>Ga0302046_10001188_pt1 | contig 24513 bp, 13 predicted proteins | sample RVTome_11_FD_200261 | JGI IMG/M metagenome (GOLD analysis project Ga0302046, IMG submission 200261) | Soil microbial communities from uranium-contaminated site in the Upper Colorado River Basin, Wyoming, United States - RVT147D111 (version 2) ... | reverse complement strand
CGTCCGAGGGCCACGGCGTACACCGCGAGATCCCCGGAGTGCGAGAGATTGAACCGGAGGCGGGCGGCCGCAGGGGAGGTCTCCAAGGTGGGCTTCCCGTGTGCTCCATACGCGAACCGCAGGTCGGCAGGGGCCAGGCCCGCGTAGGCCCCCAGCAGGAGGCGGAGGCGGCCGCGGGCCGCCACGTAGCGGTCCCGGTCCCGGTTGAAATGGAAGCGGGAGGCGCGCTCGCGCTCGTCTGGCGACAACAGGCCGGTCAGGAAGTCTCGCGTGGGCGTGGTGACGGCCAGCGACGTGCCCCACACGTGCACGTGGTGATCGGAGAGTAGTGCCGCGTGCGCCGTGAGCGGCTCGACCGCGCGCACCCATTCGGTCGAGCGCGTGGCGCTCATGACCGGTCTTGCAGCACCGCCTGCGGCCACACGGTCTCGGCCCAATCCCCGACCGCGTCGAGGAGTCGCTCCCGATAGGTGAGCAGGGTGAACTCGTGATCGCTGTCGGGCAGGCACGTCACGCGGACGGCGCCCGACGGGTCGGCCGGCGGGAACGGCTCGCCGGCCCGCACCGTGCTCTGGTGGTGAGCGGCCTGGCGCGACGTGTAGACGAAGAACAGGTGAGCGCCGCGATCCACGAGGCGCCGGATCCCCGATTCCGCCTCGTCGCGCGGCGGCGTGTCCATCATGAACTGCATCCGCAGGTCCTTGCGGCGCAGCACCCGTGCCCGGATCATGCCCCAAATCGGATGGCGGCCGGTCACGAGCCGCTTCCACGCGGCGAGATCGAGCAGCCGCCGGCGGATCTCACCCAGCCGGTCGCGCCGCCGTTCGGCGTCGTGCCGCGCCGTCGGGTACGTATACCCGTCGAGGAGCACGCTGCCCACCACGCGGTCGTCCGCGAGCGCCACGCGAAAGGCGTGGTCCGCTCCCGAGCACAGGCCGAGGGTCACGAAACGGTCTCCGCCGAGGGCGCGCTGCAGATGATCCATGGCCTCCCGCGTGTCCGCGATGCGGGCGTCCTCGTACGGCAGGCCGTCGCGCCGCGTCATACTGTCGCCGAGACCGGAGACGTCGAAGCGGCACGACGCAAAGCCCATCGCCGCGAGCCGGCGCGCAACACCGACGTACACCCGGTTGGGGCCTACACGATGCACCACACCCGCGTTCAGCATCAGGAACACTGGCAGCTCGCGCGCGCGCGTGGCCGGCTCGGTCATGATGCCTACGAGCCGCCCCTCGGGGCCGAGCCGCAGCACTCGCTCCCGCATCGTCACGTCACACCATCCAGGACGTGATCCGCCGGATGGCCGCGGCGGGCACGAGCTCGCGCGAGAGCAGGACGTCCTTCTCCCACACGCGCAGCCCCTTTACGTCCTCGAACACGACTTCCGTGCCTCGTTCCGCCAGCGCGCGACGGAGCTCGTCGCCCTCCCTGGTTCGCTGACTCACCACGATGTACACGCGGTTGTCCGGGTACGGCGTCACGGTGGTGAGGTCGACCGTGCGCAGGTCGGCGAGGATCTCGTCGGTGAGCGGGAAGCCGAACAGTCCGTCGGCCGGCTCCGAGGAGGCCGGCGCGGTCCGCCAGCCGGCGTGCAGGAATTCGTCGTGCCGCGTACGGAGGGCTTGCACGTAGCCGTTCCCAAATACGACGGGGTCCCACAGGATCACGCGGGACACGTCGGCTTCGCGACGCTCCGCCGCCGTCATGGCCGCCAGCGTACCGCCGAGCCGCAGCCCGACGAGGGCGACGCGCGACACGCCGCTCAGAGACTTCAGCTCGTCGATGGCCATCCCGATGTCCTGGCGCCACTGTGCCGTGCGGCCTTCGTGGCACTCGCCGAAGGAGTCTCCGGTGCCGAAGTAGTCGAACCGCAGCGTCGGATGCCCGGCGCGCGCGAGCTGGCCGGCGAGCTGCCGCAGCGCCCGGTGCGACAGCGTGTACTCGTCCCGCGCGGGCGGACACACCACGACCCCAACGCCGCCCGAGCGCTCTGCCGCCGCCGGGTGATACACCCCGAACAAGCGCTTGTCCGACACCCCAAAATGGAATGGGTTCACCGATGGCCGCGAATCGCCGCGGCCACGCGGCGGAAGAGGCCCGGCCGTTGCGGCGGCGTGGCGTGTCCGTTCCCGCTCGTCGCCCGGTCGCACCGTGCGGCGAGCTGATCGAGCGTGTTCAATACCACGTCTCGGGCCGAGAGCTGCGCGCCGAGGCGTGCTTCGACCTGATAGATCAGCCGCATCGACAGGAGCGAATGCCCCCCGAGGTCGAAGAAGTTGTCGCTCCGGCCGACGCTATCGATTCCCAACAGCTCCTTCCAGATCTCGGCGAGCGCCACCTCCGTCTGGGTCCGCGGTGGCTCGCACACCGCCGTCCGCTGCACCTGGAAGAGCTCCGGCTCGGGGAGCGCGCGGCGGTCGACCTTCCCGTTCGGCGTCAGCGGCAACGCCTCGAGCGCCACGAAGATCGACGGCACCATGTACTCCGGCAGGAGATCGCGGAGCCCTCTGCGCAGCTCGGTCCCCGTCGGCTCGGCTTCGCCGTCGGCCACCGTGTAATAGGCCACCAGCCGCGTGTCCGCCTTCGACAGCTCGCGCACGACCACGACCGCTTCCGCCACGGCGGGGAGCTTCCGCAGCACCGCTTCGATCTCGCCCAACTCGATGCGGAAGCCGCGGACCTTCACCTGGTGGTCTTTCCGGCCGATGTACTCCACGACGCCGCCGGGCCGGTACCGGACCCAGTCGCCGGTGCGATAGACGCGCGCGCCGCCCAACGGATTCGCCACGAACCGCTCCGCCGTCAGCTCCGGACGGTGCCAGTAGCCCCGCGCCACACCGTCACCGCCGATCAGCAGCTCGCCGGTCACGCCCACCGGGACCGGCTGCCCGTACGGATCGAGCACGTAGAGCTGGGTGTTGGCGATCGGACGTCCGATGACCACCGGGGCACCGGGCCGCACCCGGTGGCAGGCGGACCAGATCGTCGTTTCCGTGGGACCGTAGAGGTTCCACAGCTCGCCGCATCGTTCGAGCAGCCGGTCGGCCAGGTCACCCGGCAGGGCTTCGCCGCCGCAGAGGACCTTGAGCTTCGGATCGCCCTGCCAACCGCCCTCGAGCAGGAGCCGCCACGTGGCCGGCGTGGCCTGCATCACCGTGGCGCCGGAGTCGGCGAGCGCGCCGGCGAGCAGCGTGCCGTCACCCGCCACGTCCTTGGAGGCGACGATCACCCGGGCGCCCACCGTGAGCGGCAGGTACAGTTCCAGGCCGGCGATGTCGAACGAGACGGTCGTGACGGCGAACAGCGCGTCCCGCTCGTCGAGACCGGGTTCGCGGAGCATCGCCATCAGGAAGTTCGTCACGCAGCGGTGGGTGATCTCGACACCCTTCGGCTGGCCGGTGGATCCGGACGTGTAGATGACGTACGCCAGCTGCTCGGCAGACACCGCGCCGAGGGGGTTCTCCGCGGACTCCGCCGCCACCGCGCGCGCATCCCGGTCGAGGCAGACCGTGACCGCGACCTGCTCGGGCAATCCGGCGAGGAGGCCTTCCTGCGTCACGAGCACCTTCGCGCCGGCGTCCTCGAGGATGAACGCCAGACGGTCTCTGGGAAACGCGGGATCGAGGGGGACATACGCGCCGCCGGCCTTCAGAATGCCGAGCAATCCCACCACCATGTCCGGCGAGCGATCCACGCACAGCCCCACGAGGGTTTCGTCCCTAACGCCGCGGGCGCGCAGGAAGTGCGCGAGCCGGTTGGCCCGCGCATTCAGCTCGCCGTAGCTGAGCACGTGCCGCCCGCACACGACCGCGACGGCGTCCGGCCGCGACGCCGCCTGGTCTTCGAAGAGCTGGTGCACGCAGCGATCCCGGGGGTACGGCGCCTCCGTGGCGTTCCACTGCTCCACGACCTGATGCCGCTCCTGGGCCGTCAACAGGGGCAAGGCCCCGATGGGACGCGACGGATCCTCGACGGCCGCCGCGGCCAGCGTCAGGAAATGATCGGTCAACCGGTCGATCGTGTCCGGATCGAACAGGTCGGTGTCGTATTCGACCTCACCGGTGAGGCCGTCGGCGCTCGCGACCATCGAGAGGCTGAGGTCGAACTTCGCGGTGCCCAGCTCCACCGGGAGCGGCGAGAGCGTGGCGCCGGGCAGGTCGAGACTCTGCACCGCCCCCGTCTGATGCAGCAGGAACAGCACCTGAAACAGCGGCGCGTGGCTCAGGTCCCGCTGCGGCTGCAGCTCTTCGATCAGCCGCTCGAACGGCACGTCCTGGTGGGCGAACGCGCCGAGCGCGACGTCCCGGACGCGCTGCAGCAGCTGCCGGAAGGTCGGATTGCCCCCGAAGCCCGTGCGGAGCACCAGGTTGTTGGCGAACGTGCCGACCAGGCCCTCGAGCTCGACACGGTTCCGGGACGAAACAGCCGTCCCCACCACGACGTCTTCCTGGTGCGTGTAGCGGTGCAGCAGCGTCTGCAGCACCGCGAGGAGTGCCATGAACAGCGTCACGCCCTCGCGACGCTGGAGGTCCTGGAGCCCCGCCCGGAGATCCGGCGGCACGGTGAACCGGCGGACGGCGCCGCGGTGTCGCTGCTCCGCGGGACGCGGCCGGTCGGTCGGGAGCTCCATCACGGCGGGCGCACCCGCGAGCTGCCGCCGCCAGTACACGAGCTGGTCGTCGAGGGCGCCGCGCTCCACGCAGCGCCGCTGCCAGCGCGCGAAGTCCGCATACTGGATCGCCGGCACGTCGGCCCGCGGCGCCCGTCCCGCTCGGATCGCAGCGTACGCCTCGCCGATCTCGCGAAACAACAGCCGGACGGACCAGCCGTCGGCGGCGAAGTGGTGGGTCGTGACGAGGATGGCGTGGTCCTCGTCATCGAGACGAAGAACCGCCACGCGAAGCAGCGGGCCTTCCGACAGGTCGAACGGCCTGCGGGCTTCCTCCCGTGCGAGGCGATGCACTTCCGCCATGGCGGCGGCGGCACGGCGGAGATCCACCACGGGAACCTCGATCGGGGAGTCCGGCGCGATCGCGAGGGTCGCCCGGCCGCCCACGTTCCGGCAGGTGGTGCGCAGCACCTCGTGGCGACGCACGACCGCGTTCACCGCGCGCTCGAACGCCGAGACGTCCAACGCCCCTTCGAGGCGGAACGCCACGGCGATGTTGTATCCCGGACTCGCCGGTTCCCATTGGCTCAGGAACCAGATGCGCTCCTGCGCGAACGAGAGCGGCAGGTCCCCGTCCCGGGGAATACGCTGCAGCAGCAGCGGCGCGGCGGCGGCGGCTGCCCCGTTCTGCAGGTAGCTCATGACCTCCGCTCTTCGCGTCTTCAATGCGGCGCGCAATGCCGGAGTGAGAACCCCGGGCGGCGCGCTGTAGCGGAGGCGGTCGCTCTCCACCCAAAGCCGGACGTCTTGCTTCCGCAGGCGGTCGATCAGTTCCGCGACGCTCAGAGCTCTCCCTCCTCCCGTTCCGTCGCCTTCGAGAGCTCGTTCCGGGCCGCGGCGTCGGCGTCCGGCCGCCCGCCGAGCAGCGAGTGCACGAGCACATGTCCGTCGCCGAGCACGAAGAGGTGGCGGATGCGGTCGAACTCGACACCCCCGATCTGACACAGGCCGAGGCGGTGCATCGACGCGGTCATCTCCAGGAGCTGGGACATCAGCCCGGCCTCGAGCGCTACGAAATGATCCGCCAACTCGCCATACAATGGGGCGATGGCCTGGCGCTGCGCGATGAGATAGATGGCGAAGGCCGCCGACTCGAAGATGGGCCGGTTGATGAGCAGGTCGTAGACGCCGCCGTCCAGCTCCGCACGCTCGGCGAGCGCCACGAGACAATGGCGCACCGGATGATAGTAGTAGACGCCTCCCACGAGACCCTCGACGCGACCCGGCTTCACGTAGACGTAGGTCTGCACGGCGTAGGACCCGCCGGCGGATCCGTATAGGTACTTGGGCTCGCCGGCGAGCTCCACGTGTCGGAGGCAGCCGAGCATCCCGGCCATGTCCGCGAGCGGAATCGGGTCCGAAGTGAAGTGGCGGACGCTGCGCCGAGTCATGTACGCCGCCGGAACCGCTTCCGACGCTTCGAGCGGCACCGCCGGCCGGCCCGCGTCGTCACGACGCACGCCGTGCCGCTCCCGTTTGAACGCTTCGCGCTCGTCGGGATCCAGGATCCGTCCACCCTTCGCGGGCGGTGGCGCGGGGACCGCGCCGCGCGCCGCACCCGGCACCTGCTCCCCGCGCCCCTGCGCGCGGTACAGGGCCGCGAGCCCCTGCACACTGGCGTCGCGATAGAACGCGTCCATGCGCGGCCGGAAGCCCAGCTCGCGGTCGAGCAGGTTGACGATCCGGATCATCTCGATCGACGTGGCGCCCAGGTACAGCAGGTTCTCCTTCGGATCGACGTGGTCCGCCTTCAGGATGGTCGCAACCACCTCCCCGATCCGGCTCACAGGACTCGACCCGGCGTCGCCGGACGCCCGCGACGGTTGCGCGGCTCCCGCTTCCGACGGCACCGGGAGGGCCTGGCGGTCCACCTTGCCGTTGGCCGTGAGCGGCAGCTCCGGCAGCATCACGTACGCGGTCGGCACCATGTACGCCGGCAGCTTGTCCTCCAGGAACCGGCGCAGCTCGGCGCTCTCCACGGCAGTGCCCTCGGCGACCACGTAGGCCACCAGACGCTTGAGGCCGCGTTGCTCTCCCACGGCCGCCACCACCGCCGACCGGATGGGTGGATACTGCAGCAGCGCGGCCTCGATCTCGCCCAGCTCGATCCGGTGCCCCTGGATCTTGACCTGGAAGTCCTCCCGACCAAGGAACTCGATGTTGCCGTCCGGGAGATAACGGCCGAGATCGCCCGTGCGGTACAACCGCTCGCCGGTCCGCGGATGGGTCACGAACCGGGCATCGGTCTTCTCGCGGTCCCGCCAGTACCCTTTGGCCAGGCCGATCCCGCCGATGTACAGCTCGCCGGGCACCCACACCGGGCACGGCGCCATCGCCTCCGACAGGACATGGAAGGTCTGGTTCACCATGGACCGGCCGTAGGGGATGCTCGGCCAGGCCGGATCGACGCGCTCGATGGGATAGAGAATGGACCAGATGGACGCCTCGGTGGCGCCGCCGAGGCTGATCAGCCGAGCGTCCGGGGCCACGCGCCGGATCTGATCCGGCAACGTGATCGGGATCCAATCGCCGCTCATCATGACGAGCCGCAGCGCGTTGGGCGCCGGCGCGGTCAGGTCGCACAGGTACTCGGCGAACAACTCCATCAGCGCCGGCACCGAGTTCCAGATGGTAACCTCGTGGCGCCGCACGAGGTCGGCCCAGCGGGCCGGATCCCGCGTCCCGGACGCGTCCGGCATGACGACGGCGCCGCCCGCTCCCAGCACGCCGAAGACGTCCCACACGGATAGATCGAAGCTGAGGGACGACAGCGCGAGCACGCGGTCGTCCGGGCCCACGCCGAACCGGCAGTTGATGTCGTGGATCGTGTTGACCGCGCCGCGATGATCGATCATCACGCCTTTGGGCAGCCCGGTGGAGCCCGACGTGTAGATCACGTAGGCGAGGTCCTCCGGACGTTGCACGGGCTCGAGCGGCGCGTCGTCGACCTCGTCCAGCTCGGCACCGTCGACCACCACCCGCCGCACGCCGTCCGGCCAGGCGAGGCGGGCGTCGAGCCGTGACTGCGTGAGCGCGAGGTCGGCTTCGGCGTGCGCGATCAGGTGCCGAAGGCGCTCTGGCGGCAGCCCCGCGTCGATGGGCACGTACGCCGCGCCGGCGCCCAGCACGCCGAGCACCGCCACCACCTGCTCCCACCCCTTTTCCATCACGACCGCTACGAGCGTGTTAGGGCGGACGCCGAGCTGGCGGAGCCGCCGCGCCACCTGACTCGCGCGTCGCTGCAGCTCGCGGTACGACAGGGTGCGGGACGACGTGATCACCGCCGGCGCGTCGGCGCGACCGGCCGCCTGACGCGCGAACAGCGTGTGGAGCAGGTCGTCCGTGACCGGCGCGCCGGTGGCATTGACCTGGGCGCGCTGCCCGAGCTGGACCGCCGGCAGCAGCTCATCGAGCACGTCCGCCCACCGGCCGTCCCACGCCCGCTCGTCGGCGGCGAGGCGGTGCAGCAGGCGCCCATACGCCTCGAGCATGTCCTCCAGCATGCCGGCCGGGAACAGCTCCTCCAGGCCGGTCCAGATCAGCTCGAGCGCGCCGCGCTCCTCGACGACGGCGTGGTCGAGCCACACCTGCGGCGTCTGATAGCTCGCGTGGACCACGTCGCCCATCCAGAACATCGGGTGCTCGTCCTCCGCCACGTCGTGCGCCAGCACGCTCGTGAACACCACCGGCATGGTGGCGCGCGGCGCTCCGGGGCGCCTCCGGGCCAGCTCGCGCAGCACGCGCACACCGCCCACGTAGCGGTGGTCCATGTCGCCCCAGAGCTGCTCCTGGACCTTGCGGGCGCGCGCCTCGAACGTGGCGCCGTCCCCGGTATCCACGCCGAGGAGGTTCAGGGAGGTGAAGTCGCCGACGACGTCGTTCACCTGCGGGTGTACGGCGAGCCGGTTGAACACGGTCATGTTGATCGTGAGGCGCGGCGACTTGCTCCACAGCTTGAGCACCTCGGCGAAGCACGTCAGCATGAAGCCCGAGGGCGTGAGCCCCGCCTGCGTGGCCCGGCCCTTGAGCCGCTGCCACGTCTCCCGCTCCAGCTGCCGCTTGCGGGTCACGAACCGCGGGTGCTGGACGGCGCTCGGATCCTTGGCGAGCGGCAGCTCGGGCGCCGGGGGCAGCGTGTCGAGCCGCCCCTGCCAGTACGCCAACGCGCCACGGTACGTCTCCGACGCCTCGAAGGCCCGCTCCGCGAGCACGTAGTCGCGGAACGTCATCTCCAGCGGCGGGAGCGGCGCCTCCGACTCGTGGTACAGGCGATACCACTCGCGGAACATGAGACGCTTGCTGAACGCGTCGCAGATGAGCGCGTCGAAGCTGAAATGGACGCGGAAGCGGCGCTCGCCGAGCCGGCTGGCGCGGATGCGGAACAGGGGCCATTGCTCGGCCGGCAGCACCTCGTGCGACATCTCGTCCCGCACGCGGGCGAGCCCGCGCTCGACCGCGGCCTCGTCCTGGCCGCGCAGGTCGCTCACGGCGATCTCGTAGGGCGGCACGCGCTCGAGGATCTGCTGCTGGCCGTCCGGCGTAAACACGCAGCGGAGCATGTCGTGCCGCTCCACCAGCAGACGCCACGCCCGCTCGAACCGCGGCAGATCGAGATCGTCGGCGTCGACCTCCGCGTAGAAATGGGTGGCGACGTTCCCCAGCTCGAACTGGCCGCTGCGGCCCACCCAGTACGCTTCCTGGACGTCGGTGAGCGGGAACGGCTCGTACCGTCGCGCCGCGTCGGGCACGACACGCGGCAGGTCGGCGGCCGTCTGTCGCGTGCCCAGCCGCTCCTCAACCTCCGGCGCCAGATCGGCGATGGTGGGCGAGCGGAAGAGGCTGACGAGCGGAATATCGACGCCGAACGCGCCCCTAGTCCGGTGCACCACCTGCGTGGCCAGGAGCGAGTGGCCGCCCAGCTCGAAGAAGTTGTCGTGGATGCCGACACGCTCGACGCCGAGCACCTCCGCCCACACCCGCGCCAGGCCGTCCTCGATCGCCGTCCGCGGCGCGGCGAACGCGACGTCGAGATCCGGCCGGTCGTGGCTCGGCGCGGGCAGCGCCTTCCGGTCGACCTTCCCGCTCGGCGTCAGCGGCAGCGCGTCGAGGAACAGAAACTCGGAGGGAATCATGTACTCCGGCAGGCGGTCCTGGAGGAACCGGCGCACGGCCGAGGTGGACACCGTATCGCGCGCGACCACGTACCCCAGCAGCCGGCGGCGGCCGTCACCCTCGTAGAGCCTCACGGCGCACTTGGCGATGTGCCGATGCTGGGCGAGCGCGGTCTCCACGTCGCCCAGCTCCACGCGGAATCCCCGGACGTTCACCTGGTCGTCCGAGCGACCCAGCAGCTCGATGACGCCGTCGGCTCCGATGCGGGCCAGGTCGCCGGTGCGGTACAGGCGCTCGCCCTCCACGAACGGGCTGGCCACGAACCGCTCCGCGGTGAGCTGGGGGAGCCCCAGATACCCGCGCGCGAGGCACGCTCCGCTCACGCACATCTCCCCGACGACGCCGATGGGGACCGGCCGGAGGCGCTCGTCGACGACGTACACCTCGATGTTGGCCAGGGGGCGGCCCACGGGACACCGCACCGCGTCCGCGGGCAGCTCGCGCGTGTCATAGGCGGTGACGTTCGAAGCGCACTCGGTCGAGCCGTACAGGTTGAGCAACGGCACGTCGGGGAACGCCGCGCGCCAGCGCCCGACCTGCGCCGGTGCGATCGGCTCGGCGCTGGTCGTCGCCAGCCGCAGCGTGCCCCACTGCCCTGGATGGGCTTCCGCCTCGTCCAGCAGCCGTTCCAGGAACGCCGGCGACGAGAGCAGGTGGGACACACGGTGCCTGACCAGGACCTGCCACAGCCTGGCCGGCTCCAGCACCTCGTCCTCGGAGAGGAGGAGCGTGGGAATGCCGCGAAGCAGCGCGCCAAACAGCTCCCAGGTGGCGGCCACCAGCGCGTACGACTTCTGGACGACGGCGACGTCGCCCGGGCGGAACGGATAATCCTCCCACATCCAGCACAGGCGGTTCAGTACCGCATGCTGGGTGATCAACGCCCCCTTGGGTTGGCCGGTCGTGGAGGACGTGTAGACGACGTTGAGCAGATCGTCCGGCGTGGTCGCGCTGGCCGGGTTCGACGCCGCGCATCGATCCAGCGCCTCCCGATCGCGGTCGAGATAGACCTTGGTGCCAGGGTACGCGTCGAACCGGTCCACCGCGCTCTGCAACACGAGCACGGGCGGCCGCACGTCCTCGAGGATGCCGTGGAGCCGGAGCGCCGGATACTCGGGGTCGAGCGCCACGTACGCGCCACCCGCCTTCATGATCCCCAGCAAGCCCACCACCATGTCGAACGAGCGGCGCGTACAGAGGGCGACCGGCGTCTCCCGCGCCACCCCGAGCGCCCGCAGATGGTGCGCCAGACGGTTGGCGCGGGCGTTCAGCTCCGCGTAGGTGATCGCCTCGTCGCCGAACACGTACGCGGTGGCGGTCGGCGTCCGCTCGGCCTGCCGCTCGAACAGCTCGTGAATGGTTCCCGTGTCGCCGAAGTCCCGCGCGGTGTCGTTGAACTCGTGCAGGAGCGTGCGCTCCTCCGCCGCGGACAACCGCTCCAGCGCGGACAGGGGCCGCTCGGGGTCGTGGGCGATGCCGCGGAGCAACACCACGAAGTTGTCGACCATCCGCTGGATGGTCGCGGCGTCGAACAGGTCGGTCTGATAGCTGAACTCCAGGAAGGTCCGGTCGCCGTGCTCCTGGGCGTACACCGACAAGTCGTATTTCGTGTAGCCGCTGTCGAGCTCGGCGAAATCCAGCTCCAGCCCGCCCTGGCGCACCGAGAGCTGCGGCAGGTTCAGCATGTTGAACATGACCTGGAACACCGGCGGCACGCTCCGGTCGCGCCGCACGTTCACCGCCTCGAGCATCCACGAGAACGGATACTCGGCATTGGTGACGGCGCCGGTGACCGTGTCCTTCATCCGCCGCAGCAGATCCCGGAAGGTGCAGTCGCCGTCGAACCGGGTCCGGAGCGGCAGCATGTTCAGGAAGAACCCGATCAGGCTTTCAGCGTGCGGCTGCGTGCGGCTCGCGATCGGCGCGCCGACGATGATATCGTCCTGGCCCGAATAGAGCCTGAACAACACCTTGACCGCGGACAGCAGCGTCATGAAGAGCGTGGCGTTCTCGCCCGCGCTCAACGCCCTCAGGCGGCCCGTCAGCTCCGGGTCGAGCAGCACGCTCCGCGACGCCCCGCGGAACGTCGGCGCGGCGCGGCGGCGGCGGTCGTGCGGCAGGTTTAGCACCTGCAGCTCGCCCGCCAGCTCCTGCGTCCAGTACGCCTCCTGCGCCGCCAGATCCTCCCGCCGGACGTGCTCGCGCTCCCACACCGCGTAATCGCCGAAGTTCACCGGCAGGGGAGCGAGCGGCGCTTCGTCGCCATTCACGAACCCCTCGTACAGCACGCCGAGATCCTGGATCAGGATCGACAGCGCCCACAGGTCGAGGATGATCTCGTGAAACGTGAGCGCGATCTCGTGCTCGTCGTCGTCGAGACGGAACAGCTCCGCCGTCAGAATCGGATCGCGCTCCAGATGGATGGCCCGGTCCGCCCGGGCGCGCATCATCCGCTCCATCGCGGGCCGCCGCTCCGCCACGGGCAGATCCCGCAGGTCGACGAGCGGCAGGTCGCGGGACGGACGGGCGTCGAACATCTGGACGGCCCTGTCGCGCTCCATCCCGAACCGGGCGCGGAGCACGTCGTGGCGGTCGAGCAACGCGCGCCACGCCCGATTCAGTGCCGGGAGATCGAGCGGTCCCCGCAGCGAGACGCTGCCTTGTCCGGTGTAATACGGGCTCTCGGGCTCCAGCCGCCACAGGAACCAGATGCCTTCCTGCGCGAGCGTGAGCGGGTACGTCGTGCGCGGCACCGCCGCGCGCGCATCGTCGGCGACCGGCCGCACCGCCGCCGGCTCGCCCACCCGCTCGGCCAACTTCGCGACGGTCTGGCACTCGAAGAGATCCCGGAACGTGAGCCCTCGAACCACCGTCTGGCGGGCGCGGTTCAGCACCTGCATGGCGAGCAACGAGTCGCCGCCCAGCTCGAAGAACCCGTCGTCCACGCCGATGCCCTCGACCCCCAGCACGTCCTCGAAGATCTCGACGAGCGCGCGCTCGACCGCGCTTCGAGGCGCGACGTACGGCTGTGCCATGTCCGGCCGCTCGTTGTCGGGCTCCGGCAGCGCCCCCACGTCGAGCTTGCGGTTGCGGTTGAGCGGCCACTGCCGCAGCTGCACGAACTGCTGCGGCACCATGTGTGGCGGGAGCTGCTCCTCGTGGAAACGGCGGAGCGCCGCCTTGGCCAGCGGCCGGTCCGCCGTGAAATACGCCACCAGCACCTGCCGCTCGCGGCCGTTCGACGCCAACGCCTGCTCGCGCGGGTCACGCTCTTTCGCCACCAGCTTGCGCCGGTGGCGGTGTGCCGCGCGCACCAGCACCGCGCTGTCCTTCACGCCCTCGTAGCGCCGCAGGACGGACTCGATGTCACCCAGCTCCACCCGGTTGCCGTGCAGCTTCACCAAGTTGTCCCGCCGCCCGAGGAATTCGATGGTCCCGTCCGCCAGCCAGCGACCGAGGTCGCCGGTCCGGTACACGGGATCCGTATACGAATCGTGCAACGGGTTCTGGATGAACTTCTTGGCCGTTTCGCTGGGGAGTGCGTCGTAGCCGAGCGTGAGGTAGTCGCTCCGAATGTACAGCTCGCCGGTCACGCCCACCGGACACGGCTGCTGGAAGCGATCGAGAATCAGGATCTGCCGGCCGTCGATGGCCCGACCGATGGAGATCGACCGCTGCTCGGGCGACACGCTCTCGACGGCATGATAGGTCGCCAACACCGACTCGGTGGGGCCGTACAGGTTGTACAGCCGCACACGGTCCGGGAACAGGCGGAGCCACGTGGCGGCCAGGTCCACCGGCAAGGCCTCGCCCGCGAGGAGCAATAGCTCGAGGTCGGGCAGCGCGTCGGCGGCACGGGTCCCGACCTCCTGCTGGATCGCGTCCACCACCTGCCGGCAGAAGCTCGGCACCAGCTGGAGGATGGTGACGCGCTCCCGCCGGGCCCACTCGACCAGCGCGGGCGGGCTGTACCGCACGGTCTCGGACGTCATGCAGAGCGTGGCGCCGAAGCACACCGTCCCGAAGATCTCGCAGTACGACGCGTCGTAAGCGAGCGACGCCCATTGCGCGAACCGCTGCGGCGCGCGGATGCCGAACTGCCGACTCTGCCAATCGATGAACTGGCAGAAGCTCCGGTGGGACTGCACGATGCCCTTGGGCTTCCCCGTGGACCCCGAGGTGTACACCACGTACGCGGGATCCTGCGGGCGCACCGGAATCGCGAGATTCGCCGTGGGACACTTCGCCAACAGGTCGGCGCCGTAGCGTCGGCCCGCGTCGTCGTCACCACCTTCACCGTCCACCACCAGCGTGCCGAGCGCGGGCCGGCCCTGTCCCTCCCGCAACTCCCGGTGGCGCTCGAGGCACGCACGGTCGGTGATGAGCATCGCCGACTGGGCCTCCGCCAGCACGGTCTTCAGCCGCTTGGTGGGATGCGTCGGGTCGAGACTGACGAACACGCCACCAGCCTTCAAGATCCCCAGCAGCGCCTCCACCTGCCGCGGCCCGTTCGATAGCACTACCGCCACCCGGTCGCCGGACCGCACCCCAGCCAACACCAGCGCGTGGGCGATCTGGTTGCTGCGGGCGTTCAGCACGGCGTACGCGATCGCTTCACCGTCGCTCGTGAGCGCCGCCGCGCCGGGGCACGCCTCGGCCTGCCCCTCGAACATCCCGTGGAGCGTGCGGTCCCCGATCGGGGCGCGCGGCGCCCGCTCCTCGCCCAACACCCCGGCACGCTCTGCGGGGGTGAGCAGCGGCAAGCGCCCGATCGGCGTCTCCGGATCGGCAACCGCGGCCTCCAGCAGCACGCGGAAGTGTCCGGCCATGCGCGCCACCGTCGCCGCGTCGAACAGGTCCGTCCGGTAGCGCAGCTGGCCGGCGCCGCCCGCCGTCACCTCCAGCTCTAGGTCGGCCCGCGCAGTGCCGCCGTCCATCGGCTCGGACGTGATGGTGAGATCGGCGAGCGCAACTGGATGCATCGGGTAGCCGATCGAGAACATCGCCTGGAACGGCGGTTCCGGCCCGGCTGATGCCACGCGCTGGACCGGCATCCGCCCACGCGGATTCGCGGCCGACACCGCAGTGCGTACGCGCTCCAGCACGTCGCGGAATGTCGGATTGCCCGAGAGATCGGTGCGGAGCGCGATGAGTCGCGCGAAGGGGCCCACGAGATGCTCGCTGCCGTCGAGCGGCCGGTTCGGCAGGTCCGAGCCCACGGTGATCGCGTCCTCGCCGCTGTAGCGGGCGAGGAGCACCTCGAACGCGGCGAGCAGCACGAGGTATGTGGTCGCGCCCTCGCGGCCGCTCATCGCGGTTACCCGCTCGGCGAGTGCCGGCGGCATGGCCAGCGGCTGGGCGGCGCCGCGGTAGCTCGGTGTGGCCGGATACGGGCGGTCCGTCGGAAGCGGCAGCCGGGCAACGCGGTCGTCCGCGCGGGCGGCATCGCCCTGGTCCTCGGTGTGCCGCTCCCAGGACACGAACTCGGCGTAGGGCACCGGGAGGTCGGCGAGCGGCGACGACCGGCCCGCGGTGAACGCCTCGTACAGCTGGACGAGGTCCCGGACCAGCACCCTCTGCGACCACCGGTCCGCGACGAGCCGCGGCATCACGATCAACAGGAGATGCTCGGACGCGCCGAGGGTGAGCAGGTCGGCGCGGAACATGGGTGCGCGGTCGGTCGCGAACGGCTCGTGCAGCAGATCGTCGATCCGACGCGCGACCTCGGCCTTGCGCTCCCGCTCGCCGAGCGGCCGGAGGTCGGCGATGCCGAGGGGCACCGGCAACGGTGGGTGCACCTGCTGGACCGGCGTCCCGTTCGACGAGCCGACCGTGGTCCGGAGCGCCTCATGCCGCGCCACCAGCGCGTCGATCCCGAGCTGCAGGGCCGGGAGCCCGAGCTGGCCGCGGAAGCGCAGCGCGACGCCGCCGTTTGCGGGCCGCCGGTCGGCCCGCTGCTGGCCGAGCACCCACCAGCGGCGCTGTGCCACGGTCAGCGGCAGCGTCTCCGTCGCCGACCACCGCCCGCCCGCCGTTGGCGGGGGCGGCGGGGCGCTCGGTTCGCCGAGCACGCGGCCAAAGAAGTCGTGACCGGGCACCGTCACCATCAGTTCAGCTCGAGCTCGGCGGCCCACGCTCCCTTGTGCTCGAGCACGTAGCGGTGCGCCGCGTTGATGTCGTCGGCAATGACGCGGTCGGCCTCGAGGAAGCGGACGTGCCGCCGGAAGTCCTCGAAGATCCGCCGGGTCATCGGCGACAGCCGGAGGGCCTTGTTCAGCTCGATCGCCTGAGCGGCACACAACAGCTCGATGCCGAAGATGTACTCGCAGTTGTCGAGAATCGTGCCGAGCTTGTATCCCGCGGTCCCGCCCATGCTCACATGGTCTTCCTGCAGCTGGCACGTGGGAATCGTATCGACGCTCGACGGCGTGGACAGCACCTTGTTCTCGTTCACTAGTGCCGCCGAGGTGTACTGGGCGATCATCAGGCCGGAGTTCACCCCCGGGCGATGCACGAGGAAGTCGGGGAGGCCGCGCTGGCCCGAGAGGAGCTGGTACGTGCGGCGCTCCGAAATGTTGGAGAGCACGGTGGTGGCGATGGCGAGGTAGTCGAGCACCACCGCGGTGGATTGGCCGTGCAGGTTGCCGCCGAACAGGATCAGGTCCTCCTCCGGGAAGAACAGCGGATTGTCCGACACGCTGTTGCACTGCTGCTCGATGATCTCCCGGGCGAACGCGAACGTCTGGCGCACGGCCGCGTGCACCTGCGGAAGACATCGGAACGAGTACGGGTCCTGCTTGGAGTGGTTGCACGTCGGCAGCTCGTGATGGTTGCTGCCTTCGAGGAGCCGGCCGAGATTGGCGGCCACGTCCCGGCGCTCCTGGTGATGCGCGGTCTGGTGGTAGGACGGGTGGTAGAACGTCTCCGACCCGCTGAAGGCCTGACAGCTGAGCGCGGCGAGCACGTCGGCGGTTTTGATCAGCTCCTCGAGCCGCAGCAAGCTGTCCACGGCCATCGCGTTCAGGTACTGGACGCCGTTGGTCAGGGCCAGCCCTTCCTTCGGACCGAGCCGCATGGGCTCCCATCCATGTCGCGCCAGCACCTGGCCGGCGTCCACGATCCCGCCGCCGTTCGCGTGCACCTTGCCCAGCCCGAGCAACGGCAACGCCATGTGGGCGAGCGGTGCGAGGTCGCCGCTGGCCCCCACCGTGCCCTTCTTGGGAATCGACGGAATCACTCCGCGATTCCAGAAGTCCAACAGGCGGTTCACCGGCCCCAACGAGATGCCCGTGTGCCCCGTGCGAAACGTGAGCAGCTTGATGAGAAGCGTGAGGCGCGCAATACGCTCGGACACCGGCTCGCCCACGCCCACGGCGTGCGAGACCACGTGGTTCCGCTGGAGCGTCTCGAGCTCGTCCGGCCGCACGCGTGTCTCGCACAACGACCCGAAGCCGGTGTTCACGCCGTAGATGTAACGATCCTCGGCCGCCTTCCGGAGCACGAAATCGTGACCGGCCCGGATCTTGGCCTGCACGGCCTCGTCCAGCCCGAGGCGCGGTCGCCCTTCGATGAGGCGCCGGAGATCGGCCAGGTGGTAAAAGTCGAGGGAAAGGTTGTGCACGTCGGCCGTCGTGGCCCTGATTGCCGCCTCGGTCATCCCGTCGCTCCCGCGGGTCGCATGTTCATGGGGCTCCGAACCGCTTGGCGGCTCCGGAGGTCAACGCCGGCCTGATCGTCTGCAAGACCGACACCCGGGCGGAATCCACGTAGAAATGCCCGCCCGGGAACAGGCACGTGGCGCAGCGCCGCCGCGTGTGACGGCTCCACGCCATCAACTCCTCGGGGAGCACCAACGCATCCTCGGTGCCGCCGAGCACGCTGATGTCGCAGTCGAGCGGCGTGTCGTCGTCGAACGCGTAACGCTCCGCCAACGTGAAGTCGGCGCGCAGGATCGGCAGCACGATTTCCAGCAGCTCGGGGCTGTCGAACACCTCATCCGGGGTGGTGCCGAGGTCGCGCATCGCCGCCGCGAACGCGTCGTCCGGCAGGTGCGCAAACGGCCCGAGCCGATTGGGCAGATGCGGGGCGCGAAACGCCGACACGAACAGGCGTGCCGGAAGCACGCGCCGCTCGCCGGCGAGCCGGCGCGCCAGCTCGAAGGCGATGAGACCACCCAGGCTGTGGCCGAACAAGGCGAACGGCTCGTCAAAGAGTGGCGCCAGGTCCCGCGTCAGCGCGTCGAGCAGAGGCGCCATCTCCCGGTGCGGCTCCTCCTGCAGGCGGGTCTCACGCCCCGGCAGCTGCACCGCGCACACCTCGATCTCGGGCGAGAGGTGCTTCCCCCAGCTCCGGAACGCGGATGCCGCACCACCCGCGTGGGGAAAGCAGAGCAACCGGATCTCGGGACGCCCCCCGGGTCTCCGGTACGGCAACCAGGCGGTCACGGCTGTTGATCCTGCGGCCAGGACGGACGACTCCACGACGCCCCCCGAGCCAGCGCCCTCCATGTACATGGCGACCGCCAACTCGCGCGCAGTGCGGGACCGGACACGGCGGGGCAGGACCCGGAGCGCGTTTCGGGTCCGGCGTGAAGGCGGCCGTCCGGCCAATCCGGCGAAGGAACTCCGTCGTCGACCCGGCGGGTACCCGCCGAGCCGCGCGATCCAGTGTTCAAACTCCGGGCCGAAGAATCGAGCAACGTACGGTGGGGGTCGCTAGCCATTCAAACAACTGCCCATCAATTGGTTACGACATCCGGCCGTGGCGCCAACAGGCGGGACCGCTCCGCATGACCAGTCGGCCGGTGCTGCGAACATACCACACATCCGGTCAACCGGTCAGATCCCCAGCGCACCGTCCTTCAAACTCGGCGCTTGTCGCGCTCCCGCCGCCGCGCGAGTTCCACGACCACGCTCCTGTCGCGAACGGGCCACTCGGCCCAAAATCCCTCACTTCGACCGATGCCTGTCAAATCGTTGAGTGGGTTACGACTGCTCCTGGCGTCAAACTTGCGACTGAGGCGGTTTGCCCCAGGAAACTGCAGCGTCGAGCTTGCGCCGACCGCCGCTCCGACGACGTTGCGCCAGCCGGCGACGACGTACGTCGGACCTCTCCTGGGCTCACCATCAACCTGCGCCCAGTCCGAGTGGAGTGGTAGACGCGATGCCTCGGCAGTCCGCAGTGAGCCTGTTCCGGCGTCCGTTGCTCCGGACCCTGGTCACGCTCGAGCAGTACGCCAACGGGTCCCAGTACCGGCTGCGGTACAGTCCCACCTTCCTCGTCGGGCCGCCGCGCTGCGGCGGGACCGTGACCCGCCAGCTCATGGCGTGGGGGTTGCGCACGTGCCACTTCACGAATCTGCTCACGCAGACCGTGCTGGAGTGCGGCTCTCCGCTCCCCGTGGCCACGGCCAAGATGGTCCGGTGGCTGCACGGTTCCCCCCCCGCCGACCGGCGCTACCGCAAGGCGCCCTTCTCGAACCGATTCGGACAGATTCCCGGTCGGGGGGCACCGGCCGAAGGTGAGCTGATCTGGGGGTGTTGGTTCGGCGACCGGCATGGACCGGTGGCGCCGGAGGAGCTGGGCGACGAGCAGGCCCGCGAGATGTACCGGGCGGTGGCGGCCACCGAGAAGGTGTTTGGGATCCCCTTCGTCAACAAGACCACGACGCTCAGCCTCCGCATCCGCGCAATCGTGAAGGTCTTCCCCACCGCGTGCTTCATCGAGGTGCGGCGCGACCCGCTCGACACAGCGCAGTCGGTCTACCGCGCCCGCCAGACCGCCTACCGCCACTGGCTCGGGCCGAGACCGGCGGAGTGCGAGGATATCGACGACGAGCCGTTGAGCGAGCAGGTGTGCCGCCAGGTCCATTATGTCCAGCGGAACATCGACCGCGAGCGGGAGGCGGTCGGCGCGGAGCGCTTCTTGACGATCGACTACCGGGAGGTCTGCGGGGATCCTTCAGGGACGCTGGCGAGGATCGCGGACTTCATGCGGCTGCGGGGGGCACCGGTGGATCGGATTCGCACGGTACCGGCGTCGTTCCCCTACTCGCACGGGCAGAAGGTCGACGACGCCGACTACGCGCAGCTTCGCGCGTGCCTCGAGCGACTGGCCGGCACGCGGAACTCGGTGACGACGCGGACCTCGTAGCCCGATCACAGGGGCGGGCGTAGACGCTACAACGGCGGCCGTTCCACCCAGTGGGACGGCCGCCGTGCTTCCCGCCCAGCAGGACGAGGTTACAGAGCGACGGGCTCGAACACCGCGGCCGACTGCCCGCACACCGTGCCGCTCACGGATTGGCTCACCTCTGACGTCTCCGAGTTCACCGACGAGCTGAACGTGAGGTCGATGGCGCAGCTTCCCGTCCGCCCGTCCGCCGTCGTGAACCTGAAGCCACCCTGCTGCGATCCGTCGATCGACACGGTCGTGGGGGTGAACGCCATGTCCGCCATGAACTGGATCTCCGGGTCGCCGTCGACCGTGAACATCGTGGTCTCGGAGCTGACCTGGCAGGCGTTGAAATCCAAGAAGAGATCCACCGACATGTCGCCCGTGTTCGTCTCGTCGTCGAAGTTCCCGTTCACCGAGCCCCGCAGGCTGATGGTGCCGGCTTCGGTACACGCGGCCGACTGGTTGAAATCGACCTCGAACGGCACGGAGCCAGCCGACGCGGACGGTCCGGCCGTGGGCGGCTCGCCGAGCCCGAGGGACGCCATGGCCACCCCCAGCTCGTTGAACAGCGCCTGAATCTCGGTCTGGGTCAGCTCGTCGCCGGAATTGGAACCGGTTGGACCATCACCGCCGCACGCGGCAACTGCCATCGTCAGCCCTGCCGCGGCGAGAATCGTCGAGAGTCTGCGCACTTCTTCACCTCGTGTTGTGGGTTGAACCCATGGCTCGGGTGGATTGCGGACGGCCCGTCCCGAACGGCCCTCACCCTAACGCCACCCCACCCCCGCCGCCGTGGCATCGCTCACAACCGCAGCGTGAATCAGCTCTTGACAAATATTTTTGTCAAGACTAGACTATTTGCCGTGAATTTGAGCCACGCGGTTCATGTCATTGAGCACCCGAGCGGCGCCGCCGCCGTGCTCCATCCGCTCCGCCGGCGTCTGCTCGCGGAGCTCGGAGCCCCGGATTCGGCGGCCGGGCTCGCGCGACGGCTCGGCCTCCCCCGGCAGAAGCTCAACTATCACCTGAGACAGCTCGAGGGCGAGGGGCTCGTCGAGGCGGTGGGAGAGCGGAAGCGGCGCAACTGCACCGAGCGACTGCTCCGCGCCGTGGCGCGGTCGTACCTCATCGGCCCGTCCGCCCTCGGTCCCCTGGCGGTCGATCCCGCGGGCGTCCGCGACGCGGCGTCCAGCGCCTATCTCGTGGCGGTCGCGGCCCAGACGATCCGCGAGGTGGCCGACCAGCGACGCCGGGCGGACCGCGCGGGAAAGCGGCTTCCCACCCTCACGCTCCAGACGTCGGTCCGCTTCGCCTCCGCGGACGCGCAACAGGCGTTCGCGCAGGAGCTGTCGGAGGAGGTCGCGCGTCTCGTCGCCAAGTACCACGACGATCACACATCGGGCGGCCGTCGCTTCCGGATCGTGGCGGGCGCGTACCCCGCTCCCAGCCAGCGGGCCGCTCACCACGCACCGACTCAGGAGGACGTATGAGCCCCTCGGACACCGCTCGCGAGAGCGGCGGACGCCGCGCCTCCCCCCAACCCACCGCGCGCTCGGTCGAGCGCACGGTCGAGATCGACGCCCCCCTCGGCGCCGTCTGGCGCGCCCTCACCGACGCCGACGAGTTGACCCGATGGTTCCCGCTCGAGGCGCGCGTCGAGCCCGGCGCCGGCGGCTCGATCTGGATGCGATGGTCCGACGTGTACGGCGGCCTGTCACGGATCGAGGTGTGGGAGCCGGAGGCGCACCTCCGGATCGCGTTTCCCACGGACGGCCCCGGGCCCGTCGCCACCGACTACTACCTCCAGGGCCGGTCGGGTCGCACGGTGTTGCGCGTCGTCAGCTCCGGCTTCGGCGCTGGGGTGGGATGGGATGACTTTTTCGACGGCGTGCGTCGCGGGTGGGCCTTCGAGCTGACTGCGCTGCGGCACTACCTCGAGCGCCATCACGGCGAGGATCGGGTGGTGGCGTGGGTGCGCGTTCCGTACGCCTTCGCGGACGCCGAGGCCTGGCGGCGGCTCACCGGACCGGGCGGCTGGCTCGGCGCGGACGGGCTCGACCACATCGGCCCGGGCAGCCGGTATCAGGCGCGCACAGTCACCGGCACCGACCTTGTGGGCTCCGTCCACGCGTGGCAACCCCCGATGCTCTTCGCCGGAACCGTCGAGGGGCTCCGGGAGGCGCTCCTGCGCCTCGAGTTGGAGCGGTGGGGGGAGACACGCTATGTGAACCTGTGGCTGGCGACCTACGGCGTGCCGGCGGCGGACGTAGGCGCGCTGGAGTCGGCGTGGAGGTCGTCACTCGCCGAGGCGCTCGAGGCCTAGCACCCTTCTTCCCATTCCCTCGTTAGATTCGCATCCGGACGGCCCAGGGGAGCCACCACGCACGTGGGAGCGTGAGCCGTGTCAAGGGACGAGCGGGTCCGGTTCGAGGGATTGCTGGAAATCGAGGAACCCGCGGCCCATGCTGAGTCTCGAGCTCCAGGCCAAGCAAGGGAAAGACAAGGAGAGGCTCGAGCTCGAGATCAAGTGGAAACGGGCGCCCGGAAAGGCCGCCGGCGCGGAGTTGGACATCGAGGCGGGCGATCGCGCCTCGCGGAGCGAGTAGCGGCCGGCGGCTCGCGGCCACGCTCCAGCCGGCGATGACCGCGCCGCGCCCCGCGCATCACGTCGCAACGGACCAGTTCCGTAACCCCTGGCTCGGCACCGCGCCGGCGCGCTTTGCCGGCCTTCTGCGGTGGGGATTACAGCGGCTGGTGCGCCGGTCCGCCGCGGGTCCGGACCGGACGGTGTTTCCGGTCGTCGCCTCCGCGTTTCGGGCGCCGCGCGCACGGGCCGACACCCTCGCCGTGACGTGGATCGGCCACGCCACCGCGCTCGTCCAGGTGGCGGGACGGAACCTGCTCACCGATCCCATGTTCGGCGAGCGGGCGTCCCCCATGCCGATCTTTGGGCCTCGACGATGGGTGTCACCGGGCGTCGCGCTCGACGGCTTGCCGCCGATCGACGTCGTCCTGCTGTCCCACAACCACTACGATCATTTCGACGTCGGCAGCGTGCGGCGCCTGGCCGCGCGGCACCCGGACGCGGATTGGTTCGTGCCGCTTCGCTTGGGGAGAGCGGTACGGGCGTGCGGCGTCGAGCGCGTCACGGAGCTGGATTGGTGGGAGCGCGCATCGGCTGGCGAGTTTGCCGTCACCGCGACCCCGGCGCAGCACTTCAGCGCGCGCGGGCCGTTCGACCGCAACCGGACGCTGTGGTGCGGGTTCGCCGTGCAGGCCGGCGACCGACGCATCTTCTTCGCGGGTGACACGGGGTATCATCCCGAGTTCCGTCGGATCGGCGAGACCCTCGGGCCGTTCGACCTGGCGCTGCTCCCCGTGGGCGCGTACGAACCGCGCTGGTTCATGCGACCGGTTCACATGAACCCCGAGGAAGCCGTGCGCGCATTCGCGGACCTCGGAGGGGACACCCACGACACCATGATGGCCGCGATCCATTGGGGCACGTTCAAGCTGACCGACGAGCCGATGGACGAGCCGCCGGCGCGCACGCGGGCGGCGTGGCGGAAGGCGCGCCTGCGCGACGACCTGCTGTGGATCCCCCGGCACGGCGAGACGCGACGGGTGTGATCTGTTTCCCCGGGCTCCCCACCCCGCAGCGTGCTCATCACGCGGTACGCTTGACACATTGCATATTGCCCTTCGCCCTACACCGTCACCCGCGCAGCACGGCAACCAGCCCGATCACGGCGATCACCAGCCCCAGCGCCACCTTGCTCGCGGCCGCCGCCGCCCGGCCCAGCACCGCACCCCACCCGGCTTCCAGCGCCACGCGGGCACCCCGGGTGCGGGTGTACTCGAGCGCGGCGGCCCCCGCGAACGCCCCGAGAAACGCGCCGAGCACGCTGCCCACGACCGGGACCGGGATCCCGATCACCGCCCCAACGAGGCCGCCGATCAGCGCTCCCCATCCGGCCCGCCGCGACCCACCGTGCTTGCTGGCGAACCGGAAGCCGAGCCACGCCTCGAGCGCTTCCCCGATGAACGCGATCCCCGCCGTGAGCGCGATCGTGACGATCCCGACGGATCGGAAGTCGGTGAGCCATCCATAGGCCAGCACCCCGGCCACCATCACCCACAACCCGGGAAGGCCGAACGGGATCAAGACGAGCCCCAACAGCGCCGACACGGCGAAGAGAACGATCGCCAGGACTTCCATCATCACGAGTCCGGCGCGATCTGGACCCGCCCCACCAGGCCGCCGTACCGCACGCGCGTCCAGGCGTGGGCGCCGAAGGTCAGCGCGCCCGCGAGCTCCGCCATCCGCCCCGCCAGCACCATCGCGCCGATGCCGGCGGTGCCGCCGGCAGCCGCGAGGGGGACGCCGATGTTGAGCAGCGCGACCGCGGTAACGGCGAGCGCGGCTCGAGGACGCTTTCCCTCCACGCGCGGCAAAATCCAGTAGCCCACGCCCACCGCGAGCTGCACGAGCCACC
>Ga0302046_10001187_pt1 | contig 24520 bp, 22 predicted proteins | sample RVTome_11_FD_200261 | JGI IMG/M metagenome (GOLD analysis project Ga0302046, IMG submission 200261) | Soil microbial communities from uranium-contaminated site in the Upper Colorado River Basin, Wyoming, United States - RVT147D111 (version 2) ... | reverse complement strand
CAACCCATAGGTAACACCCCCAGTCGCTGCGCGACAGCCCCCTCAAGGGGGCGGTTTGGGGTGTTCTCGGCCGTACGTCGTGCAAATTGTCGTGCACCCCTAACAAAGTGCAGCTATCAGAAGTACCGCGTAGTCCTTATCTTCTCAGCCTGACTTCCACCCACGAAAACAGAAGCATTCATGGCGCTCACGTCCACTTCACTCGACCTGGAAGCCCGCCTTTCCGAACGTGTTCGCACCGTGCCGCCGAGCGGCATCCGCCGCTTCTTCGAGATCGCCGCTACGATGGACGACGTGATCTCGCTGGGCATCGGCGAGCCGGATTTCGTGACGCCGCAGCCCATCATCGACGCAGCCATCGCTTCGCTGGGAGCCGGCAAGACGGGCTATACGTCGAATGCCGGTCTGCTTGAACTTCGTGCGCTGATCGCGGAGAGTCTGCAGCGGCACTACGGCGTTCGCTACGATCCAGGGCGTGAGATCCTCGTCACCGTCGGTGTCAGCGAGGCGCTCCAACTGGCGATGCTGGCCCTGCTCGACCCGGGCGACGAGATCCTGATCCCGGAGCCGTGCTTCGTCTCGTACGGCCCTACGGCCGTCTTTGCCGGCGGCACGGTGGTCTATGTGCCGACGTCGGTAGCGCACGATTTCCAGGTGACGGCCGAGGACATCGAGCGGCGGCTCACGCCCCGGTCGAAGGTGCTCTTTCTGTCTTATCCGAGCAACCCCACGGGGGCGGTCCTCCGGCGGGAGACGCTCGAAGAGATCGCTGAGCTCGTCATTGAGCACGACCTGCTGGTGCTCTCCGACGAGATCTACGACCGGCTGGTCTACGGCGGGGCGTACGAGACGGGCCACGTCTGTTTGCCGTCCATTGAAGCCTTGCGGGAGCGGACGATCCTGCTCGGCGGCTTTTCGAAGGGGTTTGCCATGACGGGGTGGCGCATCGGCTACGCCTGCGCGCCGGAGCCGATCTACAAGGCGATGTACAAGCTCCATCAATACATCATCATGAGCGCCCCTACGATGGCGCAGTACGGGGCGGTGGCCGGCTTCGAACAGTGTGAAGCCGATGTCGAGCGGATGCGCCGGGCCTACGATGAGCGCCGTCGTATGATTGTAGACGGCCTGCGGGCCGCCGGGCTGCCGACCTTCGAGCCCGAAGGGGCTTTCTACTGCTTCCCGGACGTCCGCTCAACAGGGCTCTCTTCGGAGGATTTCGCCCAGCAGTTGCTCCAGGAAGAACACGTGGCGGTCGTGCCGGGCGATGCCTTCGGGCCGAGCGGGGCGGGCTACGTACGGTGCTCTTACGCTACGGCACTCGACAAGGTCGAACAGGCCGTCGAAAAGATTACGCGCTTTGCACAGCGCCACCAGGGCGCATGAAGCTCCTCGTCACAACCGTTCTCGCTTTGCTCCTCCACGTAGTCTTCGGCTGGGCATGGACGATGGGGGCGGGGGTGGTTGCGGGCGCCTGGCAGGGGCCCGGGGGATGGCGTACCGGAGGGCTCGGCGTCGGACTAGGCTGGCTTCTGTTGATGGGCTACAACGGGATCGTAGCGCCGGAGCCGGTCGGGCGCCTGGCCGATACCCTCGGCGGTATCCTGGGTGGGCTGCCGGGCCTGGCTGTTTTCGCGATTACTTTGCTCATCGGCGTGCTGCTCGGAACCGTCGGCGGAGGCCTGGGTACGCAGTTCAGCCTTGTTCTAAGGCGCAGCGAAGCCCTCGTTAAACCCTAACAAAAATTCGAAATCCTCCAGGATTTCGGACGATGCATGTCCAAAGAACTCACCCGGAGCCTGTTAGAGCGCGTCGATGCGCTCGGAGGCTATCTTTGACGTTGCAGGACGTCAAGCCCGTATCGACGCCCTGAGCCAGCGTCGCCTGAATCCCGGCTATTGGGACGACCCGATGGCCGCCCAGGGAACAGAGAAAGAGATTGCCGCCGAGAAAGAATGGGTGGATGCCTGGAACGGCCTCAAGCGGCAGGCCGAAGACATCGAGACGCTCCTCGAACTGGCGGACGAAGAAGACGCCGACCTGGATGCAGAGATTACGGCCGAAGCCACCCGCCTGGAACGGCAGTTGGAGCGCCTCGAACTACGCGGCATGCTGCGCGGTCCGGACGACCACCGCAACGCGCTCCTGACGATCAACCCCGGCGCAGGGGGCACGGAGAGCCAGGACTGGGCCGAGATGCTGCTCCGCATGTACACCCGGTGGGCCGAGCAGCAGGGCTTCAAGGTAGCCTTGCTGGCGCATCAGCCGGGCGACGTCGCCGGGATTAAGAGCGCGTCGCTTGAAGTGGTGGGTCCCTTCGCCTTCGGCTACCTGAAGTCCGAATCGGGGGTGCATCGGCTCGTGCGTATCTCGCCGTTTGATTCGAGCGGCCGGCGCCACACCTCCTTTGCCAGCGTCTTCGCCTACGCCGAGATCGACGACACGATCGAAGTCGAGGTGCGCCCCGACCAGATCGAGATGCAGACGTTTCGCTCGGGCGGCAAGGGGGGGCAGAACGTCAACAAGCTGGAGACCGGGGTGCGTCTGATCTGGACCGGGGTGCTTTCCAACGGCGAAGAAGCCCGCGTCGTGGCCGAGTGTACGGAGGAACGCAGCCAGCTTCAGAACCGCGAACGGGCCCTGACGATGCTCAAGAGCCGCATCTATCAGAAGGAGCGTGAGATCCAGGAAGCCGCGAAGAACGCGCTGGAGGCCCAGAAAAAGAAGATCGAGTGGGGCAGCCAGATTCGCTCCTATGTCTTCCAGCCCTACACGATGGTCAACGATCATCGCACCGAGGTCAAGGTAACCGACGTGCACGCGGTGATGAACGGTGACCTCGAAGCGTTCATCAAGGCGTATCTGCTCCAGGAAGCCAACGCGTGATCAGGTAAGGCAGTGTGGGGGTGTGGACGTTTTTGCTTTAGAACGTATCAACCCGTTTCTTGGGCTTTGATCTAGTATGGAGAGCGCTTCCTCCACACGCCCATACCCCCATCTTCCCACACACAGACGCATGGGGCAGCGGTTAAAATTCGATTTTCTCGTCATCGGCAGCGGCGTGGCGGGCCTTACCTACGCGCTGCAGGTTGCGGAATACGGCAGCGTCGCCATCATCACCAAAAAAGAACGCGCGGAGTCGAACACGAACTACGCGCAGGGCGGCATCGCCGCCGTGGTGGACGACGACGATTCGTACAAGAGCCACGTCGAGGATACGCTCGTCGCCGGGGCCGGACTGTGTGACCCCGCCGTTGTAGAGGCCGTCGTTACCGAAGGGCCGGAACGGGTTCGCGAACTCATCGAACGGGGCGCCCGATTTACCCGGCAGAACGGGCGGTTTCACCTGGGGCGGGAGGGAGGTCACTCCGCCCATCGCATCATCCACGCGGCCGACGCTACGGGCCGTGAGATCGAACGCGCGCTGCTGGCGAGCATCCGCAACCATCCCAACATCGCGGTCTTCGAGTATCACTACGCCCTCGACCTCATCACGGAGCATCACCTGGGGCAGCACGTAAACCGCCTCCGGCCCGATGTGCACTGCTACGGCGTCTACGCCTACGATGAGAAGGCGGACGTGGTGCAGACCTTACTGGCCCGCGTGACGATGCTGGCGACGGGCGGCTCGGGCGCGGTCTATCTGCACACGACGAACCCGTCGATCGCTACCGGCGACGGCGTGGCGATGGCCTACCGGGCCAAGGCGCGCATCTCCAACATGGAGTTCGTGCAGTTTCACCCGACCTCGCTGTATCACCCCGACGCGGATTCGTTTCTTATCTCCGAGGCTGTGCGCGGTCATGGGGCGTTGCTCTTCAACGAGGCCGGCGAGCGCTTCATGCCGACCTACGACGAACGCGCCGAACTCGCGCCCCGAGACATCGTCGCCCGCGCCATCGACGACCAGCTCAAGCAACGCGGCGAGCCGTATGTGTTGCTGGACATCTCCCACAAGCCCGCCGATGAGGTGCGCGAGCATTTTCCGACGATCTACGAGACGTGCCGGCGCTTCGGCATCGACATTACCGCGCAGCCGATCCCCGTCGTCCCGGCGGCCCATTACCAGTGCGGCGGGGTGCAGACCGACCTGCAGGGCCGGACGTCGATCCAGGGGCTTTTTGCCAGCGGTGAGGTGGCGTGTACGGGGCTTCACGGCGCCAACCGGCTGGCCAGCAACTCGCTCCTGGAAGCCCTCGTCTTCAGCTACCGGGCGGTGGAGCCGTCGGTAGCCTATGCCCGGGAACGGGGATGGAAGGACAGCGTGCCGGACTGGGACGACAGCGGCACGGAGTTGCCGCAGGAGTGGGTGCTCATCTCGCACAACCGCGACGAACTGCGCCGCGTGATGTGGAACTACGTCGGCATCGTGCGGTCCTCGTTGCGCCTCGAACGGGCGTTTCGGCGTACTCATCTGTTCTACAACGAGACCGAAAACTTCTATGGGCGGACGCGTATTTCGAGCGGGCTGTGCGAGATGCGCAACATGATTGGGGTGGCCTATCTGATCATCCGTAGCGCCCAGATGCGGCGAGAGAGCCGCGGCCTGCACTACATGCTCGACTACCCCGAGCCCGTGGAGGCCGAGTGCCGGCCGAGCCTGATCTGACGAATCGGACATCGTTGCCGTTTGCGGGAGGCGGCCGACCTCTCGCCGGGCGGTGGCATCCGCATGATGCGCCTCGAACGGGCCGCGCAACCCCTGGAGCAGCAAGCCGGGACGATTGCCGAGGTGGCCTACGCCGTCGGCTATCGCGACGCGAACTACTTCGACGGGAGCGAAGCCCGTCTTGACGTCTATCCAAACCCATTCCATGCCGAGACGGCCTTGCACTACACGTTGCCGGAGGCGGGTCGGGTTGTGCTCAGGATATACGACGGTAAAAAAATCTCATCGGCCAGGCTTTAATGACCATTTCTACCTGGCTTTGTCGCCAATGAGGGGGAAGCTTCTCTATCGGAGTAGGTGGTATGTATGAACAACGGCCTATCTCCTACATCCCTCATCTTATCTGTTCTACGTTCTCAGGGTGCCTTCTTCTTGGTCATCCACGCTCCCGAGCCTGACACGAGGCGAAGCCGACTGACCGAAGGTAATCCCTGAGACTTGCAACACGACCGGTATGACCCGCTAACGGTACCCGGGCATTACGTGGAACGGATAGTAAACCTTTCAGACAAAGTATGCCTACGACAAAGCGACTCATCCTGACCGGTGTTCCGCCATACGACCAGGGCCACAGCTATCTGACGAACGACAACGGGAAGCAGGTGATTGCGGGCTGCGGACCCGTCGCGGGACTCATGCTGATTGCCTATTACGACCGTGGTCTCGGTTACAAACGGCTCGTCAAGGATGTGCCCGAGTCTGCCACCGGGCTGCCCGAAGCACTCCTGCTGAAACTGCGGGAGGAGATGAAGACATCCAACTTTGAACTCGACAACGACGACCAGCAGGACTACGGCCTGACGGCCCCATCGGCGTTTCGCGACGGCCTGAAGTCGTATATCCGGCAATACTATGACTGCGCCGTCGAGACGAAAGCGTCATACGCAACGGCAAGCAGCAACTCATTGTCAACAACGGCTTCGGCGACGACTTCCAGTTCGTCGACATGACCGACAAGGCGATCAAGCCGGCTCGCCTGTACTGGCTGGAGATGAAAGACCCGGCGGACGGGCCGAAGGAGGGTCACCAGATCGGCCCGCAAGAGCATTACAAGTGGACCGTCGTAGAGGGTCAGAAGCGCCTGGAGCCGACCCTTTGCAAGGTGGAGGGCTCCTCCGGAACCATCGCGTGGCGGCCTGCTGATAAAACCACCTTTCTGACGGCCAGCTCCGATATCAGCGTATCTCGCTGGTACGACTGAGCGGCATCAGGCAGCACGATACACGATACACGACAGACAGTACGGAGAAATAGTGTATGTCTACCAATGGCAAACCAAACATCCTTTTGATCATCGCCGATGACCTGGGCGCCGATGTGGTGCTGATCACCGACCGAAGTCCGGAACGCAAGATGTATGTGATGACGGATGCGGGCGGCCCCATGATTCTCGGTGAACTCTCCATCCTCAGTACGTTCCTGCACTGCGGTCTCCACTTCGCCCAGGCGTGGGCGCAACCGGTGTGCTCGCCGACCCGGGCCTCAATCTATTCCGGCACGTGGCCCTGGCGCAACGGAGTCGGCTACCCCTCGTCACCGCAACTCGATCCGGCGCTGGTGGCGACGCTTCCTGAGTTGCTCGCCCCGGAGGGATACGCATGCGGCCTCTTCGGCAAGTGGCACCTCGGCAATGCAGTTGGCTTCCGGCCGCCGGACCACGGATGGGATCGGCATGTGGGCACCCTCGGCGGCGTGGTCGGCTCGGCCCCGGGCTCCTACACGAACTGGCCGAAGCGCGACTCGGCCGCCGGCTATGCGGCCGGGGCGAACAGCACCGTGTACGCGACACGGGATACGGTCGAAGAGGCGGGTGCCTGGATCCGCAGCCTTCCCAACGATACGCCGTGGTTCGCAACGATTGCATTTCACGCGCCGCACAGCCCGTTCGACACGCCGCCTGCCGGATTCCAGTTGCCCGGTGGCGCCGCTCCTGCTACGGACGCCGACAATTTCAACGCCATGGCGCAAAACCTAGATACTAACATCGGTCGGCTGCTCGGCTCAGGGGTCGGGCCTGCGATGGACTACATTGAACAGGCGCAACTGGAAAACACCGTGATCCTCTTTCTCGGTGACAACGGTTCCGATGAACACATCGCCACCGAGGAGCCCAAGACGACGATCTACGAAGGCGGCGTACAGGTGCCGATGATCGTCGCCGACGGTGCGGCTGTGGCTGCTGCGATGAATGGAACCACGGCCGCGCCTCGCTTCCTGGTCGCCGACAAGCTGAACCGGACCAGTACGCGCCTCGTCCATGTCGTCGATCTGTATGAGACGATCACCGAGATCGCTGGTGTGACGGCCGCGCTGCCGGCAGTCATGGATTCCGTAAGCCTATGGCGATTTCCCTCCATGTCCGGCTCCCAGCCCCCCACGCGCCCGTTCAACTTCTCGCAGTACTTCATAGGCAACGACCGCAAAGCGACCATCCGGAACCGCGACTATAAGCTCAACTGCGAGGCCCAGGGACCCTCGGGTAGCATTACCTGGTCCTGGTCCTTGTATCAGTACTGGGGGGAAGAGGTGCCCGGTCTTGAAGACGGCAGCGCCGAAGACGTGTTCTCCACAGCACGCGCCGACGTCCAGGCCGGGATCTCGAACAGCGCGGCGGACAACTTGAATGAACTGCTCGACGAGCTTGTCCTCAGTGGCAACTACGAGATGGACGATGCGGGCATCCTGTGGGAGGATCCGCGATGAGGATGTGCGTTCGCTGAGCAAGCAATCGTAGCTTTCCCGGTGTTCGATGCAAGCCCTGCCCGACGTTACGGCGTCCGGCAGGGCTTTACGCGTAACAAAGTTTGGAAACTTCATCCCTTAGACGGCGTTTCCCGGATGGGAATTCGCTCAGGTTTGCGCGGACGCCGCCTCCTGGCGTATATTGAGCCTGAGAGATAGGGGGGGCCTGCCAGCCGCCCTTTTTTGTTAGGTGACAGGTAGTTGCGCAGCGCCCGTCCCGGCCTGGTCGAGACCGGGCCTTTTTTCTTAACCACCATCGCCGCTCACGAAAAGCAGGCGGCAAAACCATGGCGAAGACGGTGAACACGGCGGCCCCGGACGTACACCCGCGTGTGCGCGCGCTCGTCGAAGAAGTGCTCGTCGGCACGCCGCACTTCCTCGTCGAATTCGGTGTGCGCGGTGCCGCAGGGTCGCAGGCCGTTGAGATCTTTATCGACAGCGACGACGCCCTCGGAGTCGACACGCTGGCGGATCTCCATCGAGAGATCGAGTTTCTCTTGGATACGGAAGCCGTGATGCCCGGCCGGTACCGGCTTACAGTGTCCTCGCCGGGGATCGACAAACCGCTGAAACTGCCGAGACAGTACCGTAAAAACGTAGGCCGGAAAATCAACGTACACCACCGAAAGCCGGAGGGCGAAGGGTATACCGAGACGCTGGGAGACCTCGCCGACGCCGACGCCGAAGCGGTCGAAGTGACCGCCGCCGGCGGTGCGCGCCGACGTATTCGCTACGACGACATCCTCTGGGCCAAAGTGCAATTACCCTGGTGATTCTTTGACGGGTCGCCTACCCCGATGCGTGCATCGGAAAGCAACCGCTTCCTTAGACGGATACCTCGGAGCGTGCTCCGAGGAGGGTCATTTTAACTTGGCCCCGCCGGTTGCTTTGCAACGGCCCGGCGTGGCAACGGTAAAGAGCGATATGCACAGCACAGACCTCGTATCTTCGTTCGCAGAAATCGCGCGTGAGAAGGACATCGACCGCGATTCGCTGCAGTTGATCGTCGAAGACGTGATTCGCGCGATGATCCGGAAGCGCTATGGCTCGGATGAATCGTTCGAGATCATCCTCAACCCGGATCACGGCGACATCCAGATCCTGCATATTCGGGAGGTGGTCGAAAACTACGACCTCGAAGATCCGGTAACCCAGATTGAACTCGACCGCGCCGTCGTCATCGATGAGGACTTCGAAGTCGGAGACGAGGTGGCCAGCGAAATCACGATCACCGACTTCGGCCGCCGCGCCGTCCTGACGGCCCGGCAGACGTTTCGCCAGCGTATTCGAGACATCGAGAAGGAGAACGTCTACGTCGAGTATTCGGACCTGGTCGGCGAGATCGTCGTCGGCGAGATCTACCAGGTCCGCCGGCGTGAAGCCCTGGTGATTCATAACCGCGTCGAGCTGGTCCTTCCGCGCGAAGAGCAGATCTACAAGGATCGCTATCGCAAAGGGGATATGCTGCGTGCGGTGGTCAAAGAAGTGCGCCGGGATGCGGGCAGCAACCCGCAGGTGATCATCAGCCGGGCCGATGAGTTGCTCATGGAGCGCCTTTTTGAACTGGAAGTCCCGGAGATCGATGAAGGGATCGTCGAGATCAAGCGGATCGTGCGCGAGCCGGGCGACCGCGCCAAGGTCGCCGTCATTAGCCACGACGAACGGATAGACCCGGTAGGGGCGTGCGTCGGCCTCAAAGGCAACCGCATCCACGCCGTCGTCCGCGAGCTGAGCAATGAAAACATCGATGTGTTGCAGTGGGCGGAGGATGCGCACCAACTCATCAAGCGCGCGCTATCGCCGGCCAACCCGCTCAGCGTAACGATCAACGACGAGTTGACCCCGCCCCGTGCCAAGGTCGTAGTCCGAGCCGACGAAGTAAGCCAGGCGATTGGTCGCGGCGGGATCAACATTCGGCTTGCCTCGAAACTTTCCGGGTACGAAATCGATGTCTATCGGGAGATACCCGCCGACGAGGAAGATATCGACATCGGAGAGTTCGCCGACGAGTTTTCCGAAGAGACCCTCCAGCGGCTTCGCGACATTGGGTGCGACTCGGCCAAGGCCGTACTGGAGCTGTCCATCGACGAGTTGGTACGCCGTAGCGGGTTGACGCCGGAGACGGCGCAGCAGGTCGTGGCTGCCATCAAAACGGAGTTTGAGGATGAAGAGGAAGAAGAATTCGAACAGTAGCCCTGGAGCCAACCCGCCAGGCAGCGTGTTAAACAGGGCCTATGTATAACGGTCACAGGCATTCATGGCGACGACGGAGAAGAAGTTTAAGAAGGTTCGGCTACACAAAGTAGCCAAAGAGTTGAACGTGACGGTCGACACCATCGTCGATCATCTCGTAGAGCAAGGGTACGGCCAGTCGCTGGCGGGCAAGGGGATCAATGCTGCCATCACGGACGAGGATGCCTACCTGGATCTGCTGGACTATTACGCGGACGACAAGGAAACGCGAACGCGTGTCCGGGAATTGCGAGAGTCACGCCACGCCGAGTTGGCGTCTGCGCTGGGCGAGGCGCACCCCGTCGTTGCCCACGAGGAGGAAGACGAGGACGAGCCGCCGGCTGAAGAGGCGCGCACGGTCGCAAAAGCCCCCGCGTATGAAGAAAAAACGACGCCGGCCCCGGCGGAGCCCGTAGAAAAAGTAACGGCAGAGGAAGTAACACCCGCCGTGTCTGAAGAGGCCATCGCGGAAGAGACGACTACCGAGGAGCCGGCGCCGGAGCGTCCGGCCGAGGTTGAAACGACCGTTGAAGCAACAGACCAGGCCGCAGAGAAAGCTCCCGTCGAGGCCGTGGCTGTGAGGGAAGCGCCGGAGGAAGTAACCGCGGCGCCTGTGGAGGCCGTTGCCCCGGTGGAGGTTGACGAGGCCGAAGAAGAGGAAGAAGACTCCGTAACCGAAGCGGACGAGGTGGTGGAGGCCTCGGCAGAGGGCGAGGCGGATGAGCCGGCCGAAGAGGAAGAGCCTGAGGCCGAAGGCGAAGCGGGGGTCCTCACGGCTGATCGTTACAAGCTGCAAGGCACCAAGGTGCTCGGGACGCTCGACCTGTCGACCATCGACGACAAAAAGCCGCCGCGTTCGAAGCGGCGTCGCAAACGCAAACGGAAGGCTACTCCGGCCGAAGAGGAAGCCGTTGCCGTCGATGATGCCAGCAAGACGTCGAAGCGCAAGCCCGCCAAGGCACCCAAAAAGCGCAAGCCCCGGGTCGACGAAGAAGAAGTCGAGCAGACACTACAGGATACCCTGCGCGAGTTGGAGCAGGGCGCTACCCGTGTGCGTCAGCGGCGGCGGCGCGCCCGCAGGCAACTACGTGCCGAGGAGCGCGAAGTCGAGCGGATGGAAAAGGAAGAGCAGGATAAAGTGCTGCGCGTCACCGAGTTCGTCTCGACGGGTGAGCTGGCCGACCTGATGGGGGTGTCCGTCACCGAGGTCATCAGCACGCTCTTCAACTCCGGCATGATGGTGTCGATCAACCAGCGCCTCGACGCCGACACCATCCAGTTCGTGGCGGACGATTTCGACTACGAAGTCGAGTTCATCACCGAGTTTGGCACCGAAGACGTCGAGCTCGAAGAGGACGCGCCGGAAGACCTGGTGCCGCGTGCGCCGGTCGTGACGGTGATGGGCCACGTCGACCACGGGAAAACGTCGCTGCTTGACTTCATCCGTAAAACGAACGTCGTCGGGGGCGAGTCCGGCGGGATTACGCAGCACATCGGGGCGTACAAAGTAGAGCTTTCGAACGGACGGGGGTTGACGTTCCTCGACACGCCCGGCCACGAAGCCTTCACGGCGATGCGGGCACGCGGCACAAAAGTCACGGACGTCGTCATCCTGGTCGTGGCGGCCGATGACGCGGTGATGCCGCAGACGATTGAAGCCATCAACCACGCCCGGGCCGCCGAAGTGCCGGTGATCGTTGCCATCAACAAGATTGATTTGCCCGACGCCAATGCGCCGCGCGTCATGCAGCAGCTGGCCGATCAGGGCATCCTCGTAGAGCAATACGGAGGCCAGGTGCAGTGTGCCCAGGTTTCGGCCAAGACGGGGCAGGGCGTCGAAGACTTGCTGGACAAGGTATTGCTCGAAGCCGACCTGATGGAGCTGCAGGGCAATCCCGACCGGAGTGCGCAGGGCGTCATCATTGAGAGCCGGTTGGACAAAGGCCGGGGCAACGTGGCGACCGTCCTGGTTCAGAACGGCACCCTGCACGTCGGCGATGCGTTCGTAGCCGGCATCTACAGCGGTCGCGTCCGGGCTATGTTCGACGAGCGGGATCGTCGGCTCCTCGAAGTAGGACCGTCGGAGCCGGCCGTGGTGCTGGGTCTTGCCGGGCAACCCGGCGTCGGGGATCAGTTTATCGGCTTTGAGGACGAAAGCGAAGCCCGCGAAGTGGCCCAACGGCGCCAGCAGATCTACCGCGAACAGAAGCTTCGTCAGTACAAACACGTCCGCCTCGAAGACATCGGCCGCCGCATGGCTCTCGGTGACTTCAGCGAACTCAACCTGATCATCAAGGCCGACGTCGGCGGTTCCGTAGAAGCGCTCAGCGATTCGCTGCTCAAACTGTCGAACGACGAAGTCGCCGTCAACATTATTCATAGCGGCGTCGGCGCTATCAACGAAAGCGACGTGATGCTGGCCTCCGCCTCGGACGCCGTCATCATCGGGTTTCAGGTACGGCCTACGGCCGGTGCCCGCGCGGCGGCCGAACGCGAAGAGATCGACATCCACACCTACTCGATCATCTACGACGCCATCGAGAATGTTCGCGATGCCCTGGAAGGACTCCTGACGCCGGAAGAGTCGGAGAAGATCACCGGCGTCGCCGAAGTCCGGGATCTGTTCAAAGTGCCCAAGATCGGCACCATCGCCGGGTCGTACGTCGTCGAAGGCAAGTTACGCCGCAACGAATCGGTGCACCTCGTGCGTGAAGGCGTGGTGATCTACGACGGCAAGATCACGTCACTCAAACGGTTCAAAGAGGACGTTCGGGAGGTGCAATCCGGCTACGAGTGCGGCATCGGCATCGAAAACTACAACGACCTGAAGGTCGGGGATCAGATCGAAGCCTACGAGATCGTCGAGACCAAGCGTAAGCTGGAAGTGTAGTCCGTCGTCCGTGGTTCGTTGCTGATTCTTAGGAGCGCCGTACTCAACAACAGCGAGCGGACAACGGACTACAGCGAGCGCAGCGAGCGAACAACGAACAAATGAGTATTCGAACGCAGCGTGTAGCGCGGCTTATACAACGCGAAATCGCCGAGGTACTCAACAAAGAGTTCGGCCAACAACTGCTGGTCACGGTAACCGGCACACGCGTTACGAAAGACCTGTCGATCGCCTACATCCACGTCAGTGTCTTCGGCAACACGCCGGAGCAGCGCCAGGCCACCTTTCGCCACCTGGAAGAACAGAAACCGCAGATCCGTGCTTCCCTGGCCAGCCGCATCCGCCACCAGGTGCGCCTTATACCAGAACTCCGCTTCTTCCTGGATGAGTCGTTCGAACAGGCGCAGAAAATGGAGACGCTCTTCGACCGCATCCGCGCCGAACGGGCCCGGCGGGAAGGCGATGCCTAGTACCGCTGGGCGAAAGTCCGTAAGCAGTTTAGCACCATCGTAAAACGTGAAACGTGAAACGTGAGGGTGCCTCCAACGACCGTGCGAAGTGACCGCACGTTTCACGTTTTACGTTTCACGTCCTGCCTAACCGATCACGAACTTCTGCCGCGATGTACTAGTGCTGCCGTGTGGGTTGGTTGGAAGGGTTGCTATCGGAGGCTGATGCCCCCCACGCAACCGCGATAACACCCAAGCACGCAAACACCCTTACCTCATGTCTACTTCAAGCGACGTGGCCGTCTACGGGTATCCTGACCTACCTGATGCGTTCGAGCGCGTCGTGCTGCTGGTCGATAAACCCAGGGACTGGACCTCCTTCGACGTCGTTCGTACGTTGCGGCGCCTCGTATCGGTGCGCAAGATAGGCCACGCGGGAACCCTCGATCCAATGGCGACCGGCTTACTGATATGCTTGATCGGTCGCGCTACGAAGCGGATGGAGGCGTTTATGGGGTTGCCGAAGGAGTACGAGGGTACGCTCCGCCTGGGTGAAGTGACGCCCTCGTACGACGCCGAGACCGGAGTCGCCGAACGCCGGGGGTGGCAGCATCTGACGCAGGCCGATCTGGAGGCCGCTCGGCACGCTTTTATCGGGGCCATCACGCAGCAACCCCCGCTCTATTCCGCCGTCAAGGTCGGTGGAGAAAGGCTCTATAAGAAGGCGCGGCGGGGCGAAGACGCGGAGCGACCGCTCCGTGCGGTGCGCGTCGCTACGTTCACCGTGACGGGCTGGGCTGGTGCGGATGTATCGTTTCGCGTGGTCTGTTCCAAAGGCACCTACATCCGAAGCCTGGCGCACGACTTCGGGCAGGCCCTGGGCGTCGGAGCCCATCTGGTCGCGTTACGGCGTATGGCCATCGGTCCGTATCAGGTGGATCATGCATGGACCATTGAGCAACTCGTCGCAGCCCTGGACCCCCGGCGCTCGAACGTCTCATCATGAAAAAGGAATTCGGACTGGAGCAAATCGAGAAGGATGGCGCGTCGGTGGTGACGGTCGGCTCGTTTGACGGCGTGCACGTGGGGCATCAAGCCATTATCCGTTATCTGGTCCAGCGGGCCGGCCGGCGCGAGGGTCGGAGCGTCGCTGTCACCTTCGAGCCCCATCCGCGTGAAGTGCTTACCGGCCATGCCGTGCCGCTCTTGACGACGATCGACGAACGGGCGCAGGCGCTGGAAGCGCTCGGCCTGGACCGTTTTATCGTACTGCCCTTTACGCAGGCTTTTGCAGCCTTGCCGCCCGAGGCGTTCGTCGCGCTTCTCGTCGAACGGATCGGCCTGCGGGAGATCGTTGTCGGCTACGACCATCGGTTCGGGCATGGACGCCGGGGGGATGTGGCGTTGCTCCAGGCGATGGGGGCACAGCGCGGCTTCACGGTCGACGTCATTCCGCCTCAGGCGGTAGATCAACACGTCGTGTCGTCAACCGAGATACGCCGCCTGCTCACCGAAGCGGGCGACGTGACCGAGGCCGCCTCCATGCTGGGGCGCCGGTATGCGCTTACCGGGACCGTGGTGCAGGGTAACCGGCGGGGGCGTACGATCGGCTATCCGACGGCCAACCTCGCGGTAGCGCCTCCGAACAGGGTGCAGCCGAGACAGGGTGTGTATGCCGTTCAGGTTCAAGTGGACGCCGAGGAGCGATGGTACGGCGGTATGATGAACATCGGGTATCGGCCCACGTTCGACGGCGGAGGCGGGCTCCATCTCGAAGTACATCTCTTCGATTTCGACCGGGCCATCTACGGCTGCCGGGTACGGGTCGCCTTCCTCAAGCGGGTGCGAGACGAGCAGAAATTCGGCTCGGTCGATGCACTCGTTGCGCAACTCCGGGAGGACGAACGGCAGTGCCGGCACATCCTGGGGGTTGAGACGGAGCGCGAGGGCTGACGGCGTGCACGACGGTTCTTCCCGGTGGCTTCAATGCTTTGCACCGATTTCACTCCACAGGTAAACCGAGTTGGAACCGCGTTGAAACAGGCTCGTTCATGAGGCCGTGATTCGCTCCGGCTCCCGTTGAGAAGACGCTCTACCGAGCGCGATACTTGCTTTCACGTCAGTGCCGGCCGACGCTGGCGGGTTCGGGTGCGGGGGTGTGATCTCTATTCGGCCCAACCAGAAACGAGATGATAGCCAAAGAAGAGAAGCTTGAATGCATCGAGAAGTTCGGCAAGCATGAACGCGATACCGGTACCCCGGAGGTCCAGATTGCCATCTTCTCTGCGCGCATCACTGAGCTCACGGAGCACCTGAAGCAGCACCCGAAAGATCATGCAACCCGCCGGGGACTCTTGAATCTCGTCGGGAAGCGACGTCGTTTGCTGAACTATCTCATGCAAATCGATATCGAACGGTATCGCTCCATCACGAGCGAACTCGGTATACGGAAGTAGCATCGTAGGGCGGTACTTCGTTTCGCGGAGTGCCGCCCTGGTTTTGTTGACAAGAGCGGCGCTTGGCGATGCCCTTCCGGTGCCACTGTTGTTGGGAGCGAAGGAAGAAGAGAACACAGCTAACTGTACACACGAAAGGCGATGTCGAAAGAAAGCATCTATCAGGAAGTAGCATTTGCACCGGGTCGGGTGATGACCCTGGAAACCGGGCGCCTGGCCAAGCAGGCCGGTGGCGCCGTCATCGTCCGGCTTGGAGACACGATGGTGCTGTGCACCGCCGTGCTGTCGGACTCCGTCCGAGAAGGACAGAACTTTTTCCCGCTCACGGTCGACTATCGTGAGAAATTTGCCTCGGGCGGTAAGATTCCGGGAGGCTTCATCAAGCGTGAGGGGCGCTCGAACGACAAAGAAATTCTCACCTCGCGCCTCGTCGACCGGGCTATTCGCCCGCTCTTCCCGGATGGTTTTTTCAACGAGGTCCAGATCATCTGCTCGGTCATCTCTGCGGACGATGAAAACGACGGCGACATGCTGGCCGGGGTTGGTGCCTCTGCCGCGTTGCTCCTGGCCGGTGCGCCCTTCGACGGTCCCATCGCGGAAGTGCGCATCGGGCGCATCGATGGTGAGTTTGTCGTCAATCCCATGATGGAACAGTGGAAAAAGAGCGACTTCAACCTCGTCGTGGCCGGCAAGCGCGATGCCATCGTGATGGTCGAGGGCGCGATGGATGAAGTCAGTGAGGAAGAAATGGTCGAGGCGCTGGAGAGGGCGCACGAGGCCATCCGCACGCTCTGCCTGGCCCAGTTGGACTTGGTGGCGAGTAGTGGAACGCCGGAGCCTTTCGTCTACGAGGTCAAGGTGCCGGCCCCGGAGCTGATCGACAACGTGCAACGCCTCGTCGGCGCGCAGATCGCTGCGCATATCCGTCAGCCCTATGACAAGAAGACGTTCTACGACGGTATCCGGGCGTTGAAAGATAGCGTGCTTACGGCGTTGCTGGGCCAGGAGGACCCCGCGACGGGTGCCCCTCGCGCCGAGGCTACGCCGGAAGGCTATACCGCGCAGGACATCAAGGATGCCGTCGCCGTCGTCGAAAAGCAAATCATGCGCGAAATGATCTTGCGCGAGGAACGCCGGATCGACGGGCGCGGGTTGCGCGAAGTGCGCGACATCTGGTGCGAAGTGGCGTACCTGCCGCGCGTCCACGGCTCGGCGATCTTTACACGCGGCGAGACGCAGGTGCTCGCCTCGGTGACGCTCGGCACGTCCCGCGACGTGCAAGCCGTCGACCAGGTCTTCTCGCAAGAGGACAAACGCTTCTTCCTGCATTACGAGTTTCCCCCGTTCTCGACGGGCGAGGCCAAGTTCTTGCGGGGCGCCAGCCGCCGCGAGATCGGGCACGGTTTCCTGGCCGAACGGGCGCTTTCGGTGATGATGCCCGACGCCGAAAGTTTTCCCTACACGGTGCGCATCAACGCCGATGTACTGGAGTCAAACGGATCTTCATCCATGGCGAGCGTCTGTTCGGGTAGCCTGGCCTTAATGGATGCCGGCGTCCCGGTGAAGAGGCCTGTTGCGGGCATTGCCATGGGGCTCATCAAAGAGGGTGAACGGGCGGCGGTATTGACCGACATCCTCGGCACCGAGGATCACCTCGGCGATATGGATTTCAAAATCACGGGCACGCGTGAGGGCATCACGGCCTGCCAGATGGATATCAAGATCAGCGGCCTGTCGCGGGCGTTGATGTTGCAGGCCCTCCAGCAAGCCAACGATGCGCGCCATCACATCCTGGACATCATGGAAGAGACGCTGGCCGAGCCGCGTGCCGAGATGTCGCCGTATGCGCCGCGTCTGATGCAGATCACCATCGATTCCGAGTTCATCGGCGCCGTCATTGGTCCGGGCGGCAAAGTGATCAAAGGGATCCAGAGCGAGACCGACACCACCATCGACCTCGAAGAGCGCGACGGCCTCGGGTATGTCACCATCGCGTCGACCAACGAAGAGAACGCGCGGCGTGCCGTCGAGATGGTCAAAGGCATTGTCACCGTGCCCGAGGTCGGCGACGAATACGTCGGCACGGTTCGCAACATCCTGGACTTCGGCGCCATCATCGAGGTCTTGCCGGGCAAAGAGGGCCTGCTGCACGTCTCCGAACTCGACCACGGCTACGTGGAAAAAGTCACGGATTACGTCCAGGTAGGCGACAAAGTGAAGGTCAAGCTGATCGAAGTGCGCGATGGCGGCAAGCTCCGCTTCAGCCGCAAAGCCTTTTTACCCAAGCCGGCAGGCAACGGAGAAGAAGAGCAGGAGCGAAGCAGCCGGGGCCAGGGTGGCGGTGGTAGCCGCGACGGCGGCCGGGGCGGTCGCGACGGCGGCCGGGGCGGTCGCGGCGGCGATCGTAGAGGCGGCGGCGGCGGTCGCGACGGCGGCCGGGGCGGTCGCGGCGGCGATCGTAGAGGCGGTGGTGGGGGATTCCGGCGAGACTGAGTGCACGTACGGGTTGCTCGCCTACCGGTGTGTAGGGATGCCGAAAGCCCGCCGTCGTAGCTCGTACGATCTCTTCTTTTTTCCAGGCACGGGTGTATGCATAGGCGTGGTAGCAGTTCGGGGTCTACCCTCTTTCAAAAGACGACGCTCGCGAACGGGGTGCGCGTCCTGAGCGAGGCCATCCCGTCGGTACGGTCGATTGCCGTCGGTGTCTGGATCCATACGGGCAGCCGCGATGAAGAGGAAGGCGTCGCCGGGATCAGTCACTTTATCGAACACATGGTGTTCAAAGGGACAAACCGGCGACGGATGCACCACATCGCCCGTCGGCTCGAATCGGTGGGAGGCTTCCTCAACGCGTTTACCAGCAAGGAGTACACCTGCTTCTACGCCCGCGCGCTCGACGAGCATCTCGGCCGCGCCATCGACGCCGTCTGTGACCTGGTTCTGGATCCGCAATTTCCGGAGAAGGAGCTGGTCAAGGAAAAGGAGGTCGTCCTCGAAGAGATGAAGATGTACGAGGACACGCCGGAAGAAGTCATCTTCGACCGGTTCGAGAGCGTTGTCTATAAGGACCACCCGCTCGGGCGCCCCATCCTGGGCTTTCCCGAAACCGTCCGTTCGTTATCCCGCGATCAACTCGTCGACTATATCGAAGCCCACTACACCCCGGACCGGATCGTCTTGTCGGTAGCGGGCAACGTGCGGCACGAAGACGTCATCAGGCTGGCAGAGCGTGCCTTCCTGGGGTCGGGGCGGTCGCCGAGGCGGCATGGGCGCGAACCGATCAACGGCTATGCGCCCGAGGAGATCGTCGAAGCCCGCCCTATCCAACAGGCCCACCTCATCGTCGGGACGCGCAGTGTGGACGTCAATCACCCCCTGCGCTCGACCCTCACGGTGCTCAACACGATTCTCGGCGGCGGGATGTCGAGCCGTCTCAACCAGAATATCCGAGAGAAGTACGGGTATTGTTATTCGATCTACTCGTTCCTCAACATGCATTCCGATACCGGAGACATCGGGGTGTATATGGGCACCGATACGGCGCGCGTGGCGCGGGCGAAGAAGCTCATCTATCGCGAACTCGACAAGCTTGCCAACAAGCCGGTCGGGGCGCGGACGATCAACCAGGCCAAGAACCAGGTGAAAGGGTCGATCATGCTGGGTCTCGAAAGCATGAGCAACCGGATGATGCGCATCGGGCGGCAAGAGTTGCTCTTCAGACGGTATTTTACGCTGGATGAAGTGTTGGAAGAACTCGATGCCGTAGAGGAACCCGACCTCCAGGCAGCGGCACAAGACCTGTTTCAGCCGGATCGCTTCTCCAGCATCGTTTTGCTGCCCCAGAATTGAATCGTTTACGAAGCACGAACAACCATGAAAATCCTTGTTACCGGGGGAGCCGGGTTCATCGGGTCGCACGTAGCCGATGCCCTCTTGGCGCAAGGCCATGCCGTCTACGTCCTCGACGATCTTTCATCCGGTACGAGGGACAACATCCCCGCAGGCGCCGTCTTTCATCAGGAAGATATCCGGAGTGATGCAGCCGCCGCGTTGTTTGAAGCAGAGCGCTTCGACGTACTCGTGCACCACGCGGCCCAGATGGACGTTCGCCGTTCCGTAGCGGATCCTCAGTTCGACGCGGCCGTCAACGTCATCGGTTTTCTGAATCTGATGGAAGCCGGCCGCGTGCACGGGTTGAAGCGGGTCGTCTTTGCATCGACAGGTGGGGCCATCTACGGCGAACCCGACTACACGCCGCAAGATGAGGCCCATGCCCTGCGTCCGCTTTCTCCCTACGGCATCACCAAGTTGACGACGGAGAAATACCTGTACTACTACGGGCAGCAGTACGGTATCCACTACGTCTCGCTGCGCTACGCCAACGTCTACGGCCCGCGCCAGAATCCACACGGCGAAGCGGGCGTCGTCGCCATCTTCGCGCAACGCCTGCTCGAAGGCCGTCAGCCGCTCATCTTCGGGGACGGGCTCCAGACCCGTGATTATACCTACGTAGGCGACGTCGTGCAGGCGAACCTGGCAGCCCTTGCCTACGAGGGAGCCTCCGCTGTTATCAATATCGGAACGGGGCGCGAGACGGACGTTAATACCTTGTTTCGCACGCTTAGAGACGCCATCGACCCGGCGTGCGAAGAAGTTCATGCCGAGGCCAAACCGGGCGAACAGCGCCGCAGCGTCCTCGGGTATGCCCGCGCCGAAAACCTGCTCGGCTGGTCGCCACAGGTCGGCCTCGAAGAGGGGCTTACGCATACGGCCGACTGGTTTTCTCAACGCTACGGGTGCGAGAACGTGTGAACGTAGCGGCGCGTTCGTATCTTCGTCCCAAAGCCCCAGAGGTTGTCTGGGTTTTCAGACAGCCTCTACATCTCGCCTCGTCCGCACAGCCCCATGTACCGCGTCCAGCTCCCGGACTTTGAAGGGCCGCTCGATCTGCTGCTTTTCTTCATCCGGCGCGACGAACTCGACATCTTCGACATCCCGATCGGCCGGATTGCCGACGAGTACCTGGCCTACGTCCGCGTCATGGAAGAAGTCGACCTCGACGGCGTCGCCGACTTCATCTACATGGCCGCGTTGTTGATCAGCATCAAGGTGCGGATGCTTTTGCCGCGTCCCGAGCTTGACGAGGACGGAGATCCCATCGACCCGAGGCGTGAGCTGGTTGAGCAACTGCTCGAATATGTACGCTACAAAGAGGCGGCGGAAGGGCTGGACTTGCTTCAGGAGCACCGGGCCAGCCTGTTCACACGCGGATCGGCTTCTTCGCCGAAAGCACAGTATTACGAAGAAGCCCCCGATGTGCTGGTCAACACCACCCTGTTCGATTTGATCTCGGCCTTGCGGCGTGTGCTGACGCAGGCTCCCGAGACGCCGACGCTGGCGCTCCGTTCGGTCAACTTCACGGTCGAAGGCCAACGGGCCTACGTTCTGGCTCAGCTCGATCAGTACGGCCGCCTTGCCTTCGTCGCTGTGGCCCGGCACCAGGACAAGGGGTTTATCATCGCTACCTTTCTGGCGATTCTGGAACTGGCGAAACAGGGCGCGGTGTGGCTGTCTCCGACGGAGGCGGCCGACGACTTTTACGTGGAACTCGCGCTGGCCCCGGGTCGCACCGAGGCGAGCAATGGAACACCGGCATCCTGAGGCCCGGCAGGCGTATGGAAGATAGCAGCGAGGACGTACAGGCGGCGGGCAGGGCGGAAGAACTGGCACGGGCCGTCGAAGGACTCGTCTTTGCCGCTAACGAGCCCGTGACGCCTGCCCAGATTGCCGGTGTGTTTGCGGAGATCACGCAGGGAGCTACTCCGTCGCACGATCAGATTGAGCAGGCCGTCGAACAGGTGAACACGCGCTATGAGCGAGACGGGCATGCCTTGCGCATCCAGCGATGGGCCGGCGGATTTCGTATGGCAACCACCGAGGAAATAGCCCCCTATCTCAACGTCTTTTTCCGCCGCGATCAGAGCCGCAAGCTGTCGCGTTCGCTGATGGAGACGCTGGCGATCCTCGCTTACAAGCAACCCGCCACAAAGCCCGAAATCGACTATGTACGCGGCGTAGACTCGGACTATGCGATTCGGCGGCTGCTCGACCTGGGCCTGGTCGACGTCGTCGGGCGAAGCGACTCCGTGGGACGCCCCTTGCTCTACGGCACGACGCCGCATTTTCTCGAAACATTCGGGCTGGCTAATCTCGATGCGTTGCCGAACCTTCGCGAACTTGAAGAGTTATTGGACGATCCAGCCTTCAACAAAGAACGAGCTCGCCTCTTAATGCTCAAAGGTCTGGATACGCCGAAGCCTTTCGATGCGCGTGACGTATTGGATGGTGACGCCTGACGCACTTGTGCAGCCCTGGGCACAGCATTCGCTGTGCCTTTGTCATACCTGGCAACAGGCAGGGTGCCGTGGATGAGCGATGTATTCCGGGAGAACGCGCACGATGGCTGATCACAACCGAAACCCCCGTGGCTATACTCCTGGTTCTCGTGCGCGAAAGCCGGCTGCGCAAGACGCCGAGACTGCCTCGGCGGTGGATGAGGCGGTCCGCCTCAACAAGTACATCGCGCACGCCGGGGTTTGTTCGCGCCGTAAGGCCGATGCCCTGATCGATCAAGAACTGGTCAAGATCAACGGGGCTGTCGTGCGCGAATACTGGCATCCGGTAGGGCCGGGCGACGTCGTAGAGGTCAACGGGCGCATCATATCGCCCCGTCGGTTTGTCTACCTCTTGCTGAACAAGCCCAAAGACACGATCACGACGACGCACGACGAACGTGGCCGGTCGACGGTCATGGATCTCGTGCAGACGGCGTCCGACGAGCACGAAGGGTTGTATCCGGTAGGGCGTTTGGATCGAGACACGACCGGTATCCTGCTCTTGACCAACGACGGAGAACTGGCCCACCGGCTGATGCATCCGCGCTACAACATTACCAAACGCTACGTAGTGCGTACCCGGGCGGCGGTAAAGCCGCACGAGATCGATCAACTCCGGCGCGGCGTGGATCTGGAGGACGGACCGGCGAAGGCGGATCAGGCCGCCTACGTCAACCTGCCCGACCACCATGAGGTCGGTCTCGAAATCCACGAAGGGCGCAACCGGCAGATCCGGCGTATGTTCGAAGCCCTCGGGCATGAGATAACCGCCCTGGAGCGTGTCACCTATGCGGACTTGACCAGCGCCGGCGTGCGGCGTGGTAAGTGGCGCAAACTCTTTCCCTATGAGGTTCAGCGGCTTCGCAATCTCGTACACTTGAAATAAAAAACAACGGCACTACAGGCGCGATGATCGGAAAAAATAACGCTAAGACGCTTAATGGCGTCATGGAGCACAAAGTGCAATACATCGGGCTCACCTACGACGACGTGCTGCTCGTCCCCGCGCGTTCGTCGGTGATGCCACGGGAGGTCTCCATCACTACACGGCTCACGCGAAATATCACGCTCAACATGCCGCTGCTCTCGGCGGCCATGGATACCGTGACGGAGGCCGAGATGGCCATCGCCATGGCACGGGAAGGGGGCGTCGGCGTGCTGCACAAAAACATGACGATCGACCAGCAGGCCGCCGAGGTCCGGCGCGTCAAACGGTCCGAGAGCGGCATGATCCTGGACCCCATCACGCTCAGCCCCGACGACCGCGTCGCCGACGCGCGTGCCATGATGGCGCGCTTCTCGATCGGCGGGATCCCGGTCGTCGATCAGGATCACAAACTCGTCGGGATCGTAACGAACCGCGACCTGCGCTTCCAGGAGGACGACCGCGTGCTGCTGCGCGAGATGATGACTACGGAGCACCTGATCACCGCGCCGCTGGGAACGACGTTGGAGCAGGCAGAAGCCATCCTGCAGGCCTACAAGATAGAAAAGCTGCCCGTCGTCGATGCCAGCGGCAACCTCATGGGCCTGATCACCTTCAAAGACATAGAAAAGAAGCGGCTCTATCCGCATGCGTGCAAGGACGAACATGGGCGTCTGCGCGTCGGCGCCGCCGTCGGCGTCACGGCCGATGTGCTCGAGCGCATCGGCGCGCTCACCGAAGCCGGCGTTGATTTTGTGGTGGTGGATACCGCGCACGGACACTCGGAAGGCGTGTTGAACACCGTAGCCCGCGTCAAGACCATGTTTTCGGACCTCGACGTGGTGGCCGGCAACGTCGCCACCCGGGAAGGTACGGCCGACCTCATCGCGGCCGGCGCGGACGGTGTGAAGACCGGTATCGGGCCGGGATCTATCTGCACCACGCGCGTCGTAGCCGGCGTCGGGGTGCCGCAGCTGACGGCCGTGATGGAATGTGCCGCCGTAGCCCGTGAGCATGGCATACCCGTTATTGCAGATGGCGGCATCAAGCAGACCGGCGACATTGCCAAAGCGCTGGCCGCCGGTGCCCAGAGTGTGATGATCGGAAGCCTGTTTGCCGCGGTGGAGGAGAGCCCGGGCGAGACGATCATCTACGAAGGCCGAAAATTTAAGAGCTACCGGGGGATGGGCTCCATCGGGGCCATGCAGGCCGGCAGCAAGGACCGCTATTTTCAGGACGCGGAGGACGACATCAAGAAGCTGGTGCCGGAGGGCATCGAAGGGCGTGTGCCGTACAGCGGGCATCTGAGCGAGATCGTTTTTCAGATGGTCGGCGGCCTGCGCGCCGCGATGGGATATTGCGGCTGCGAATCCATCGAGGCGCTGTACGAGAGGGCTCAGTTCGTCCGCATTACGGGCTCCGGGATACGGGAAAGCCATCCCCATTCGGTGCATATCACCAAAGAGTCACCGAATTACAGCCTTCGCCGGTGGTTCTGACCGTATAACCGTTATTGCATGACAAAAATACTCCTCGACCTCCTGGGCGAACGCAACGTAGCCGCGGTGCTGATTACTTCGCTCCCGGACATTCGCTGGGCCTGCGGGTTTTCGGGTTCTAACGGGGTGCTGGTGGTGGTACCGGGCCAGGTTCATCTTATAACCGATGGGCGTTACAGGGAGCAGGCACGAAACGAAGTGCGCGGAGCGACGGTCCACACGCCGGGCTATGCATTGTTCGGTTACGCTGCTCAGGAAGGCTT
>Ga0302046_10001185_pt1 | contig 24532 bp, 19 predicted proteins | sample RVTome_11_FD_200261 | JGI IMG/M metagenome (GOLD analysis project Ga0302046, IMG submission 200261) | Soil microbial communities from uranium-contaminated site in the Upper Colorado River Basin, Wyoming, United States - RVT147D111 (version 2) ... | reverse complement strand
CGCGCCGCAAGCCCTGCGCATTTCCCATCCGGGCCCTCATAAATGGGCGCTGTCCCCCATTTTCTCCACCAAGCGGGGTCAGGTCTACACATTTGACATTAGCCTGTAAGACTGCGCTCAATCTTGCGAATCACCGCATCCCACTCCCCGCGATTCGCCCGCAACCGCGCCACCCGGCCCGCCGCCTGGCTCACCGCCGAGATCTCCATGCCCAAGTGTTCCGCCACCACCTTCAATGGCAGCCCACCTCTCTCCCGCGCCAGGTAGATTAGCACCGCCCGTTCCGGATTCGCCCGATCCCCCCTCCCTAAACGCCTCAACGCCGGGCTCCAGCGCGCCACGCCCTTCTGCAGGGCCTCCCACCCCGGGCGAGCCTGCAGATGCCGGCGGCTTGGCACTTCGCGGTCCCGTTGTTCTCCGATCCGCTGCTGCACTGATCGGATGAACCGCTCACTCCCGAGAACCACTTGTGCGATTACCTTCTCCCAGGGCTTTTCTCCGCCCCGCTTCACACCCTCTTCCACAAACCGCCGATACTGCGCCTCCGCACCTGCTCGCCGCGACCCCCAGTATCCCAATACATCGGCCCGGGTCAACCACGCGGGACTCGCACGCCGTCCAATGTAATCCAGATAGCTGCTCCAAGGGTACCGCGAAAGGCGCGTCCCCCCCAGGGCACGAACCGGGTTTAAATGAATGTAGCGGGAGAGCTCGAGTAGGTAGCTGTCTTTCTCCACCAGGATCGCCTTGTAGCGTCCCTGGAACAGATGTCCTACGCGCCGATGGGTGCGGTTAAAGATTGCCGTGTAGACCCCGTTGAGATCGCGCAGGGCCCGCGCCAGGTTGGCTTCGGGCGTCTCCACCAGTAGGTGGTAATGGTTGTTCATCAACACGTAAGCATGCAGCACCAGCCGGTGGCGCGCCACGGTCCTGGCCAGAACCGCCAGAAACGTGGCCCGATCTTTCTCGGAGCGGAAAATGGGCTTCCGTTCATTACCCCGAGCCGTCACGTGATAGAAAGCCCCCGGATATTGTAGGCGCAGTGGCCGAGCCATCGCTCCCCCCAACTACAAACCGGAGGCTAGCAAATCAAAGTGCGCAATGTCAATTGTGTAGACCTGACCCCAAAAAGGGGCCTGGTTGGGAGTTGAGAATACGGAGGGGACTGTGGTCCAGAGAGACGCACTTGAGTCCAAGGGGGCCCACCAATATGGTGGGACGGTCGAGCAGCCCTCTTCGGCATCGGCCAGTGAGAGAGATGTTCCGCTATAATGCCATCGCAAACGGGGCTCTGGGGCCTCTTGAGAGATACACATATTCACTGCGTTGCCCAACACGGGTGAGCATTGGCACGGTTCTTGCCAGTAAAATAGGTTTCGTAGTGGAGGGACGGTATGTCTGTCGAAGAGCCACAAATGCGGCGCTATCTGCGGTTCAGCCGTTACATACCGGTTGCGTGTACCGTCTTGAACACTGACCGGCCACCGTCGCAACCACTCGATGGAATCACCCGGAAGGTCAATGCCGGCGGGCTCGAGATCCTGTTGCGCGAAGCCCTGCCGGTCAAGACACGCGTATCGGTTCAAGTGGCGGGGAGTGATCCCATATCTGGACACATCGTATCGGTTGGCGAGGTTGTACCAACCATCCTGGGAGAAAGATTCCCCCACGGATTGGCGTTCGAAAAAGCAGTGGACGCCGCCCTGGTTCGAAAATGGGTATCGCAGCCCCACAGGCGAAGCGCTCCTCGGGCCGCGGTGCAATTCGCAGTGGAGTTCAAACAAGAGGCGAGGACGGCTAGCGGGACCTGCCTCAACATGTGCAAGGGGGGGATGTTCATCGCGACCCCACGCCCGGTTGTGCCGGGAAAGGAGGTTCTGCTCTCCTTCACGCTGCCTGGTCATTCCGATCCCTTTCTCGTCCGCGCGCAAATCGTGTGGATGGCCGGCGGGGAGCAGGACCCGGCCGTCACCACAGGCATGGGGGTCAAGTTCCTCGACCTCGACCCGTCAGAGGCATCTGCGATCGGCGCCCTGGTCGATAATCTGTGTGCCGAGGCGGCCGCCTCGAAACCTGCCGACTTGCTCCCCCCATCAAAGTAGCGGTCGCGCGAGCCATCGCCATTCAGACCCACCGATTCCTCTTCCTGAATCCGGTACAGGTTTTCCAATAATTCCCCGCCCTTAGCCTGTCCATCTCAATAATGAATTTGACATACACCTGAGCACCCGGATATTCTCGTTCCCATTCAACCTGAAGAACGCAGACCGGGACACACCCCCGGCACTTGGCCCCCGCGCCCCACCCGGATTGTGCACTCGCCTTTGGCTTCGCGCACATGGAAATTGTTATAATGGGTGGACGCTTCGGGCATAAGCGCAAGACGGAAGCCCGCCCGGGAATTCGAAAAAGCAGGAGGAGAGGATCCGGAAGATAAGGAGGGTGAGAACCATGAATCTACGAGAGCTGCAAGACACCGCCAAGGCAATGGTGGCCGCAGGTAAGGGCATCCTGGCCATGGACGAGAGCGATCCCACCATCAACAAGCGATTCAAGCAGGTGGGCATTGAAAATACCCCCGAAAACCGCTACGCCTGGCGTGCGCTGCTTATTACCACGCCGAATCTCGGCAAATATATCAGCGGCGCGATCCTGTTTGATGAAACCATCCGCCAATCCACGGCAGACGGGACTCCCTTTCCCCAGTATCTGGCAAAGCAGGGGATCATCCCGGGCATCAAGGTGGACAAAGGGGCCAAAGATCTCGCGGGCTTTCCCGGCGAAAAGGTGGCGGAAGGGTTGGACGGGCTGCGGGAACGCCTGGCCGAGTATAAAGGCATGGGGGCGCGCTTTGCCAAGTGGCGGGCCGTCATTACCATCGGGAAGGACATTCCCACCAAGGCGTGCATCCACGCGAACGCCCATGCCCTGGCGCGGTACGCCGCACTCTGCCAGGAGGCGGGGATCGTCCCCATCGTCGAGCCCGAAGTGTTGATCGATGGCGACCATACGATCGATCGCTGCTACGCCGTCACGTCCGAGACGCTCAGCGCGGTGTTCGCCGAGCTTCAGGAACAGCGCGTCCGTCCGGAGGGCGCGGTCCTCAAGCCGAGCATGGTGATCTCCGGACTCAAATGCCCGCAGCAGGCCAGCGTCGAGGAAGTGGCGGCAAAGACCGTGGAATGCTTGATCAAGAACGTCCCCAAGAGTCTCGCGGGGATCGCCTTCCTCTCCGGCGGCCAAACGCACGCGCAAGCGACCGCAAACCTCAACGCCATGAACCGGATGCGCAAAGACTTGCCGTGGCCCCTCACCTTCTCGTATGCGCGCGCGCTGCAGCAGCCGGCGCTGGAGACGTGGCTGGGTAAATCGGAGAACGTGGCCGCCGCACAAAAAGTGTTGCTGCATCGGGCAAAGCTCAACGGGGCCGCATCCACGGGTCAGTACAGTACAGAGATGGAAAAGCAGGCGGCTTGATCGGGGAGGCCGCCCCGTAGAGCAGATACCAACGGGAGAATTCGATGAGCACTCCGACCAACCCGAGAGCCGCTCCCATTGATCTTCCTCCGCCCGGTCGCTATGACGACCTGGATCGGCTCTGCGTCACGACGCTTCGCACGCTGGCCATGGACGCGGTCCAGCAGGCCAACTCCGGCCACCCCGGCCTCCCCATGGGTGCGGCCGACATGGCCTATGTCCTCTGGACACGGTTCCTGAAACATCACCCGGCCAATCCGGCCTGGCCCGACCGGGACCGTTTTGTCCTGTCGGCCGGCCACGGCTGCATGCTTCTATACGGCCTGCTGCACCTTTCAGGCTATGACCTCTCTCTCGACGACATCAAGCACTTTCGCCAATGGGGAAGCCGTACCCCCGGCCATCCCGAGTATGACCTGACCCCGGGTGTGGAGGCTACCACCGGCCCCCTCGGGCAAGGCTTTGCCAACGGGGTCGGGATGGCGCTGGCCGAGGCGCACCTGGCCGCCCGATTCAACCGGCCCGGGCATCCGCTGGTGGATCACTACACCTATGCCATCGTGAGCGACGGCGATCTCATGGAGGGCATCTCGCACGAAGCCGCCTCGCTAGCGGGACATTTGGGGTTGGGCAAGCTCATCTACCTCTATGACTGTAACGGCATCACCATCGATGGTCCGACCTCGCTCGCCTTCACCGAGGAGGTGGCCACGCGGTTCACGGGATACGGGTGGCACGTGCAGGCGATCGACGGCCACGACATGCCCGCCGCTGAGGCCGCCCTGCAGGCCGCGCAGGAAGAGACGGCGCGGCCGTCGCTCATCGTTGCACGCACCCACATCGGTTTCGGGAGCCCCAATCGCCAGGATACCGCCAAAGCACACGGAGAGCCTTTGGGCGAGGAGGAGGTTCGACTGACCAAAGAGCGTTTTGGCTGGCCCCCCGACGCGAAATTTCATGTTCCGGAGGAGGCCCGGGCGCGATTCCAGGAATCGACGAAAAGGGGGGCGCTGCGTGAGGCCGAGTGGCGCAAGACCCTCACCGGCTACGCCCGGGAGCACCCCGAGCTCGCCGCGCAGTTTCAAACAGCGCTGGCCCGCGAGCTGCCCAAGGGGTGGGACGATGATCTGCCCAACTTTCCTACAGAAAAGCCGCTCGCCACGCGTGCCGCCTCCGGAAAGATGCTCGAGGCCATTGCACCGCGCATCCCCACGCTGATCGGCGGGTCGGCTGACCTGACCCCCTCCAACAATACCCTGCCGAAAGGAGAGCGACCGCTCCAGCGCGGCGACCTTTCCGGACGCTACATTCACTTCGGGGTGCGGGAACATGCCATGGGCGGTATCCTCAACGGCCTGTCGCTGCACGGGGGACTCTTCCCTTATGGAGGAACCTTCCTGGTCTTCAGTGACTACATGCGTCCCTCGATCCGCCTCGCCGCGATCATGCACCAACCGGTCATCTATATCTTTACCCATGATAGTGTCGGCCTTGGAGAGGACGGCCCGACCCACCAGCCGGTGGAGCACCTGGCCAGCCTGCGGGCCATGCCTAATCTGGTGGTCATTCGCCCCGCCGATGCGACCGAGACCGTCGAAGCGTGGCGGATTGCCCTCTCCAGGCGCGACGGGCCGACGGCATTGGCGTTGACCCGCCAGGCTCTGCCCGTGCTGGACCGGTCGGTCCTGGCCCCGGCGGACGGGGTGGCTTGTGGCGGTTACGTCCTCCTGGATGCACCGAATCCGTCGGTCATCCTGATCGGATCCGGCTCCGAAGTCCACCTGGCCCTGGACGCCCACAAGCTTCTGGCGGGCCGAGGGGTGACAGCGCGCGTGGTCAGCCTGCCCTCGACCGATCTGTTCGACCGGCAGCCGGCTGAATACCGGGAAGCCGTGCTCCCTGCGGGGATCAAGGCTCGCGTCGCCGTCGAGGCCGGGGCCACCTTCGGCTGGGAACGATACGTGGGAGACCATGGCACCGTGATCGGGCTGAATCGCTTCGGGGCTTCCGCCCCGTACAAGGTCATCTTCCAGAACCTGGGCCTGACCGCTGAGGCGGTCGCTGCGGCTGCACTCAGGACCCTCGATAAATCCGGATCGAAATAGACACGATAGGCGAAAGGGGGTAGGGTCGAGGATGGAGAAGCCCATGGAAGAAAAATCCCCGATGGACCGTAACCTGGCCATGGATTTGGTCCGCGCGACCGAAGCGGCCGCGATGGCGGCGGCGCCATTCGCCGGCCGGCGACAGAAGGAGGCTGCCGACCAGGCGGCGGTCGACGCAATGCGCTTTGCGATGAGCACCATTCCCATGGACGGAGAGGTCGTCATCGGAGAAGGGGAAAAGGATGAGGCGCCGATGCTCTACATCGGCGAGAAAATCGGTACCGGCTCTCCCCCGCAGGTCGATATCGCCGTGGACCCTATCGACGGGACCACAATGCTATCGGTGGGAAGACCCGGGTCGATCTCGGTCATAGCGCTGGCCGATCGAAGGAGTCTTTTCACCAGCCACCTCGTCTACATGGACAAGCTCGTGGTAGGTCCGCAAGCCCGCGGCCTCATCGACCTGAACGCCCCCGTTGCCGACAATCTTCGCGCCATCGCCAAGGCCAAAGGGCGAAAGGTGCGGGAGCTGACCGTGATCGCCCTTGATCGTCCCCGCAATGCGGAAATGCTCCGGGCCGCCGAGAAGGCGGGAGCAAAGCTGCGGCTGATCACCGATGGAGATGTCACGGCCGGTCTCCTCACCATGCTCTGGTACGACAGTGGAGTCGATGTGCTCATGGGGATCGGGGGGACCCCCGAGGGCGTGATCACGGCCTGCGCGGCCAAGTGCCTCGGCGCAGACATGCAGGGGCGACTCTGGCCGAGGGACGACAAGGACCGGGCGCTAGCGGAGGCGGAAGGTCAGGACCTGAATAAGATCCTGACGTTGGATGACCTCTGCTCCGGAGAGAACGTCTTTGTGGCCGTCACCGGGATCACCGATGGGGAGTTGGTCCGGGGGGTCCGCTACTTTTCCGGCGGGGCCCAAACCCACTCCTTGGCGATGCGATCGGTCTCGGGGACCGTGCGCACGGTCGAGGCGCGGCACAATTTCGGCCGGTTGCGAAAGATCGCGGGTACGCGCTACGACGAGGACGAGTAACGCAAGCGTCTTCTGTAGCGTTCCATTCCCGAACATGCGGTCCTCGGGACTCCCTTCGCTCCAGAGGCCTCCCGCAGTGACCCTTCCGGGGCCCCCCTGCTCCGGCCATGTCCGCTCCGGGAGCCCTCTCGGCCCTTGATGCGATCAAGGATACATGTCACTTCAACAAAGACTTTTGAAGAGGTGACCGCCGATCGTTGCCTACCTGGTGACCACCGACCCGGGGCCTACGATATTTTCCACCTGAGAGAGAAAAGCCGGCAGGGGCGACACGCGGAGTGATTCCGAAGCTTCGATGACCACCGTGGTCCGCCGATCGAGGTGCAAGCGGAAACGGAGGGGGAATGGTCCCTTGAACTGCGCGGCGGCTTCCCGGATCTGCTGAAGAACCTCCGTCGAGAGGGTTTCCGGCCTGAGGGCGATCTCGAGCTCGGTCATCGGTTTCTCCTGCAGGTCGTCGAGAGGCTGGACCTCCGAGAGAAGGATTTTCACTGCCTCCTCGCCGACATCGACCTGCCCTTTGATTAAAACCGGATTGTCCTTGACCAGCAAGAGCATCTTGCTCTTGTACAGATCGGGAAAGGCAATCAATTCCGCCGAGCCCCGCAGATCCTCGAGGGTGACAAAGGCCATCCGGTCGCCGGTCTTGGTGGAGATCTCCTTCACGGCGGTGACGACGCCGCAGAGGGTCACGGTTTCCCTGTCCCGCAGGTTGGACAATCCATCGGTCGTAGCCGTGGCATACTGCCTTGCGAGGGCCTCGTACTCGCTCAGGGGATGCCCGGTGACGTAGAATCCGAGGATCTCCCGCTCGGCCGTGAGGCGCTGTGCGTGAGGCCACTCCGGGATCTCGGGCATCTGAAGCGTCCGGACCTGCGACAGTCCTCCCCCCAGCACATCCAAGAGGGAAACTTGTCCCTGCGCCCGATCCCGATGGACCGCGGCCGCGCCTTCCATGGCCTGATCCACGGTCGCCATGAGCTGGGATCGCCGGAAACCCAAGGAATCGAAGGCCCCGCACTTGATCAGGCTTTCGATGACCCGCTTGTTGACCAGCCGCAGATCGACCCGCTCGCAAAAGTCGGGGAGGCTGGAAAATCCGCCCCCGGTGAGCCGGGCATTCAGGATCGACTGGATGGCGGTCTCGCCCAAATTCTTGACCGCCGCCAGGCCAAAGCGGATTTTCCCCTCCACCACGCGGAAGGTACTCCCCGATTCGTTCACGTCCGGCGGCAAAATCTCGATGCCCATCTGCCGGCACTCCTCGATATGCACGACCGTCTTGTCCGTGTTCCCCATTTCCGACGTGAGGAGCGCCGCCATAAACTCCATCGGGTAGTTGGCTTTGAGATAGGCGGTTTGATAAGCAACCATCGCGTAGGCGGCGGCATGCGACTTGTTGAAGCCGTACCCGGCAAATTGCGCCATGAGGTCGAAGATTTTTTCCGCCTTCGCTTTCGGAATGCTCCGCGCGGCCGCCCCCGCCAGAAACTTCTCCCGTTGGCGCGCCATGAGCTCGGGATCTTTCTTGCCCATGGCCCGGCGCAGGATATCCGCCTCGCCCATGGTGAAGCCGGCCATCTCACTACCGATCTGCATCACCTGCTCTTGGTACACCATGACGCCGTAGGTTTCCTTGAGGTATTTTTCCATCAGGGGATGTTCATAGCTGATCTTCACCCGCCCGTGACGGCGGTTGATGAAGTCCGGGATCATCTCCATGGGACCGGGACGGTAGAGCGCCACGAGCGCGATCACATCCTCCAGCCGCTCCGGCCTGAGCCGTTTCAGGAGGTCCCGCATCCCCCCCGACTCCAATTGGAAGACCCCGGAGGTCTTCGCCTCCGAGAGGAGATGGAAGGTCTTGGGATCGTCGAGAGGAATCTGGTCTGCCTGGATATGAACTCCCCTCGTCTCCTTGAGGAGCTTTAGCGTGTTCGCGATGACCGTGAGCGTCCGGAGACCCAGAAAGTCCATCTTGAGAAGGCCGATTTTCTCGATCGCCCCCATGGCATACTGGGTCGTGATTTCTCCCTTGGCCCCCCGGTAGAGAGGCACATGCTCGGTGAGCGGCTCACGCGAGATCACCACGCCCGCCGCGTGGGTCGACGCGTGGCGGGTCAGCCCCTCAAGCGATCGCGCAATCTGCCAGAGCTCGGCGACCTCGGGTTGGGAGTGCACGACCTCTTTGAGCGGCGGGCTTTGGGCGAGGGCCTCGTCGAGTCCGATGTTCAGGATGCTGGGAACCATCTTGGCGATTCTGTCCACGTCCCCATACGGCATCCCCTGGACCCGGCCCACATCGCGAATCACCGCCTTGGCCCCCAAGGTCCCAAAGGTGATGATCTGGGCGACATTGTCCTTTCCATATTTCTGGGCGACGTACCCGATGACCTCGTCCCGGCGATCGTCGGCGAAGTCGATATCCATGTCCGGCGGCGAGATGCGTTCGGGATTCATGAATCGCTCGAAGAGCAAGCCGTAGCGTAACGGATCGATATTGGTGATACCCAGCGCATAGGCCACCAGGCTCCCGGCCGCCGAGCCCCGGCCCGGCCCGACCGAAATCCCGCGCTCCCTGGCAAAGCGGATGAAGTCCCAGACGATCAGGAAGTACCCGGCAAAGCCCATCTTCTCAATCACCTGCAGTTCCCCGGCCAGACGGTGTTTCGCCTCTTCCGTCATCTGGCCGTACCGCTCCTGCAGGCCGCGCCAGCTACACGCGGCGAGATACGTGTCCAGGGTATACTCCGGAGGCACCTGGTAGTGCGGCAGGTGGATCTTGTTGAATTCCAGTTGGAGGTTGCACCGCTCGGCGATGCCGACTGTATTGACCAACGCCTCAGGAACTTCCGAAAAGAGCGCCTGCATCTCCTGAGGGTTTTTGAAGTAGAACTGATTCGAGGAGAACCGCATGCGCTCCCGGTCGGCAACCGTCTTGCCGGTCTGGATGCAGAGGAGCGCATCGTGGGCCTTGTCATCCCCGGCATTCAGGTAATGGACGTCATTGGTGGCCACGAGGGAAGTGCCCAGGTTCTTGGCCATCGCGAGCAGGCTCCGATTGACGTCGTGCTGGCCCTCGATACCATGGGATTGCAGCTCGAGGAAATAGTCCTGCGGGCCGAACAGATCCCGGTGCCAGGCCGCCGCCTCGAGCGCCTTTTTTTCCTCTCGTTGCGCAAGGAGACGGCACACTTCGCTGTTGAGACAGCCGGAGAGGGCCACGAGCCCCTGGTAGTGCCGGGACAAGAGATCTTTATCGATCCGGGGCCTGTAATAGAAGCCTTCCAGGTAGCCCGACGTCACTAGCTTGATCAGATTTTTGTAGCCGGTCCGGTCCTTCACCAGGAGGGTCAGGTGATTTGCGCCCTCATACTGTCCATCCTGGGGATGCCGGTCCAGGCGAGAGCCTGGGGCGACATACACCTCACAGCCGATGATGGGCTTGATCCCCGCCTTCTGGGCGAGCTGGTAGAAATCAATGGCGCCGAAGAGATTGCCGTGATCGGTGACGGCCAGGGCGGGCATTTTGAATTCCTTCGCCTTCTCAACCAGCTTCTCGAGATGGCATGCCCCATCCAGCAAGCTATACTGGCTATGCACGTGCAGGTGGACAAACCCCGCATGCAACATGACGACCCTCCCCTGAAGACGCCCGGGATCCCCCCAACAGCTCGGCTACTCCCATTCGATGGTGCTCGGGGGCTTCGAAGAGATATCGTATACGACCCGGTTGACCCCCTTCACCTCGTTGATGATACGATTAGAAATGACGCCCAGCACCTCGTATGGCAGCCGGGCCCAATCGGCGGTCATGCCGTCCTCGGACATGACCGCCCGCACGCCCACCACATTCTCATACGTCCGGGCATCCCCCATGACGCCCACGGTCTTGACCGGGAGGAGCACGGCGAAGCCCTGCCAGAGATCCCGGTACAGCCCGGCACGCTTGAGCTCTTCTTCCACTATGGCATCCGCCGCCCGGAGGACATCCAACCCCTCTCTCGTCACCTCTCCCAGGACGCGAACCGCGAGGCCCGGACCCGGAAACGGCTGGCGCCGGACGATGGTCTCCGGGAGACCGACACCCCTTCCCACCTCCCGCACCTCATCCTTGAACAGGTCGCGGAGCGGCTCGATGAGACGAAACGTCATCGTCGTCGGGAGGCCGCCGACGTTATGGTGGGTCTTGATGGTGGCGGACGGTCCTCGCACTTGCCGGCTCTCGATGACATCGGGATAGAGGGTTCCCTGCGCCAGAAATTCGAACCGGCCGAGCTTCTTTGCTTCCTCCTCAAACACCCCGATAAACTCCGCCCCGATAATTTTCCGCTTTTCCTCAGGGTCCGTCACACCCTTCAGGGCATGGAGAAAGCGAACTGAGGCGTCCACCGCAATGACGTTGAGCCTGAGGCCCTCCCGGAACGCCCGGACCACTGTCGCCGCCTCGCCCTGGCGCAGAAGCCCGTTATCGACGAAGACACAGGCGAGACGATCCCCGATGGCCTTATGGATCAACAGCGCGGTGACCGAGGAATCCACCCCCCCGGACAATGCGCATAAGACCCGCTCACCCCCCACAGTTTCGCGGATCTCCTCGACCGATTGCTCGATGAAGGACCGCATGGTCCACGTCGGCGAGCAGCCGCTGACCCGGAGGACGAAATTCTCGATGATCTGTCGCCCCTTCGGCGTATGAATCACCTCGGGATGAAACTGGACGGCGTACAGGGGACGCGTGACGTGCCGCATGGCGGCATGCGGCGCATTGTCCGTATGGGCGATGGGGACCCACTCGGGGGGGAGTGAGAGAACCTTGTCCCCGTGGCTCATCCAGGCAATCGTCTCCGATCCCAGTCCTGCGAGGAGGTTCGAGGGATCGTCGATCGAGAGTGCAGACCGGCCGTACTCCCGCTCTTGGGCGGCAGCCACTTCCCCACCGAGCAGGTGCGCCAACACCTGCATCCCGTAGCAGATGCCCAGGACGGGCCGGTCAAGCGCCAGGACCTGCTGGTCCAAACGGGGCGCATCACCGTCGTACACGCTGGCCGGGCCCCCCGACAGGATGATCCCATTCGGATCGAACTCGCGGATGCGCTGGATGGAGGCATCGAAGGGAAAGATCTCGCAGTAGACGCGGCACTCCCTCACCCGGCGGGCAATGAGCTGGGTGGTCTGCGAGCCAAAATCCAGAATGAGGATCTTGTCCTTCATCCGTGCTGAAGGCCGGCCGGTGAGTGGAGCGAACGCTGTCCTGCCCCAGGTGGAAGAGATTGAAGGCGGGCACCTGAGCCCGCGCTGGCCGCGTCTAGTTCTCGAGGCGGTAGTTGGGCGCTTCCTTGGTTATGATAACGTCGTGGACGTGGGATTCCCGAAGGCCGGCGTTGGTGATCTTGATGAAACGACCATGCTGCCGAAGATCCTCCACGCTGCGACAGCCGCAGTACCCCATCCCGGCCTTCAACCCCCCGATCATCTGGAAGACGGTCGCCGCTAAGGTTCCGCGGTGAGGAACGCGTCCTTCGATCCCCTCCGGGACAAGCTTGCCTTCCTCGGTCTCATGCTCTTGAAGGTAGCGGTCACGGCCCCCCCGCTGCATCGCCCCCAACGATCCCATCCCACGGTACACCTTGTAGCTCCGGCCTTGATAGATCACGGTCTCCCCCGGGCTTTCCTCCGTCCCGGCGAACAGACCGCCAATCATGACCGCATGCGCTCCGGCGGCGATGGCCTTCGTAATGTCGCCCGAGTACTTCACGCCGCCGTCGGAAATGAGGGGAATGCCATGCTGATCAGTCACCGCAGCACAATTGGCAATGGCGGTGACCTGAGGCACCCCTGCCCCTGCCACAACCCGGGTGGTGCAGATCGAGCCGGGCCCGATCCCGACCTTGATCCCGTCCACCCCTGCCTGGACCAGATCCTCGACCCCGCCGGCGGTCGCCACATTGCCGGCAATCACCTCGGCCTGCGGATGAGCCTGCTTGATCCAGCGGACTGTCTCGATCACCGACTGCGAGTGGCCGTGGGCCGTGTCCACCACGATCGCATCGGCACCGGCCTTCAAGAGCAGCGGAACCCGCACCTCGGCATCCTCGTCGACCCCGACCGCGGCCCCCACGCGAAGTCGCCCGTGAGGATCTTTGCACGCGTTCGGGTATTTCCGGCGCTTTTCAATGTCCTTGATCGTGATGAGTCCCTTCAGCCGGAACTGCTCATCCACCACTGGAAGCTTCTCGATCCGATGCTGGTGAAGAATCTCTTTCGCCTCGTCCAGAGAGGTCCCGACAGCCGCGGTCACGAGACGGTCCTTGGTCATCACCCCCGAGATGGGCAGGTCGAGCTTGGTCTCGAACCTGAGGTCCCGGTTGGTCAGGATGCCCACCAGCTTCCCCTCTTCATCCGTGACCGGGACCCCGGAAATGTGGTAGCGCTCCATGATCTCGAGCGCCTCGTAGATCATCTGGGTAGGGCGGACGGTGATCGGATCCAAGATCATGCCGCTCTCGGATTTCTTGACCTTATCGACTTCAGCCGCCTGACGCTCGGGCGAGAAGGCCCGATGGATGATCCCGATCCCCCCCTCGCGAGCCAGGGCAATCGCCAATCGTCCCTCGGTCACCGTGTCCATGGCCGCGGAAACGAGCGGGATGTTAATCCGGATGTTCCGGGTCAAGCGCGTGGACACATCGGCTTCTCGCGGGTGGACCTCCGACTTGGCCGGCACGAGCAGGACGTCGTCAAAGGTGAGCCCTTCTTCCAACGGCCCGTTCAGCACGTTACCTCTCCTCTCCAAGATATGGGTACTTTCGCACAATATACTGCAACATCTAGAGCCCGTCAACGGCTTTGAGGTGCCTCCTGAACCCGATCGGATCTCAGGATCGGTGGCACAGGGCCGCCTCAGATCCCCATGGCCTCCTTCGCCTCCATCAAGGTAGCCCCGGCCACCTTCCGTGCCCGTGCTGTGCCCGCCGCAAGAATGTCCTCTACCTCACCGGCTTGGCCGGCAAGTTTCACACGTCTTTCGTAGATCGGGGAGAGGACCGGAAGCATGTGATTGAGGAGCGCCGCCTTGCAGTCGAGACAGCCGATGGCCGCGGTGCGACAGCCGGGCACCACATAGTCCTCCCGTTCTTTTTGGGGTGTAAAGATCTTGTGCAAGTCGTAGACCGGACAGACATCGGGGTTGCCGGGATCGGTGCGGCGGACCCGAGCCGGGTCGGTGACCATGGGATTGACCTTTGCTCGTACCGTCTCCGGGGGATCCGACAGGTAGATGCAGTTGTTATAGCTTTTGGACATCTTGCGTCCATCGGTACCCGGAACCTTCGGAGAATCGGTGAGTTTCGCCTCCGGTATGGTGAAGACCGGCTTGTACAGGTGATTGAAGCGCCGGGCGATCTCCCGGGTCAGCTCGACGTGGGGAAGCTGGTCCACGCCGACCGGGACGAGGCTGGCCTTATAGATCAGGATGTCCGCCGCCTGCAGCACCGGGTAGCCGAGGAACCCAAAGGTGCTGAGATCTTTGTTGGTCGCCTCCTGGAGCTGCTCCTTGTACGTCGGGTTGCGCTCCAACCATGGAAGGGGGGTGATCATCGAGAGGAGGAGGTTGAGCTCTGCATGTTCGGGAAGATGCGACTGTACGAAGAGAACCGCCTTACCGGGATCGATGCCCGCGCTCAACCAGTCGAGGACGATTTCCCTGCTGTATTCCCGGATGCGGCTCGGATCGGCGTAATCGGAGGTCAAGGCGTGCCAGTCGGCCACGAAAAAGTAGCAGTCGTACTCGTCCTGAAATCGCCTCCAGTTTTCCAATGCCCCGAACAGATGACCGAGGTGCAGCCGGCCGGTTGGCCGCATACCACTCAGGACCCGTCCCCTGTGCCGCATCCCTCTCCCTGTCGCCGCCCGCGCCACGGCCAAAATGTCCCAATTGACGGGATCTTCGATCAGATCGCCAGTTCTTGAGTCACCGTATCAAAGGGAACCTTCCGCTGTCAATTAGTTGAGTCCCTGCCAGTCTCGTGCCACTGTCACATTTTGCTGCCCCGGCCAAAGCGGCGCCGGAGGAAGGCAATCTCGTCGTCCCGGCTGTGCAGGCGCCCATCGAGGCGTCCATCGAGCAATAGATCGAGCATCCGGCGATAGCCGGGTCCAGGAGGGAATCCTAAACTTTTGAGGTCCTGCCCGGTCAGGGCCGGCTTCACCCATGCCAGATGAATGAGATAGTGCTCCACCCGTTTCCGCACTTGTCTTCCCCCCGCCGCCCAGATCATTAGGCGCATCTCGCCTGAAACCCGATCCAGCACCCGGCGAATCCGGCTGGCGGGAAGCTGCTTTTGATTCATCCGTTCCTGCAGCCCGGGAAGCTCCTTGAGCGCCATGACCAACGCGTCGAGCGGGGGGCCTTTCATCCCCAGATGTTGTCCGACCCGCCGGCGAACCCTGGAAGGCACGGACAGGAGAAGGACCATGAAATACAGTCGCCATCGCGGAAGCTCTGGAGACATCCCAAGGTGCTGGTGTCGTTCCCAGGCCAGGCGAATGCGTCTCATCTGCGCAATCGTGTTTGGGCCGATGGCCAGGGCGGGATCGAGCGCTTTGAGCACGCCGAGATTCTCGAGGATCTTCAGCACCGCCTCGGGCCTGAGCTCGCCAAGGAACAGCTTCACCTCTTGAAAGAGGCGATCCCTGGAAAGTCGCTCGAGCATCTTATCCGCCAGGACGCTTCGAATCAGCCGCCCGTCCTCTCGACTGAAACGCAACCGATACCGGGCGGCGTACCGCGCCCCCCGGAAGATCCGGGTCGGGTCATCCCGGTAGCTTCCCTCGTGGAGGGCTCGCAGCAGGCCTCGGCGCAGGTCCTCGAGCCCGCCAAAAGGGGCGAGGATCTCCCCTCCCTGAGGAACGAGGCGCACCGCCATCGCATTTATGGTGAAATCCCGCCGGAACAGGTCTTCGTGGATGGTTCCCGGCGAGACATCCGGCAGCGCGGCCGGATGGACGTACGACTCGCGCCGGGCGGTGGCCACGTCAAGGCGTAGTCCATCCGCCAGCATGAGGGTGGCCGTCCCGAACCGGCGATGAATCGTCACCCTGGCTCCGAGATGGTCCGCCAACGCCTTCGCAAATACGGTCGCATCCCCGACCAGGGCCAGATCGAGGTCGCCGGTGCGACTTCCGAGGACGAGGTCTCGAACGGGGCCGCCGACGAGATAGGCCGGTGCTCCCACCCGCTCTGCCACAAGGGTCGCGGCCTCAACGAGCTCTCGCTGCCGCCGCGACAGGCGCCCGAGAAGTTTTTTGGCAAGGGCTGAGGAGCCTTTTGGGGCGTCAGGTTTCACTGGAGAAAGACGAGAGGGTCTTCGGCCTTGCCGCCTCTTCGGACCTCGAAGTGCAGGTAGGGGATCTCGGCAAGTCCGGTCATCCCGACCTCGGCGATCACCTCTCCCTTCTTCACAACTTCCCCTAAGGTGACCAGGTTGATTCGGTTATGGGCATACACGGTGGCAAAGCCGGCGTCGTGGTCGATGATGATGAGATTCCCGTAATCCCGAAGGTCCGCCCCACTGTACACGACCCGCCCCGATTCTGCCGTGCGGATCGGGGTCCCCTCCGGGGCGGCAATCGCAACCCCATTGTTCTTGAACCCATCCTGAATCCCGAACTGCGTCAGGATCTTTCCCTGGACCGGCCACACAAAATCGAGATTGGCCGCCCGGGCGTCTTCCGTGGGAAGTCGCCGCTCGAGGACGGCCGTCTGCTCGGGCCGGTAGACGGCAACCGTTCTGACCCGTGCGGCCCTGGGAATGAACAGGCGGTCCCCCGCCCGGATATTCGTAGGGTCGGAGATCCGGTTGACCCGGCTCAGCTCCTTCACGCTGACCCCGTAGGTCTTGGCGATCCGGTAGAGCGTCTGGCCCGGACGGACCTGATGGTAGACGCCTCGAGTGCCATGCCTGTGCGCACTGCACGCTGCAAGAAGCAACGTGAAGAGAATGATCGTCCCGACGCATCGCCGCTTCACGATGCCCGCCCCGACAGGTGCCGTCGCAAACGGTCCGGCAAAAGACTGTGACGCTCACGGAGGTGGGCGTTCTTCACGGCGATGGCGAGGGCTTGCCTGGTGCCGACCATGACCACGAGACGTCTTCCCCGGCTCAGGGTCGTGTATAGCAGATTGCGCTGGAGCATGATGTAGTGGGACGTGTGCAGGGGGAAGACCACGGCCGGGTACTCGCTCCCCTGACTCTTGTGGACCGATATGGCGTAGGCGAGGTTCAACTCATCGTGCTCGCTCCAGTCATAGAGGATCTCACCCTGATCAAAGCGGACCCAGAGCTGTTGATCTTCCCGGTCGATCCGGCTGATCCAGCCGAGATCGCCGTTATAGACCTCTTTGTCGTAGTTGTTCCGCACCTGCATCACGCGGTCTCCCACCCGGAGTTGCCGTCCCCCCAGGAGAAGCTCTTCCCCCGTGGGGTTCAGGGCTGCTTGCAGGTCCTGGTTGAGGGTGGCGACGCCCAGGGGACCGCGGTTCATCGGAGAGATGACCTGGATATCGCGAACGGGATCGAGGCCATAGCGGCCTCCGATCTCCACCGTCACCAGCCTCCTCACCCGATCGCGGACTGCTTCTGCGTCCTCGATCTCGATAAACGCGAAGTCCGTCACCCCGAACGGCAGCAGCTGGGGGAACTCACCTTGGTTCACCCGGTGCGCATTCAACACGATCCAGCTCTCTTTGGCCTGGCGAAAGATCTCCGTGAGCCGGACGACCGGCACGCATCCCGAGGCAATCAGATCGTGGAGCATCGAGCCCGGGCCGACGGATGGGAGCTGGTCGGCGTCGCCAAGAAGCAGCAGGCTTGCCTGGGCCGGGATGGCGGCGAGAAGCTGGTTCATGAGAAGAATGTCGATCATGGAAGCTTCATCGACCACGACAAAATCGACCGGCAAGGGGTTGACCTCATTCCGCTTGAATCGCCCCTCCTTCGGCGCGAATTCCAGAAGCCGGTGGATGGTCTTCGCCTCACGCCCCGTGGTCTCGGCCATCCGTTTCGCCGCCCGCCCCGTGGGTGCGGCCAGCAGCAGCCGAAGCCCCTTGCGCTCGAGGATATCGATCAGACTGCGGAGCAGCGTTGTCTTGCCGGTCCCCGGACCGCCGGTGAGGACCATAACCTTCGCTTCAAGAGCCTTGGTAAGCGCCTCCCGCTGCTCGGAGGAGAACCGGATCTCACCGCGGGCTTCTGCCCACTCGACGGCCCGAGACGGATCAATCGAGAAGTGCACGCGGGGCGCCTCAGCCAGCGAGGCGAGGCGACGGCTGACCCCCTCCTCTGCTTGAAGCAACGAGGCAAGATAGACGGCGGTATCGCCCTCGAGCGGCTCGCAGCCCACCGCGTTTTCTTTGGTAAGATCGGAGAGGGCCTGTTGAAGGAGCATTTCGCTATCGACCGCCAAAAGCTTGCCCGCTTCCTGAAAGAGGCGAGAAGCGGGAGAGTAGACGTGCCCCGCCTCGGTCGCCTCGTGCAAGAGATAGAGGAGGCCGGCGGCAAGCCGCTTGGGCGCATCTTTGGCAAAGCCGAGGGACGCCCCGATCCGGTCGGCGGTCTTAAAGCCGATGCCTACGATCTCCCGGGCCAACCGGTAGGGATCCTCTCGAATACGCTGGGGCGCCTGCGGGCCATATGCTTTGGAGATTCGAAGGGCAAACGTAGGAGAGAGCTGATGCTCTTGCAGGAAGAGCACGAGGCCTCTGAGCTGGCGCTGTTCGTCCCAGGCAGCCCGGATGCGGCGCAGGCGAGTTTCCCCGATTCCGTCGACCGCCAGCAAACGCTCCGGCTCGGCTTCAATGACCTGCAGCGTCTCGGCTCCAAACGCCGCCACCAATCGATTGGCGTACACCGGACCGATCCCCTTGATGAGACCCGATGCGAGATAGCGCTCGATGGCGGCCGTCGAAGCGGGGAGCAGGCTTTCATATTCGGTAACCTTGAACTGCTCCCCATAGCGGGCGTGCCGGACCCACGTCCCCTTCAGGCGGACGGTTTCTCCCAGGTTAGCTCCCCAGAGATTCCCCACCACGGTCACCGGTTTTGTGCGCTCTCCGACTTCCAGCCGCGCCACCACATATCCGGTGTCTGCGTTAGTATAGGTCACTCCAACCAGGGTCCCTTCGAGCAACCTGGCTTCGATCACCACACCTCCCTTCGAGGTCTGAGGGATAAACAGCAAGATTATAGCAGAGCCGGGCCGAACGCGACGCGGACCGTTTCTCCCCGGGCCTTGTGTCGGAGGAGCCGGTTGAGGGCCCAGGTGGCGTGGATGCGGACTGCGCGTTCCTGGTCCCGAAGGGCGGAACGCAACACGGGCGCGGCATGCGGGTCTCCAATCTCGCCGAGGGTCCAGGCAGCCCGCAGGCGGATATGCGGATCGGCGTCGTGAAGAAATTCCCGGATATGCGGGACACCCGAGGGATCATCCAGTCTTCCGAGAATCCACGCGGCATTGAGCCGGACCCCTTTTGGCAACGCCGGATCCGCGACCACCCGGCGAAGCCAGGGTCCTGGGGTCTCATCCTGAAGATTGGAGAACACCTCGGCGGCGTAGAGGCGGACGGACAGGGAAGGGTGCTGCATGCCCAAGTGCAGAACGGTGAGCCCCTCTGTCCTTCCGAGTTCGACCAGGGCCTGCGCTGCGTACAGCCGCACATAACGGTCCGCGTCGTTGAGGGCCTCCAGAAGCGTTGGAACGGCCTCCTGCACCGCCAGGGCCCCGAGCACCTCGGCTGCCCGCATCCGAATGGAGACCTGCGGGGATTTCAGCGCCTCTACCAGGGGTGCAAGGGCCTTGCGGTCCCCCAATCGGACCAAACCTTCGGCCGCCGCAAACCGAACCACGTCCCACTCGTCCCGTGTGAGCCGGTCAAGCGCTGATCTGGCTGTGTCCGCTCCGAGCTGCCCCAATCCCCTCGCGGCCTGGGCGCGGATATAGGGATCTGGATCTGCTAAAAAAGATGCGAGAAAGGAGATGGTGGAATCGGTACCGGCCCGGCTCAGGGCGTCCAAGGCGACAATGCGCGCCGCCCGGTCACCCTTCGAGGCCAGATCATAGAGCAGCGGTCGAAGCGCAGGATCTTCTTGGTGAGCGACGAGGGGAGCGGCGCGCAGGCGCGAACTTCCTCCTGCCTCTACCTCCTCGACGAGGTAAGCGGTCAGGATGACGCTCAAGAGATCGGTGCGCGGATTCCCCTGGATCTTCCAAAGCGCCTGATATTCCTCGAGGGCCTCGTCCACCGCTCGGGCGCGGACGAGGGTTCTGACGCGGAGGTTGCGCGCGGCGCGATCGTCCGGGGCATAGGCCAGATACTTCTTGAGCAAGGCCGAGGCTGCTTGGGCGGCTCGCCTCTGGACCCACTCCGCCGCCTGCACCGGGCGTTCTTCAAGCGCCTGGGAGCAGCCCGCCATCAGTAAGAGGAAGAGCGCTGTCCCTAGCCACCGGTGTGTGGCATAAGACCGGAGACGGGAGACCGCAGGCAGACGTCTGACGTCCGACGTCCGACGTCTGAGGTCCGAGGTCTGGAGTCTCCGGTCATCTGTCATCGTAGATCGTGATATTTTCGTGCGGTGCCGCGGGCCCGGGTGACGGGATACTTCCGGTCATTCTCCTTGAGTTTCTCACGGGCGGCCGCGATCAGGTCCACCCCCACGATATCCGCGAGAGAGATCAGCAGGATGAGGAGGTCGGCCATCTCCCATCTCAATCGCCGATGTCCCTCGGGATCCGCCACGAATCCCGCAACCTCGTCGGCACTCTTCCACTGGAAAAGCTCTAAAAGCTCCGCCGCCTCCAGGCTGATGGAAATCGACAAGTCCTTCGGGTTGTGAAACTGCCGCCACTCCCGCCGGTCCCGAAATGCGAGGACCTGTAGGACCAGCTCGTCGAAGGGCGAGCGCTTCGGACGGCGGGATCCCCTAGATGTTCGTCGAGACGAAGTCCTCGCCCGCGACATTCAATGCCCTCTCCGTGGCAACCGAAAGCTGCCGGTCGTAGGCATGACTCAAGGCGAAGACCCGGCAGTGGGCTACTTTAGGAGGAATGTTTTTGAGCAGGTCACGTAACGGGGAAGGAGAAACCTCCCCCGTGGAGGGGTTGAAGATGTGAATCCGCTTGCTCCCCTCTGCCAGGGGATTAAACGGTCGCGTGTCCTGCGCAGCCAGGTCGACGCGAAATTCAATGTGCCGGAGGCGCTCCGGCAGGTGCTTGCGGATGGCCCGCTCGAGCTCCTCGGGATTCTGAAAACGGACCGCCCGCTCGTACTCCTCGATGGAGAGAACCCTGTCGTACGCCATCTTCCATTTCACGCGCCGGTGCAATATCTGTTGCCACTCAATGCCGAGTTTCCGCCTTTCGGGGTCACTGGATCGAGGCCACTTCATAACCTCTTGCAACAGGGCCCAATCGGTCAGCTCCAGATACCGATCCAGCTCTTTGACCGGGTTCCAGGGAAAAAGCAGCTCCATCGTCCTCGGGAAGATCTCTTTCATGTGCAGATCCACGGCGCGGTTGGTCCGATGGTAATAGACATCCGAGTACATGGAGACCCGGGCATGGATGAACCGGACCAGCGTGGATGAGCCTGCGCGATGCAGGGTCAGTCCTTTCTCGGTAAAGAAAGTATAGAAGAGGAGACGGTCCACATCCACCATATCGAGGGAGAACCCGGTCATATAGGCATCCCGCCGGATGTAGTCCATGTTGTCGGCACTGTACGTTCCGGAGAAGACCGGCTGCAGGAAGGCGAGCCAATCCGGAACACGGGCGCTCTCGCGCGGGTCCGGCTTTCGGATCAGGAAGGCCACATGGCGCGCGTCCAACGTCTCGCCCTTTTCAAAGGGACCGACCGGGCTCCGCCGGATCCCGCGGATGATCTTCCCCAACTTTTTCTCGATGATCACCTGGCCGATTCGTTCGTGGTCAAGCGTGTATTTGTGCAGAAAATTGTCGTCAAAGAAGTGGCCGAATGGGCCGTGGCCGATGTCATGCAAAAGTCCGGTCACCCGCAGAAGCTCACGGACATACTCCTTTGAGGGACAGGTGCGCGGGAAGACCGTCTTGAGACTGTCGTAGAGCTGCTCGGCACACTTGCCGGCGATGTGCATGACTCCCAGGACATGCTGGAACCGGCTGTGTTCCGCGGCCGGATAGACCCACCAGGCCCCCTGGAGCTGATGGATCATGCGAAGCCGCTGCATCCAGGGGCTGTCGATGAGATCCTTCTCGGTGTATTCTCCCTTTTCCAGCGGGACGGTGAACTGGATGTACCGGTACAGGGGATCGGCGAGCAGTGCGATCCCCTCATACAGCCCGGCGGTGCCATACTCTCGTGATCGGGGCTTCACTCCTCTCCCCCCAACCCCACTATTTGGATGCGCCCCTCTTCAATTTTGCGTCGCAGGAAGTCCTTGACCCACCCCGCGACGCGCGAGCGAACGAATGGAAAAAGGAGAGCCAGCCCGACGGCGTCGGTCACGAGTCCCGGAGTCACCAGTAGAAGTCCCCCGGCCACGATGAGCGCGCCGGCCAGCAGTTCATCGGCCGGAAGCAGCCCCTCGTGCAGTCGCTCACGGATCTGGAAGAGCACCCGGAACCCTTGCAACCGGACCATGAGCGCCCCCACGCCCCCGGTGATGAGGATCAGGAGGATCGTGAACTCGGCACCAAGATAATTCCCCACCTTGATGAGCAGGTACAGCTCGATTAGTGGAAAAAGGGTGAAAAGAACGAAGAGTCGTCCGAGCATAGGCTATCCCAAAAGAGAACAGGCATCACCGACTCGACGGGCGGTGATGCCTTGCCGGAAATTCAGACCATGATCCTCCCGGAACCCCTTCAGGGCGGGGGCCGGTGACGGAGGGCCTCATACAAGACAATGGTTCCCACGTTTCCGCAACTGTAACATTCGAAGTCCAGGGGGGTCGGGACGTCTTTTAAACAGAGGGCGCAGACCTCCTGCCTGCAAATTTCACATTGCCCTATCGGCTTTTCGAGGGGATGCTGCGGGCAGGCCATTCTGCCTCCTTTTCCCATGCCCGGTTATAACACGGCGTCCAGACCGGGTCAAGGCAGTGACGCGGGATCGGAGACGGGAGGCTTGGAACTCGTAGGTTCTGCAAATTCGCAATCCGAAATCCAAAATTCGAAATCCAGATCGCTCGCCGGTCTCCGGTCACCGGTCGTACTACGAACGCGGATGAAACCGCTCGTGGATCTCTCTGAGACGGGTGCGGCTGACGTGCGTATAAATCTGGGTGGTCGAGATATCGGCATGCCCGAGCATCATCTGCAACGAGCGGAGGTCCGCCCCATGCTCTAAGAGATGGGTAGCAAAGGAGTGACGAACGGTGTGGGGAGTGATGCGCCTGTGGATCCCGGCCTTCGTCCCGTACATTCGGATGGATTTCCAGAAAGCCTGGCGCGTCAAGCGCCCTCCCCCGCGTCCGATAAAGAGGAAAGGGGTATCTCGTGTAGCCACTAAGCCCGGCCGCCCCCGGTTGAGATATTCTGTAATCCATCTCACTGCCGAAGATCCCACCGGAACCACGCGCTCTTTCCCTCCCTTGCCCGAACAGCGTACAAAGCCGACCACTGAATCGAGCCCGGCGAGCGGAAGGGATACGAGTTCAGAGACCCGAAGGCCGGTCGCATACAAAAGCTCAAGCATCGCCTTGTCCCTGAGTCCCCGCGGCTGCGAGATATCCGGGGTCTCTAACAGGCGCTCGACCTCGTCGCCCGAGAGGACACCGGGCAATGACCGGGGCGGGCGCGGGGCCCTGAGAAGCGTGGTGGGATCATGCTGGACGTAACCCTGCCCTGCCAGAAACCGGTGAAATGTTCTGAGGGCGGAGATCGCCCTGGCCACGGAGCGGGGGGAGAGGCCGGAGTCTCGGAGGCTCGCGAGGAATGCCTGCAGATGGGACAGGGAGACGTTTCTCCAGTCGTCAATCGCCGGTCCTTGGTCCCCGGTCCCCGGTCCCCCGTCTATGGTCTTCTCCAAGAACTCCAGATACCGTTGAAGATCCCGAGAGTACGCCGACACGGTATTATCCGCAACCCCGCGCTCCACCGCCAGCACGTTCAAGAACTCATCGACATATCGCTGGAGATCACTCATCTTCTTTAGACCTCAGACTGGTCTGGGGTCCCCGATCTCCGGTCTCCCGTCTCAACCACGAGCGTCACCGGACCGTCGTTCTCCAGCTCGACCAGCATGCGGGCTCCAAAGACGCCGGACTGGACCGGCACCCCGCGTGCGGCGAGGCCCTGCACAAACCGGTGGTAAAGCGGCTCAGCTTCCAGCGATCCAGCCGCGGTGATGAAATCGGGCCGCCTGCCCTTTCGCACGTCGCCGTACAAGGTAAATTGAGAGACCACCAAGGCCTCGCCACGCATCTCGAGCACAGAGCGATCCATGCGCCCCTCGTCACCCTCAAAGATCCGCAGGTGAGCGATCTTCTCTGCGATCCAGTCAACCTCTTCTTGCCCGTCTCCTTTACGCACGCCCAGAAAAATGACCAGGCCGGGGCCGATTTGCCCTACGGTCCTTCCGTCAATAATCACTTGAGCCCGGCGGACCCGTTGAATAACCGCACGCATTGTTCAGACCTCAGACTGGAGACCGGAGACGGGAGTCTTGACACTGGAAACGAGAGACAGGAGACCTGGGACCAAAGCCTGGAGAGAAGTTCTTCCTGCTCGAACATTTTCAATCCAGTGTCCTTGCTCCAGTCTCCCATCTCCGGTCTCTGGTCTCAACGATCAGTGTCACTGGACTAGCATGCTCCAAAACCTGCGTGAAGGGCAGACTTGACCCCTAACGCGTGGACCCCTAACGCGTGCA
>Ga0302046_10001184_pt1 | contig 24532 bp, 15 predicted proteins | sample RVTome_11_FD_200261 | JGI IMG/M metagenome (GOLD analysis project Ga0302046, IMG submission 200261) | Soil microbial communities from uranium-contaminated site in the Upper Colorado River Basin, Wyoming, United States - RVT147D111 (version 2) ... | reverse complement strand
CGGCGACACGCTCGACCTCGACGCCGGGCTGGTGCGCCGGACGATCCGGGGGCGCAGCTTCGTCATGTACGGCTTCAACGGGCAGTATCCCGGTCCGCTGCTCTACGTGCCGCAGGACGCCACCGTCATCGTCAACTTCACGAACCGGACCACGTGGCCGACGGCGGTACACTGGCACGGCGTGCGGCTCGACAACCGGTTCGACGGCGTGCCCGGCGTCACCCAGGCACCCGTCGCGCCCGGCGCGTCGTTTCAGTACCGGGTCCATTTCCGCGACGCCGGCATCTACTGGTATCATCCCCACCATCGCGAAGACATCCAGCAAGACCTCGGGCTCTACGGCAACATGCTGGTCCGCTCGCCCGACGCCGGCTATTTCAGCCCCGTCAACCGGGAAGAGGTGCTCATGCTGGATGATCTCCTCCTCGGCGAAGAAGGGCTCGTCGCCTACGGCACCGAGTCGGCCACGCACATGCTGATGGGCCGCTTCGGCAACGTCATGCTGGTCAACGGGGAGCCGGACTACACCCTGGATGCCCGGCGTGGCGAAGTGGTACGTTTTTTCCTCACCAACGTCTCCAACACCCGTACGTTCAACCTGTCGCTCGGCGGCCTCCCCATCAAGGTCGTCGGCTCCGACGTCGGTAAATTCGAGCGCGAAGTGTGGGCCGAGAACGTCGTCATTGCCCCGGCGGAGCGGTACATCGTCGAGGTGCGTTTTCCCGAGGCGGGGCGCATCGTGCTCGCCAACCGGGTGCAGGCAATCAACCACCTCGTCGGCCGGTTCTTTCCCGAGGCAGACACGCTCGGCGTTGTGACCGTCGCGCCGGAGCCGGTGGCGGAAGACCATGCGGTAGCCTTCGAACGTCTGCGGCAGAACGCCGACGTCGTGGCCGACATCGACCCGTATCGCGCGGCGTTCGACCGCCCGGTCGATCATGAATTGCTGCTCACGCTGGCCGTGCAGGATCTCCCGCCGGTCGTCCAGCAACTCATGCGGCTGGACCCCGTCTACTTCAACCCGGTCGAGTGGAGCGGCACGATGCCGATGATGAACTGGGCCAGCACGGGCAACGAGGTGCGCTGGATCCTGCGCGATACGCAGACGGGCCGGGAAAACGCGGACATCGACTGGCGCTTTCGGGTAGGCGACGTCGTCAAGATTCGCCTGACGAACGACCGGGATGCCTTCCACGCGATGCAGCACCCCGTCCATATCCACGGGCAGCGTTTCTTGATCCTCACCCAGGACGGCGTGCCGAACGAAAACCTCGTCTGGAAAGACACCATGCTGCTGCCGACCGGCTCGACGGCGGACATCCTGCTGGAGGTGTCCAACCCGGGCCGCTGGATGATCCACTGCCACATCGCCGAACACCTGGAGTCCGGGATGAAGATGGTATTCGCGGTGGAGGAGTAGGAGTGAATAGGGAATGGCGAATGGGATCATTTACGGTTCACGGCGGGCCGTTCCTGGTGATTCATGATAGACAACACGTTTTCTTGTCAGAGACCGGAATCCCTTTCCGGTGCTCGTTATCTTTCTTGCAAGAACCATCCCCAACTGTGAGGTACACCCCATGCGCATGATCCTCCTTTTCGCCGCCTGCCTGGTCCTGATGACCGGGATCGCCCGGGCGCAGATGTTGCAAAGCGGCACGTGGACGGGCACCGTCACGCCGCCCAACGGGCCGACCCTCGATGTGACCTACACGGTGACGGAGGAGGGCGGCGTCACGATCCATGCGGGAGAAAACGGCAGCTTCATGTTCAACAACCTGCGGCTGGAAGAAGGACATTTGCTCTTTAACTTTTCACCCGGTAATGACTACCGCACATGCAACCTGGCGAGGCAGGAGGACGGTGCGTTTACGGGAGCCTGTAGCGACACGAACGGAGAGACCGGGCAGGTCGTCATGACGCCGCCCGGAGCCGCGATGGGAGCGGCGATGGAAGATGATCGCCCCGCGCTTTCAACCTCCGTGATGGGCTTCGTGCAGGTCGGTGCCCCCGTGGTGGCGCTGACGAACGTGAAGGTGATCGACGGGACGGGCGCCCCGGCGCGGGAAGGGCAGACCGTCGTGATCGAGGGCCGCCGGATCAAAGCCGTCGGGCCGAGCGGGTCGGTGGATATTCCCGACGGGGCGGAGGTGCTCGACCTCGCCGGCCACACCGTCACGCCCGGCTTCGTCGGCCTGCACAACCACACGTTCTACACGACCTCGCGGCGGCGTGTGCAACTCAACTACACGGCACCGCGCCTCTACCTGGCCTCCGGCGTCACCACGATCCGCACCACCGGGAGCTATGCGCCCTACAGCGAGATCAACCTGAAGCGCACCATCGAAAACGGCGAAGAGGTGGGGCCGCATATGTTCATCACCGGGCCGTACATCACCGGCGGCACAGGCATGACCTACATGACCCAGGTGTCCGACGCCGAGGATGCCCGCCGCGTAGTCCGCTACTGGGCCGAAGAAGGCGTCGACTGGTTCAAAGCCTACACCCAGATCAGCCGCGACGAGTTGAAGGCCGCTATCGACGAGGCCCACCGGCACGGGCTCAAAGTCACCGGCCACCTCTGCTCCGTCTCGTTCCGCGAGGCGGTGGCGCTCGGCATCGACAACCTCGAACACGGCTTCTTTACCAACACCGACTACGACCCCCAGAAAGAGTCCGACGAGTGCCCGAACGGCTTTCGGCAACGCCTGACCGAGGTGGACATCCACGGCGACGAGGTCAAGGCGACGTTCGACGACATGATCGGGAAGGACGTGGCGATGACCTCGACGCTGGCCGTCTACGAGATGTTCGTCCCGAACCGCCCGCCCATCGAGCAGCGCGTGCTGGATGCGATGTCCGCCGAGGTGCAGGAGGACTACCTCGCCACCCGCGAACAGATCGCCAAGATGGGAGAGGACGCGCCGTTCAGCGAGTATCTGTTCAAGAAGGCGCTCGAGTTCGAGTATGAATTCGTCAAGGCAGGCGGGCTGCTGGCCTCGGGCGTCGATCCGACCGGCTACGGCGGTGCACTGCCCGGCTACGGCGACCAGCGCAACTACGAACTCCTGCTCGAAGCCGGCTTCACGCCCGTCGAAGTCGTCCAGATCATGAGCGCCAACGGGGCGAAAGTCCTGGACGTCGACGACGAAGTGGGCACCGTGATCCCCGGCATGCGGGCCGACCTCGTCGTCATCCAGGGCGACATCGAAGCCGACCCCGCCACCATTCGCAACGTCACCCTCGTCTTCAAAGACGGCTACGGCTACGACTCGGCCAAGCTGATCGAGTCGGTCCAGGGCGAAGTAGGGATTCGGTAATGGCTAATGGTCAATACTCTATGGTCAATCGTCATGGTTTGCCTCAGCGCCGGGTTGATTCCCGGTTGTAGGACGGCGCCCGGCGCGCAGGAGGCCGACGCGGGGCGGGTCGAGGTCGTCGAACAATGGCGTCAGCGCCGCGTCGAGGACTTGAAGCGGCCCGACGGTTGGTTGTCGCTGGCGGGGCTGTACTGGCTCCGCGAAGGCGACAACCGCTTCGGCAGCGATCCCGGCAACGACCTCGTCTTTCCCGGCAAAGCCCCTGCCCGGCTCGGTGTGTTTCGCGTAGACGGGGAGGGCGTGCACATGACGGCGGCGCCCGGCGTCGAGATCCGGTATCAGGACGCGCCGGTGACGTCCATCGCGATGGATCCCGGCGGGGAGACGGCTTCGGTGATCCTGACGTGGGGCACGCTCAGCTGGTTTGCCATTGAGCGCGACGGCGACCTCGGCATCCGGCTCCGCGATACCGAAAGCCCGGCCTTCGCCGTCTTCGACAGCCTCGGCCTCGACGCCTTCCCCATCGACCTCGCGTGGCACCTCGGCGCCCGCTTCGAGACCTACGACCCGCCGAAGACGGTCTACGTACCGACCATACAGGGGCGGGAGGCCGAAGAGAGCGTCCCAGGCGCGGTGCTTTTCACGATGGCAGGCGAGACCCAGCGGCTCGACGTCACGGGAGCCCCCGGCGACTCCGCGTTCTTCGTCATCTTCGGCGACCAGACCAACGGGCAGGAGACCTACGGAGGCGGTCGCTACGTCTGGGTCGACGCACCGGACGAAGACGGCGCGATGGTGATCGACTTCAACAGGTCCTACAACCCGCCCTGCGTGTTTACCCCCTACGCCACGTGTCCCTTGCCCCCGCGTCAGAACCGCTTGCCGCTTCGCGTTGAGGCCGGCGAGAAGACGTACGGCCAGGTCGCGGTACAGCCAGGCGTTTGATTTCACAGGCCGCTACGCAACAACCGCGCTCTTTTCGGTGTTGATACGAAAGCGATTTCAGTCTGCCCCCGGCCTGGCCGAGCCCGTAACAAAAATCGGTGTATCACAACCACATCCTACACCCCCGTCATTCAACACGAGTCGATTCCATGAATAAGGTACTGTCTTGGGCCTTGGTCGTCCTTTTGACCGGCTGTAACTCCCAGGTGAACGGGCAGACTGCCGATGCCGGAGACGATCCCGCCGCCGAACGCAAGACCCGCCTCCTCGAAAACCTGAAATACCGGGTCCCGCAACTCCGTGAACTCTACGTCGTGCTGGGCGAGATCACGGAAAGCGACATAGACGGGCTGGATCAGGGCAGCTTCACCATCAACGGGCAGCAAACCTACCAATTCCTCGTCACGGCCGATGATAAGCAGCTTTTCCTGCTGGCCTCCGACCCCATCGACGTGAGCCTGTCGCGCGAAGCTATCGCCGCGGCGATGGAGGAGGAGCGCCAGATAGCCATGCGGCAGGCCCAGGAGCGACACGAAGAACTGAGCACCTTTGCCGCGAACTGGCCCGTCCGGGGCAACCCGAACGCGCCGGTGACCCTCATCGAGTTTTCCGACTTTCAGTGCCCGTACTGCGCGCGCGGGTTCACGACCGTCGAGCAACTGCTGGAGAAATACCCGGACGACGTCAAGTTCGTCTATCTGCATTTTCCGCTGTCCAACCACCCGTGGGCCAAGCCGGCCGCCATCGCGGCGGTATGTGCTGCCCAGCAGGGCGGCGATGCGTTCTGGACCCTGCACGACAACTACTTCCGCGATCAGCGAGCCATCACCATCAGTAACGTGCTTGAAAAGAGCCGGGGCTATCTCGCCGGCTCGGAGATCAACGTGGACACCTGGTCTACCTGCGCGGGGGATGTCTCGTCCGATGCGTACAAAGGCGCCGCCATCGCGGTGGAGAACTCGATGGAGATCGGCAACAAGTTCGGCGTCACCGGCACCCCGGGCTTTTTCGTCAACGGCCATTTCCTCAACGGGGCACAGCCCCTGGAGACGTTTGAGGCGGTCATCGCGCAGGTGAAGGGCGAAGCCATGCAGTGAGCGCCTGAAGCCGACGTGTGTACAGACCCGGAGGGCTCGCGCAGTCCTTCGGGTCTTTTGTTTGGAGGCAAGTTGGATTTTGGATTGCGGATTTTGGATTTCTGCGCGCCTGTATTCCCGGAGCCAAGCCAAAATAGTCGGCGTCGAGGGTGTATTCGGGTGACGGCATCGGGGCAAGCTAAAAAAACGCCGGGGTGAGGTCCATCGGTTTTCCTCCAAAGTACAACATGGTCGACTTTTTCTCTGTACGAGCTCGTTATATTCTGAACGGCGGCGTGGTCGCCGGGTCATTAGTCACTGGCTGCCGGTTGTTGGTACCAAAGAAAACACGACGTGCCCGAAAGCAACCGTAGTGAGGCATGAAAGACGTGATGGAGAAAGGGAGGAGGAAGGTGCTTTTTGCGAGCCTCCTGGCCGGCGCGCTTGTAAGCTGGGCGCCGGCCTGCCATACGCCGGAAGCCGGTCCCCGGCAGCGGGTTGCCGAGCATTCCGCTACGACGAAAGTGTCGTCCGTAGCCGCCGACTCGTCCTTTGCCCGGCTCGTCGCGCGTCTTTCTGAGCCCGGCGGCTACTTCGATACCGACAACCTCATCTCCAACGAGTCGTCCTACCTGCATGTGCTCGGTGCGCTGGAGCGGCGGGGCCTGCGCGGCGGAGCATATCTCGGCGTCGGGCCGGATCAAAACTTTTCGTACATCGCCCGGATCCGCCCGAACCTCGCCTTTTTGATCGACATTCGGCGGGACAATCTGCTCCAGCATATTTTTTTCAAAGCCCTCTTCGCGCGCGCGCGTACCCGGATCGAATACCTGTGCCTTCTCTTCGGCAAGCCGTTCCCGCCCGACGGTGCTCGCTGGAAGGACGCCGATCTCCGGACCCTGATCGGGTATATCGACGCGGCGCCGGTGCAGGCCGAACACGCCGAGGCAGCGCGGGCGCGTGTCCAGGAGGCGGCTCGCCATGCCGGGCTGCCGCTTTCGGAAGCGGATCAGGCCATCATCGGCACCATCCACAGCGCCTTCTTGCGTAACGGCCTCGACTTGCAATTTACCAGTCATGGCCGGCCGGCACGTTTCTATTATCCCACCTACCGCGATCTCTTGCTGGAGAAAGACCTTACAGGGGCCTACGGCTCGTACCTGGCCCGCGAAGACGATTACCAGTTCCTCAAGACGTTACAGGCCCAGGACCGGCTCGTGCCGGTCGTCGGTGATTTGAGCGGGCCGCATGCGCTGGCCGCCATCGGGGACTACCTGGACGAGGTCGGGGAGGCTGTCTCGGCCTTCTACACCTCGAACGTCGAGTTCTATCTCATGCGCCAGGGGCGCTTTGATCGGTTCGTCGAAAACGTCACGCGGTTGCCCCTCACCGACCGAAGCGTCATCATTCGAAGCTACTTCAACCGCTTCAGTTCGTCCCATCCGCAGAGCGTCCCCGGCTACACCAGCACGCAACTCCTCCAGACCCTCGAAAGCCTCGTCGAAGAACACGAACGCAGCGGGTATCGCACCTACTGGGACCTTGTCAACCGGCACAGCCTGGACCTGCGGTGAGGGCTACGCCGTCGGGTAGCTGTAACCAACCCCTATCTCTTCCGTAGCCTGTGCGCAGGTCCCTCTTGCTAATTTTTTAGCCGTATGGTGTCCTCTCCACCCGATGGGTTCTTTCTGTATGAAGCATGGTGCTACGACGCCGACGTTTTTTCTGCTGCTGGGCGGGCTGTGGGTTTTCCTGATCTCGCTGCCAGCGCAGGCACAGCCGCAGCCGCTGGGCGGCAACGGCGAAAGGCAGGCTGCCGAGCCGGAGGTTTTTGTCCCGAACGTGCTGCCTTCGGTGACGATCCCCCGCGTGGCCGCCGCCATCAAGATCGACGGTGACCTCAGCGATGCCGGCTGGCGCAACGCGGCCCGGGCCGTCAACTTTTCCGAGACCTTTCCGGGCGACCAGACGAAGCCGTCTATCGACGTTACGGGCTATCTGGCCTACGACGACGACCATCTCTACGTCGCCTACGTGCTTAAAGATGACCCGGCGCTGATCCGGGCCAACATGAGCGACCGCGACCAGATCTGGAACGACGACTACGTCGGCCTGCTGCTCGACCCTAACGGCGACGGCCAGGCGACCTACTTCATCGCAGCCAACCCGCTCGGCATCCAGGGCGATACGTTCATTACGCCCAACAACGAAGACGTCGGGTTCAACCTCCTCTTCACGGCAGCGGGGCAGGTGACCGGCACCGGGTATCAGGTGGAGATGGCGATTCCGTTCAAGAGCCTCCGTTTCCCGAACACAACCGTGCAGACCTGGCGGGCTACGTTCTGGATTACCCATCCGCGCGAAAGCCGCAACACCTATTCGTGGGCCGCCGTCGACCGTGACAATCCGTGCTGGACGTGTCAGTTCGGCACGTTCCAGGGCATCACTGGCGTCAAGTCGGGCAAAAACCTGGAGATCCTCCCGGCGCTCACCGGCTCGCAGGCCGGCGCGCTCCGCGACACCGGCGACCCCGGGTCCACGTTCGACAACAACCGCGTGCGCGTCGAGCCGTCGCTCAACGTCAAGTACGGCATCACCTCGGAACTGACGGCTGACCTGGCCGTCAACCCCGACTTCAGCCAGATCGAGTCCGACGTGGCCCAGATCGACGTCAACTCGACGTTCGCGTTGTCCTTTCCGGAGCGCCGTCCTTTCTTCCAGGAAGGCGCCGACCTGTTCCGGACGTCGATTCAGACGGTCTACACGCGTTCGATCAATGATCCCATCCTGGCGAGCAAGCTCACCGGCCGCTTCGGGGCGACTAACGTCGGATACATCGCGGCCCGAGACAACACCTCTCCGCTCTTGTTGCCCTTCGAAGAGAGCAGCCGCCTCGTCAGCGCCGGCAAGAGCTATTCGAACATCCTGCGCGTTCAGCACAACTTCCCCGACAACTCGTACCTGGGGGCGCTGGTGACGGACCGGCGGCTCGACGAAGGCGGGGCCGGGACGACGTTCGGCCTCGACGGCGCCCTGCGGTTCTGGAAGAATTACCGGCTGACGGCCCAGTTTGTCGCCAGCCGCACCGCCGAGCCGGACGCGCCCGACCTCTCCGAAGGCTTCGCCGGGGAACTTTTCGACGACGGGCAGCACACGGCCGCGCTGGACGGAGAACGATTCTGGGGGCATGCGGTCGCTGCGGGCCTGGTCCGCGACAGTCGATACTGGAACTTCGAGGTCGAATACAACGAGACGAGCCCGACCTTCCGCGCCGACAACGGCTTCATGCGTCAGAACGACAACCGACGGCTTTACATCTGGCAGGGGTTGACCCTGTATCCGGAGCCGGTGTTGTCCTTCGTCGACCGGCTCCGGCCGAACATCGCGCTGGGGCGTACCTGGAACTTCGGCGGGTTGCAGAAAAACGATTTCATCTCGCCCGGCATCTCGCTACAGATGAAGGGACAGACCCACATCTCGGCCCGCTACACCTTCGAGCGGGAGCGATTCCAGGACGTCGTGTTCGACGGGATCCGCGTGTTCAGCGTGAACGTCTTCAGCAACTTCAGCGAGCCGGTGCAACTCGGCTTCAATCTGGCAACAGGCCGCACCCTTGCGCGCACCATCGACACGCCGGAGTTGGGCAAGAGCTTCGACCTGAGCGTTTTCGGCACCATACGGCCTACGCAGCGCCTGGTTCTGGAGCCGCTCTTCGTCTATTCCGAGTTGAAAGACCGGGAGACGGGCGAAGCCTTCTTCAGCGGCTATATCGTCCGCAACCGCCTGGGCTACCAGTTTACGCGTCGCTTCTTCATGCGGACGGTGGTGCAGTACAACGACTTCAGCGAACGCCTCGAAGTGGATCCGCTCATCACGTACAAAGTCAACGCCTTCACCGCCGTTCACGTCGGCTCTACGCACGACTACGACCGGTATCTGCGGACGGACTCGCCTGCGCGTTATTTCCAACAAAGCACGCGCCAGTTCTTCTTCAAATTCCAGTACTTTTTCAGATCCTGACGGATCAACAACGACGGGGGTTGATACACGTCGGCGGAAGTCTCGACCCCGTTTAAGGCATAAAGCGTTTGCGTAACTCCTGACGCAAAACGTGAGGGGCTTTTAGAAAGGTTTCCGCGAAGCCCCTTTCATAAGGGACCGTCATGCTGAGCAACGCGATGGATCTCGCCCGTTCAGGTTGGCAAGACCGCTGAGGGCGAGATCCTTCACGTCGCTGGCGCTCCGTTCAGGATGACACGGACGGCGGGATCTCTTTTTCCGCTTGACGTTGCGAGCCCCTGGAAAACGTTCGCGGCGTTGTGCATGCCCCGTGGGCACGGCTCATCGAGGCGGTTCCGGCTCCAGGTGGAGGAGTTCTTCTTCGGTGAACAAGTCCTGGCGGTGCCCCGTGCGGGCGCGGAGCGTGGCGATGGTCTCCGGGCGGATGACGGTTGCCTTGTTGCCCCAGGCATGGCGGACATAGGAGAGGAGGGCGGCCAGCCTTTCATCGGTGAAGGCGGGGTTGTCCTTGAGGCCGGGCATCACCGGCTGCACCTCAGGGGGCGCATACCGTCTGCCGCGTACGGTGACGGGCCCGGTCATACCGTGCAGGACGAGAAGGACCAGGCGTTGGGCGGGGCCGACGACGTACTCCGAGGCGCGCAGCGGCGGTGCCAGGCCCGCGATGCCCTGGCCGCCTGCGTGGTGGCAACTGCTGCAATGCGTATGATACAACATGCGGCCCAGCGCCCACTGGGCTTCGGTAATGGCGGGCGGGCGTTCCTCAGGCATCGAAGGGAGCGACGCCGCGTCGGCTGCCAGGCTCGCTACCTCCAGCAGCGCATGGACGGCGAGGGCTGTGTCTTCAGGCCGGCTCAAGTGTGCCTGGAACCGTCGTTCTTTGCCGGCCAGGCTGCTCAAGATCGCATGGTGAAAGAGCGAGTCGCCGTCGTGCCGGCGTGCGACGTCGGCCAGCAGGTCGAGCGCGGGTCCCCCGGCGGCACCGGCAAACCGGCCCAGCGTGAGCGCCCGCTGCAGCTGTACGTACGAGTCCGGGTGCGCGGCGAGGTCTTGCAGGAGCGCGAGGACCTCCGCAGCTTGCGCGCCCTGCGCGAAGCGTTCGGCGAGGTGGACGGCCGCCGCGAGCACCTTGGGATGCGAGGCCGAAGCGGCGGCAATCAGCACGTGCGGGGTGAGAGCGTTCAGCCCTTCCAGGGTCCACAGGGCGTGGATCTGGCCCAGGGGGTGGGCCGCGTCGGCCGCCGTCGCGGCGAGTTGATCCGTCGCGTTCGTCGCCTGCCGGTCCACGAGGAGACGCTGCGCGGTATCGCGGAGCCAGCCGTTCGGATGCGCCAGGTAGGGCACCAGCGCCGGGTTGGAGAGCGGCCCGAGGCGCGGTGGTCGCTCGGGCGTTTTGGCCTGATGGACCAGCCGGTAGATGCGCCCTCCGGTGATGAGGGTGTCCAGGCTGCGTGCCCGGATCTGCTCGGTGAGGTAGGGCGTCAGGTAGGTCTTGTGCTGGATGATGCCCCGGTAGAAGTCGACGACGTAGAGCGTGCCGTCCGGCGCGTTGTAGAGGTTGACGGGGCGGAACGCCTCGTCTCGGGAAGCGACGAACTCGCGGCCTTCGTAGGCCTGCCGGGCCGAGACGCGGGCGCCGGCTTCGCCGAGGAGGTTACGTTTGATCAGGTTGGCGGACGGCTCGGCGACAAAGGCGTTGCCGACGTATTCGGGCGGAAAGTTATCGCCCCGGTAGATCACCGGCCCGCAGGCGGCCGTGAAATGCCGCAGCCGGCCTGCGTCGTCGAGAACGCCGTCGAGATAGCCCCTGTTGACGGCGGTGGCGTGGAGCGGGTAGACCCGCTGGTCGTCCGTAAGTTGCACGCCTGTGCCGTAACCGGCCTCGTGGTTCGGGTTGCGAAGCAGGAGGTTGGGCAAGACCAGGTCGCCCTGTAGCTGGTTGGAGTTATCGTTGTAGAAGAGCCGCCCGTAGTTATCCTGGGTGATGCCCCACTGACCCCTAAACTCGGTTTCCTCTTTCACCCATCGGCCTCCCAGAAACCGGTACCGGGCGCTGGACTTGGCGCTGTAGATCCAGTTGTCGAGCGCGCGCATGAGCCCGTTGGGTTGATGCTCGACGTTGCCGCCGACGGCGTAGGCCGAGTCCACCAGGACGCGCGGGCCGGGCCGGCCGCCCCGGTTTTCGACGTACCACAGGTTGGGCGGCTCGGCGTAGAGGAGGCCGTCGCCGGCGAAGCCGAGGGCCCGAGGCAGCACCAGGCTGTCGAGGAAGACGGTGCGGTGGTCCATCCGGCCGTCGCCGTCCCGGTCTTCGAGGATCACGATACGCCCGTTGGGTTGGTCCTCGCCGAGGCCCTCCAGGTTGCGCATGTAGCCCTGCATCTCGACGATCCACGGACGCCCGTCGGCGTCAAACGCCATCGCCACCGGGTCCTGAATCAGCGGCTCCGAGGCGATCACTTCGAGGCGGAAGTCGTCTTCAACGTCAAAAGCATCGAGCGGGATCGGAGGCGCCTCGTATTCCGGGGTGCACCCGGCGGGCAGCCCTACGGCACAAACAATCAAAAGGAAGCCCAGGAAACGGCAACAGGAGCGCGGCATACGGTCAAGAGGGTCTCGGTCTTTCCTTTCAAGGCGCCCTGTGTACCGGCAAGCCCGCTGTTTGCTCCGGGATCGATCGCCGTAGCCTGTTTCAACAGCGCACTGGGTTTCTCAACCAACCTTTTTCCATTGATGACCCTCCTCGGAGCACGCTCCGCGGTATCCGTCGAAGGAAGCGGTTGCTTTCCGAGGCAAGCATCGGGGTAGGCGACCCGTAAAAGAATCAACGCAAGGGGCAATGACTTCTTCGCGAACAAAATGCGGGCGAATTATGAGGAATATGATTTCGTTCATACGGTGGTGTTCGTTCGCGATGGTATTGGCATTTTTAAGCCGCTTGGTTGTTACTTAGGCTGCACGGCTGGCATCTCTCCCATATGTTGCTAAATTACGAGAGTCGTAAGTTCCCACCGTTCGTTGCGTGTGCCGTTGAGGCTACGAAACGAGCCCTAACCCTCTTTCCCCACCAACACCGATCAGGGACCCATGAAAGCATCCACCAACCGCCGGGCGTTCATCAAGCAGGCGACGGCTGCCGGCGTCGGGCTAGGCATCCTGGGGCAATGGTCGCCGGTACGCGCCCAGGCTGCGCCGAGCGACACCGTCGTCGTCGGCGTCATGGGCGTCAACGGCCGGGGGACGGTACTGGCCGAGACCTTTGCCCGCACCCCGGGGGCCGAAGTAGCCTATATCTGCGATGTCGATGCGCGGGCCACAGGCAAGACCATCGAGGTCGTCAAGGAGAAGCTGGGCACAGGCGGCAAAGCGCCCCAGGGGGTGACGGACTTCCGCCGCATCCTCGACGACCAGGCCATCGATGCGCTGGTCATCGCGGCGCCGGACCACTGGCACGCGCCGGCCTCGATCCTGGCCCTGCAAGCCGGTAAGAACGTCTACGTCGAGAAGCCCTGTGGGCACAACCCGCGCGAGGGCGAGTTGCTCGTCGAGGCCCAGCGCCGGTATAACCTCGTCGTGCAGATGGGCAGCCAGCAGCGGTCGTCGCCCGAGTCGATGCAGATCATCCGGGACATCCGGGAGGGCCTCATCGGCCGGCCGTACTTCGCACGGGCCTGGTATGCCAATCAGCGGGGACCCATCGGAAACGGCCGGCCGGCCGCCGTGCCGGACTGGCTGGACTATGAACTCTGGCAGGGACCCGCTCCGCGCACGCCCTACCAGGATAACGTCATCCACTACAACTGGCACTGGTTCTGGCGCTGGGGTACCGGCGAGATCTGCAACAACGGTACGCACGAAATCGACGTCTGCCGGTGGGCACTGGGCGTCGACTACCCGGTGCGCGTCACCTCTTCAGGCGGGCGCTACCACTTCGACGACGACTGGGAGTTCTACGACACCCAGGTGGCCTCGTTCGACTTCGAAGGCGACGTGACGATTACGTGGGAAGGGCGCAGTTGCAACGGGCGCACGGTCGAAGACCGGGGGCGCGGCGTCGCCATCCACGGCGAGCGGGGTACCGTCATCATCGACCGAGAAGGCTACGTCGTCTACGACCCCGACAACAAGGAGGTCTGGCGCCGGGTGCGGTCTTCGAGCATCGACGCCCTCGACACGCGCGGCGGAGAGATTCTCACCGATTTTCACATCGCCAACTTCGTGGCGGCCGTCCAGGGGACCGAGCAGCCCCACGCGCCTATCGAAGAGGGGCACAAGAGCGTGTTGCTGTGTCACCTGGGCAACATTGCCCAGCGCACGGGGCGGACGCTTCAGTGCGATCCCGCTACCGGCCGCCTCGTCGACGATGACGACGCCATGCAGTACTGGAGCCGTACCTACGAGCCGGGCTGGGAGCCCAAGGTGTAACGGGCGCCTGGTTGGGAACGCTGAAGGACGTTGCAATCGCTATTGACCGTTGGACGATCTCATGGCGCATCACGAATCTCGTCGGCATTTTCTTAAGACGGCGGTGCTGGGTACGGCGGCGCTGGCGCTGCCAACCGGCACGGCCCAGGGGCGCGATGGGCTGCGGCGCGAAGGCATCAAGCTTGGTGTGGCCAGCTATTCGTTGCGCACGTTGAGCCGGGAGGATGCCATCGCTGCGGTCAACGCGCTCCGCACGCCGTACGTCAACATCAAGTCGTTCCACCTACCGTACGAGAGCACGCCCGAGGCGTTGAAGGCGGGGCGGCAGGCTTTTGAGGCGGCCGGGTTGCAGATTGTAGGCGGCGGCACCATCACCCTCCAGAAAGACGAGGACGACGACATCCGCACGTATTTCGAATACGCGCGGCTGTGCGGTATGCCGTTGATGGTCATCGCCCCGACGCCCACGACGCTGCCGCGTATCGAACGGTTCGTCAAGGAATACGACATCAAGGTAGCGGTGCACAACCACGGGCCGGAGGATACCCATTTCCCCGGCCCCCGCGACGTGCTGCCGCTGATCCGGGATATGGACCCGAGGGTGGGGCTATGCGTCGACGTAGGGCATACGGCGCGTACGGGGGTAGACGTCGTGGCGGCCGTCGCCGAAGCCGGGGATCGCCTGCTCGACATGCACATGAAGGACCTGCGCGACCTGCGCGACCGAGAGAGCCAGTGCATCGTCGGTGAGGGTGCCATGCCCGTCGCGGCGCTTTTCCGCCAGCTCCTCATGATGAACTATACGGGCTTCGTGAACCTCGAATACGAGATCGACGCTGAAGATCCGTTGCCCGGCATGAAGCAGTCTTTCGCTTTCATGCGCGGGGTGCTGGGTGGGCTTGGGGATGGGTAAGGGCCGGCGGCTTGCCTGTATCCTCGTATCCAGCGCCGGCCTTCGATGCGCGGCTTGTTGAGCGCGACGCTGCGTAAGGCGGCTACCTCGAACCCGACACGACCCCAACCCCTGTGCACAACGGCACCCTCCTGTACTGGCGGCTCTGCTGCCTTGGCGCGGCGGCGCTCTCTGCCCTTGCCTACACCCCCCTGGTGATTCCTGCGGGGCGGTATGAGCCGATGCTGGCCGGGGTGCCCCTGACGTTGTGGGCCGGCATCGGCATTGCCTTTGCTCTCGTGGGCCTGACGTACCTCGGGGCCCTTGTTCATCCCGACGAAGACTCCGCAAGACACGACGACCGATGACGACCTGGCTCTGGATCCTCGGGGGGCTGTACCTGGCGGTACTCGTCTATGCCACGGTCTATTCCCGTCGGCGCACGCGTAGCTCCGACGACTACGTGCTCGCGGGCTCGAACGTGGGTCTTTTCTGGGGTTTCCTGACGTTTTCCGCTACCGTCTTCAGCACGTTCACCCTGATGGGGATGCCCGACTTCTTCAGGACCCACGGCGTCGGCGCCTGGATCTTTCTGGCCGTCGCCGATGGAGCCGTGGCTTTTCTGATCCTCTGTTTCGGGTATCACATCCGTCGGCGGGTTGCGGAGAAAGGGTTCAAGGGGGTAGCCGGCCTGCTCAACGACTGCTACGGGCACCGATGGGGCGGGTACGTCTACTTCGCGGGCGTCTTCCTCTTCCTGGTGCCGTACGTAGCCATCCAGATCCGGGGCATCGGTATCTTTTTAAATGCCGCGTTTCCCGAGGCGCTGCCCGTGTGGGGATGGGCCACCGTCATCGTCTTCATCATGCTGGCCTACAGCGAGGTGGGCGGCCTGAAGGCCATCATCTACAGCGATGCCTTGCAGGGCGTCCTCCTCCTGGTCGTCACCTGGATCATTGCGCTGGGCTGTATTCGCTATTTCGGGGGCGTCGCACCGATGTTCGAACAGGTGCGGGCGGCGGACGAAAGGCTGCTCTCCACCCCCGGCCCGCAAGGGTTGTTCACGGCCCAGTTTCTGGTAGCCTCCTTCCTGGCTATCCTCCTTCTGCCCGTCACCCAGCCCCAACTCACGACCCGCATCGTCATCATGCGCGATACCCGGTCGATGCACCGGATGGCGGTCGCCTTCGGGGTGTTTGCTATGCTGGTCGTCCTGGCGACGCTCCCTATCGGGATGTACGGGGCCATACGGTACGCCGACGCGCCTACGTCCGAGTTTCTGGCCAACGTCTTGTTGTTCGACCAGGCCCCGGCGGTGGCGGCGCTGGCCGCCATCGGCCTCATCGCCGCCGCCATGTCTACCGCCGACTCGCAGATCTTCGCCCTCGGGGGGGAGCTTCGGTCGCTGCTCTCCGGGCATGAGCGGGTCGTGATGGTGCGCACGAAGCTCGCCATCGTATTTTTTGCGGGGGCGGCGCTGGTGTTCGCCATACTCAGCAGCGATCAACTGGTCTTGCTGGCGCGCGTCAGCTTTGCCGGCACGTCGCTGTTGGGGCCCATGGTGCTGGCAGGGATCTTCTCCCGCCGTCCACCCGGCCTCGAAGTGGTCGTCGTGACGGCGCTGGGTGTGCTTGTCTTCCTGGGCTCGCTGGCCGGATGGCTGCCCGCCACGCTCGGTCCGGTGCGGATGGACCTGGGCTTGATCCTGCTCGTCAGTCTGATTATCCTGGGGTCGGTCGTCTTCCGGCATGCCCATGCCCGGACGGTCTCCAGGGTGTCCTGAGCAAGGGGACGATGCACCTGGTACTGCTGTGCGCAAGTTCGTGTCCATCCGGGCAGCGCGTAAAACGTAAACGGTACTCGCTTTTGAACCCGCAAAACCCCTCGCCACGCCAACCACGAAGGAGCTAGCCATGAAGGACAGCACGGGCCTATCGCGCAGAGCGTTTATCAAGGCCGGCGGCGGTGCCGTCGCGGCGTCGATGGTCGCCGGACCGCTTGCCCTCACGACCCCGCTGCGCCCGCCGGGGCGGGCCAAGATGCGGGTTGCGCTCGTCGGTACCGGCATACGGGGTCTCGGCATGTGGGGCCAGCCCGTCGCGCAAGGCTATGCCGACTATGTCGACTATGTCGGCCTGTGCGACATCAACCCCGGCCGCCTGGCTTTCGGCAAACAGTACATCGGCGTCGACTGCCCGACGTTCACCGACTTCGACGAGATGCTACGCGAGACGGAGCCGGACACGGTCATCGTCACGACGGTCGATGCCACGCACCACACGTTCATCGTCAAGGCGTTGCAGCATGGGTGTGACGTCGTCACCGAAAAGCCGATGACCACCGACGAGGTGAAGTGTCAGGCGATCCTGGACGCCCAGGCGCTCTCGCGCAAAAACGTCACGGTGACGTTCAACTACCGCTACTCGCCCCACCGGCAGAAGCTCAAAGAGCTCTTGATGGCGGAGCGCGTAGGGCGGATCACCTCGGTAGGCTTCCACTGGTACCTCGACGTCTATCACGGCGCCGACTACTTCCGCCGCTGGCACGGCAAAGAGCAGTACGGCGGCACCCTCTTCGTCCACAAGGCGACGCATCATTTCGACCTGCTCAACTGGTGGCTGGAGTCGGAGCCCGAGACGGTATATGCCTCCGGGAGCCTGGAGTACTACGGGCACAACAACGCCTTCCGGCATACGAACTGTCGCGGTTGTCCCCATCAGCAACAATGCAAGCACTACTGGGACATCACCCAGAGCGAGTTTCTGATGAACCTGTACGTCAACAACGAGCACCACGACGGCTACCTGCGCGACGGCTGCGTCTGGAGCGAGGAGATCGACATCTACGACAAGATGGCCGCGCAAATTACGTATGCCAACGGGGTGCAGGTGAGCTATTCGTGTACGACGTACTCGCCTTACGAAGGCTACCGCATCGCTTTCAATGGCACGAAGGGTCGGATCGAGGCGTGGGTCAAAGAACGCCAGCCCTGGGAGGCGGAGGACTACGACGAGATCCGGGTGACCGACAACTTCGGCGTGACGGAGCTGATCCGGATACCGCACGGGGGCGGGGGCCACGGAGGCGGCGACACACGTCTCCTGGACCGCGTCTTCGTCGACCCCGACATGCCCGACCCGTACCGGCAGGCCGCCGGATCGCGGGACGGCGCTATGTCGATCCTCATCGGCATCGCCGCCTGCAAGAGCGTCAAGACGGGTGAGCCGATCCAGATAGCCGCGTTGACCTCGCTTAAACCCCGCGCCGTGCGTCCCTAATCATTCCTGACAAATTGTTCAGGATGATACCTTTCCCACTCATTCGGACGAAGACCATGAATAAAAACAACGCCCTCCTGTTCTCCGTGCTCGTCGTAGCCCTGATGGCCGGGTGCGCCGGATCCCGTGAAGCGGCCGACGCACCGCACCCCCTGGCCGGTGCCTGGGCCTACACCATCGATACGCCGCAAGGCACTTTCGCCGGGACGATCACCGTCGCTGAAAGGGATGATATGTTGACCGGCACCATTGCCAGCGACCAACAGCCGGACCAGACGGTAGCCCTCGAAGAACTCACCTTCGACAGCGAAACATCGAAGATGCACTTCAAATACGACAGCGGGGAGTACGGCGTGATGATCGTCGATATGACGCTCCAGGAGGATGCCCTCGCCGGGCTCATGACGCTGACGCAGTTCAACGCCGAAGTCCCCATCAAAGCCTCACGGAAGATGGAGTAGCGGGTATGCATACTTTGCTGTCATCTCGGATGGTTTCGTCGCGTACGGCGGTTTCTGTTGGGTGTAGGGGTATGGGGGTATGGGGGTATGGGCGAAAAATAATCCTCCCCTACTCCCACGCGCCCACACACCCATACGTCCTGTTCGTCCTGGTCGTCTTCGCGCTGTCGCTCAGCACGGCGGCGGCGCAGATGCCGGACGCGATCCCGTTACCCGAGCATCCCCGGCCCGACTTTGAGCGGCCGGCGTGGGTCAACCTGAACGGTCCGTGGGACTTCCGGTTCGACGCAGAGGACATAGGGCTGGGCGAGACCTGGTACGACGACGCGGCGGATTTCCCGCGAGCCATCACCGTGCCTTTTTCGTGGGCAGCGCCTCTCTCCGGGCTGACGGATGAGGCCGACATCGGCTGGTACGCGCGGTCCGTCACCGTGCCGGAAGCATGGGCCGGGCGGCGTGTCTTTCTGGTCGTCGGCGCGGCCGACTGGCACACGACGGCCTGGATCGACGGCCAGACGCTGGGCAGCCATCGGGGGGGATATACACCGTTTGCCTTCGAGGTGACGGAGCAGGCACGCCCCGGCGAGGCCCAGCGGCTGGTGTTGCGCGTGGACGACACGCCGCATCCCTTCAAGCTCGAAGGCAAGCAAGGCTACGGGGCGGCGCGCGGCATCTGGCAGACGCCCTACCTGGAGGCACGCGGGGCCGCGCCCTTCGACGTCCTGCACTTCACGCCCGACGTCCAGGCGTCTACGGTGACGGTGACGGCGGTGCTCCTCGAACCGGCCCCGGTCCCCCTTACGTTGCACCTGACTTTTGAAACCGGGGGTGTGGCGGAGGTCAGCCAACCCGTTCCGCAGGGCGCCGACCGGATTACCTTCGAGGTGCCGATCCCCGATGCCCGCCTCTGGACGCTCGATGACCCGTTTCTCTACGAAGTGGTAGCTCGCCTGGGGGCTCCCGGCTATGCCGAGGACGTCGTCAACACCTACTTCGGGATGCGCGAGATTTCGGTGGTAGACCTGCCGGGGACGGACATGCCGTACGTGGCCCTCAACGGCGAACCCGTCTATCTCCAACTGGCGCTCGACCAGGCCTATCATCCGGACGGGTTCTACACCTTCCCCAGCGATGCCTTCATGCGGGACGAGATCCTGCGCTCGCGCCGCATCGGTCTCAACGGGCAGCGTATCCACGTCAAGGTGGGTCTTCCCCGCAAGCTCTACTGGGCGGACCGGCTCGGCCTGCTCATCATGGCCGACGTGCCCAACAGCTGGGGCGAGCCCGACGCCGAGATGCGCCGGGAGGTCGAGTACGCCCTGCGCGAGATGATCAAGCGGGATTACAACCATCCCTCCATCTTCTCCTGGGTGCCGTTCAATGAGACGTGGGGGCTCGTCACCCGCCGGGAGGTGGCGGGCGAGACGCGGCATGACTATCTCCCCGAGACGCAGGACTGGGTCGTGTCGGTCTACGAGACGGCCAAAGCCCTGGATCCGACGCGCCTCGTCGAGGACAATTCGGTCTGCTGCGGACGCGGCCATACCGCTACCGATCTCAACTCATGGCACGCCTACCTGCCCGGATGGGAATGGGAAGCCTACCTGGGCCAGATCAGCGACAGCACCTTCGAAGGGTCGGGCTGGAACTTCGAAAGGCGCTACCGGCAGGGGCGCCAGCCCAACATCAACAGCGAGTTCGGCAACGTGTGGGGGTACGAAGGCAGCACGGGCGACGTCGACTGGAGCTGGGACTACCACCGCGCGGTCAACGAATTCCGGCGGCATCCCCGGATCGCCGGATGGCTGTACACCGAGCACCACGACGTCGTCAACGAGTGGAACGGCTACTGGCGCTTTGACCGCACAGAGAAAGAGACCGGCCTCGGCGCGCTGGTCGAGGGGATGACGCTCAGCGACCTCCACGCGCCGTTTTACATCTCGACCGGCGGGCAACTCAGCCGCGCCGTACAGGCCGGCGCGACCGTCCAGGTGCCGCTGTTTGCCTCGTTCATGGCCGACCGGCCTGCCTATGGCGAAACCCTCACGCTGCACGCCACGCTCTACGGGTGGAATACGGTGGGGGAGAAGAAGACCTATTACGAGACCCGGCGGGCCGTCCCGAACCGACCCTGGATGCAGGCGGCGCTGGACCCGCTACCGGTTCCGATGCCGGAAGAGCCGGCCGTGGCCGTCCTCGCGCTTCGGCTGGAAGATGCAGGCGGCACCGTCCTGCACCGCAACGTTACGACGTTCGTTGTACAGGGAGCGCTTCCGGAGGTCGTGCACCTCGCAAGCGGCCACCCGGCGCGTCTGGTACGCGTCGCGCCGGATGCCTTCGCCGAGGCGGCGTGGTCGCGCAAGCAGTGGGACGTGTTGGACGGGCTGAAAGTCAACGGGGCCGGCGCGGGGTATTTCGAGTATCGCTTTCCCTGGCCGGAAGGGGTGCAGCCGTCCGATCTGGCCACCGCGACGTTACGGGTGGAAGCGTCGGCCAAACAGCTCTTCGGCAAGGATCGGGACGAGGACGACCGTATCGAGGGCGACTTCATGCGGGGCGGGGGGACATTCGATCCCGGCCTCAACCCGAACGCCTACCCGATGACGGATGAGACGCTCTATCCCAGTGCCGTCACCGTGCGCGTCAACGGCGAGGTAGCGGCGCGCGTGGAACTGCCGGACGACCCCGCCGATCACCGGGGCATCCTGTCCTGGCACGCGCAGTTGCAGGATCGCCGGTTGCGGGAAGCCGGGTCGTACGGCTACCTGCTGAACGTAGCGCTCCCCCCTGCGGCACTGGCGCAGGCCGCCGCAGTCGGCGAAGTAGTCGTTCGCCTCGAAGTGGACGAAGCCCTGCCGGGCGGCCTGGCCGTCTACGGGGCCCGCTTCGGCCGCTACCCGCTCGACCCGACGGTGATGTTTGTCTTACAGGATGAATGACCTTGGATAAAGTCCTACTCGTTGCTCGCTGTCATTGGTCATTTGGCTCTGTCCTACCCACAAACCATGTACAACCTCATCGGAAAACGCGTGCGGGTGCATCTCTACGACCGGGCCGGCCTCGTGCTGGGGACGGTGACGGGACGGGTGGCGGATGTGGCTACCGGCGTTGAAGTCGCCGACGGGATGAAGAAAGACCTGGTCTATGTGGTCGATATCGAGACCGGCGACCCGGAAGCACCCTATCGCAACAGTGCCGGCGGCGAGAACGAGTCCTGGTTTGCCGTACAGGACGTCGAAGTCGTCGACGATGAAAGCCTTCGCTTCTTTACCAACTGAATCGGAAAAAAAGATGGGCGGTTCGAGACTTCCCCAACACACCCGGACGCTGGCGAGCGCGCTGCTGCTCTTGGTGGCATCGATCCACAGCGTTGCCGTTGCAGGGCCGCATCAGGCGCCGGTGTCGCTGACCTACCTGCGCTGCGAATACGCCGTCGACCCGATCGGCATCGATGTGATGCAGCCGCGCCTGAGCTGGCAACTCGTTGCCTCCGAGCGCGGCGTGGTGCAGTCGGCCTATCAGGTGCGGGTGGCCGAGACGGAAGCCGGGCTTGCCGCAGGCACCGTCTGGGACACCGGCAAGGTGGTGTCGGACCAGTCGATTCACGTCGTGTACAGGGGGCCGGCGTTGGAATCCGGGCAGCGGTACTACTGGCAGGTACGCGTCTGGGACGGCGCCGGCGAGGTTTCGGCGTGGAGCGCCCCCGCCTTCTGGGAGATGGGCCTGCTCGACCCGTCGGCCTGGCAGGCGTCGTGGATTACCCCTGATTGGGACGAAGATACTTCCACTCCGCAGCCGGCCCCGATGCTCCGGGGCGTCTTTACGGTCGACGGTGCGGTGGCGTCGGCCCGTGCCTACGTCACCAGCCTGGGCGTCTATGAGATGCACCTGAACGGCCGGCGCGTCGGGGATCAGGTGTTGACCCCCGGGTGGACCAGCTACAACACCCGGTTGCAATACCAGACCTACGACGTGACCGACCTCGTGCAGCCGGGCGCCAACGCTGTCGGGGCGATGCTCGGCGACGGGTGGTATCGCGGCTATCTGGCCTGGCAGGATCAGCGCAACGTCTACGGCGACCGCCTGGCGCTGCTGGCGCAGATCCGCATCACCTATGCCGACGGACGCGAGCAGGTCGTCGGCACCGACGCGTCGTGGAAGGCGACGACCGGCCCTATCCGCCTGTCCGACATCTACCGGGGTGAGGTCTATGACGCCCGCCTGGAAAAAACGGGGTGGCAGCAGGCGGGCTACGACGCCGCCGACTGGTCCGGCGTGCGCCTCATCGAGCGCGACAAGGCGACCCTCATGGCACCGCCCGGCCCTCCGGTGCGCGCCATCGAAGAAATCACGCCCCTCGCCATCTTCGAGACCCCGAAGGGCGAGACCGTCTTCGACCTGGGGCAAAACATGGTCGGGCGAGTTCGCCTGCGGGTGCGCGGCGAGGCCGGGACCACCGTGTCGCTGCGGCACTTCGAAGTGCTCGACAAGGACGGCAACGTGTACCTGGACAACCTGCGCGCCGCCGATCAACTGGTGCAGTACACCCTCAACGGCGGCGGCGAAGAAGTCTATGAGCCGTATTTCACCTTTCAAGGGTTTCGCTACGTCGCCGTCGAGGGCTATCCCGGCACGCCGACGCCGCAGAGCCTTACGGGCGTCGTGCTCCACTCGGACATGACGCCCACCGGGCATTTTGAGTCGTCCAAGCCGCTCATCAACCAGTTGCAGCACAACATCGTGTGGGGGCAGAAGGGCAACTTCGTCGACGTTCCCACCGACTGCCCGCAGCGCGACGAGCGCCTCGGCTGGACCGGCGACGCCCAGGTCTTTGCGCGTACGGCCGCCTTCAACATGGACGTGGCCGGCTTCTTCACCAAGTGGCTCGGCGACCTGGCGGCCGACCAAAAAGCCAACGGCAGCATCCCCTGGGTGATCCCGGACGTCCTGTCGCACAACGAAGCGGAGGGTGGGGGGGCTACCGGCTGGGCGGATGCCGGCGTCGTCATCCCCTGGATGCTCTACCTCACCTACGGCGATACGCGTATTCTGGAGGCCCAGTACGAGAGCATGAAAGCCTGGATCGGCTACATGCGCGCGCGGGCCGGCGACGACCGCATCTGGGACGGCGACTTCCACTTCGGCGACTGGCTCGCTTACAGCACGACGAATCCCGGCTATCCGGGCGCTACCACAGACACCGACCTGATCGCCACGGCTTACTTCGCCTATTCGACCGGCCTTGTGGAGAAAGCGGCCGGGGTGCTGGGCAAGACCGAAGACGCCCGCATCTATGCCGCGCTGCACGATGCCGTCACAGCCGCCTTCCAACAGGAGTACATCACCGACAACGGGCGCATGGCGTCCAACACGCAGACGGCCTATGCCCTGGCGCTGGCTTTCGACCTGATGCCGGAGGCGCAACGCGCGCAGGCGGCCGGGCGCTTGGCACAGGACGTGCGCCGGTTCAACAACCACCTGACGACCGGCTTCCTGGGCACGCCGCTTCTGTGCCAGACCCTCAGCAACAACGGCCACCTCGACGTAGCCTACGCCCTGCTCAACCAGGAGACCTACCCGTCCTGGCTCTACCCCGTCAAGATGGGCGCGACGACGATCTGGGAACGCTGGGACGGCATCAAGCCGGACTCGACGTTTCAGGATGCCGGGATGAATTCGTTCAACCACTACGCCTACGGAGCCATCGGCGAGTGGCTCTACCGCGTCGTAGCCGGCATCGAGATCGACCCCGCCGAGCCGGGCTACAAGCACGTCCTCATCCAGCCGCAGCCGGGCGGCGGATTCACGCAGGCCCGCGCTACCCTCAACACGATGTACGGCGAAGTCGGGTCGGCGTGGTCGCTGGACGGCGGTCGCTTTCAGCTGGCGGTGACGGTGCCGCCCAACACCCGTGCGACCGTGCGGCTGCCGCAGGCGGCGCTTGCGCAGGTCACCGAGGGCGGCCGGGCACTCGGCGCCGTCGAAGGCGTGACCGGCAGCCGGCAGGAGGGGCAGGGCGTCGTGGTGGAGGTAGGGTCCGGGCAGTACCGATTCGCCTATTGATTCTTTTCCTGGTCGCATACTCCGATGCTTGCATCGGAAAGCAACCGCTTCC
>Ga0302046_10001183_pt1 | contig 24564 bp, 18 predicted proteins | sample RVTome_11_FD_200261 | JGI IMG/M metagenome (GOLD analysis project Ga0302046, IMG submission 200261) | Soil microbial communities from uranium-contaminated site in the Upper Colorado River Basin, Wyoming, United States - RVT147D111 (version 2) ... | reverse complement strand
GTGGTCGACCGCTCCGTCGCGGACGCGAGGTTCACGACGCTCCTCATGACCGTGTTCTCCGCGGTGGCGTTGACGCTCGGGGCGATCGGGATCTACGGCGTGCTGGCGTTCGCGGTCGCTCGGCGCACCCGGGAGATCGGGTTGCGGCTCGCACTCGGCGCCGCCCGGCGGCGCGTGTTGCTCTCCGTGGTGGGCAGCGGCCTGCGCCTGGTGCTGGTCGGGGTCACCGTCGGTGTGGCCGGCGCCCTCGTCCTCACCCGCTTCCTCTCCGGCCTCGTGTTCGGGGTCAGCGTGCGCGATCCCGCGGTGTTCGCGACGGTCCCGCTCGTCCTGCTCGTCGTCGCGGCCATCGCCGCCCTCCTCCCCGCGCGCCGCGCGGCCCAAACAGACCCGATGGTGGCGATGAGACAGTAGGAAGCAAGAAGCAAGAGGTGAGACGTGAGAAGTGAGGAGTGAGGAGTGCTGATAGCAGCGCGTTCAAGGATGTCGGGGCGGAGTGGGTGGGGCTCCCGGAGCGCGCTGCGGTGCGGAGGAAGCCCCACGCACTTCGCCCCGACAGGCCGGGCCCGGTCGCCAATTACTACACGCCTGAGAAGTGAATTTTTTACTCTCCCTCCTGGCAGTTGTGGACTATCTCGTCGCTCGATATATTGTCCATCGCCATAAACTGCCCACGGACGCCCGCCATGCTGACGGCCCCTGTCTTCCACATCCTGCTGGCCCTCGCCGACCGTGACCGCCACGGATACGGGATCCTCAAGGAGGTCGAAGCGCGGAGCGGCGGGGAGGTCGTGCTCAGTACGGGCACGCTGTACACGGCGATCAAGCGGCTCCTGGGCGACGGCTGGATCGCGGAGGTCGATGCGCCGAAGGGGACCGACGCCCGCCGGCGATACTACCGCCTCACGGGGGCGGGGCGGCAGTCGCTCCGCGCCGAAGCCCGACGCCTCACCGCGCTGGTGCGCGCGGCGCAGGCCAAGCGGATCGTACCGGTGGAGGCGGCGCCGTGACCGGGCACCGGCGCGGCGTCGGGGCACTCCGCGCCCTTGTGCGGTTGTATCCGCCGGAGGATCGCGCGCGTTTCGAGACGGAAATCGTGGCCACGGTCGAGGCGCTCTGGGCCGAACGGGCCGCCGGGCGCCGCGCCGCGCAGCCCCTGTGGATGCGGGAGGCCCTGGGACTCCTGGGCGGCGCCGCCGCCGCGCACTGGCACCGGGCGCTCCGTCGCCGCGTGGGCCTGGCTGCGATGGGGGTGTTCGCGGCCGTGCTCGCCGCGTACGCCATCACGCTGGCCCCCACCGTGACCTTCTGGGACGCGGGCGAGTTCCTGGCCGCCGCGCACAGCCTTGGGATCCCGCACCCGCCCGGGACGCCGGTCTTCGTGTTCCTGGCAAACGTGTGGGCGCGGCTCGTCCCGGTGAGCGAGTTCGCGTTCCGGGTGAACCTGATGACGGCGGTATTCGGCGCCGCGAGCATTGCCCTCCTCTCCGTCGTGGTGCTCCACGCCCTGGGCGCCGGCGACGTGCGCGATCGCCGGATGCCCGCCGCGCTCGGCGCCGCCTGCGCCGCGCTCGTGGCCGCGTTCTCCTTCACCGTCTGGCAGAACGCGAACGAGACGGAGGTCTATACGCTGGCGGCGTTCGCGGTGGCATCGTGCACCGCGCTCGCGATCGCGTGGCGCCGGCACCGGGGGAGCCCGCGCGCCGCCGCGATGCTCCTCCTCATCGCGTACGTGTCGTCGCTCGCGGTGGGAACCCATCTCATGGGCTTGCTGGCCGGTCCCGCCGTACTCGCGTTCATGGGTCTCACGATGCGGGAGCGGCCGCTCGATCGGCCGGCCGCGCGGCGCGCGGAGTGGGCCACCTGGATCGCCCTTGCCGCGACGTGGCTCGCGCTGGTCGCAACGGGGCTCGGCAACCCCGGATTGCTCGTGGGCGCGGGGATCGCGCTCGCGGGCGCGGTCTGGTGGGCCGTGCGCGCGGGAGCGGGGCGATTCGCGGGCGCGGTGGTCGTGGTGGCGCTCGTCGGCGTCTCGACGTTCCTGTTTCTCTACCTGCGGGCGGGGGTCGGGCCCACCGTCAACATGGCGGACCCCTCGACCTGGGGCGCGCTGGCCGACGTCATCGCGCGCACCCAGTACCCGCCGCGCACGCCGCTCGACGACCCGCTCGCCCTCTCGGGACCCGACAACCCCGGCCGCACGTTGTCGCTGCTGCTGCTCCAGGTCCAGAACTACCTCCAGTATTTCGATTGGCAGTGGGCCTTCGGGCTCGCGCCCGAGCGGCCGGCGTTCGCCGCCGTCCGCCTGCCGATCACCCTGCTCTTCACGTCGTTGGGCGTAGCCGGCGCCGCCGAGCTGCACCGGCGGGACCGCGGCGCCTGCTGGATGCTGCTGCTCGTGTTCCTGGCAACCGGACCGGGGCTCGTGGGATACATGAACTTCAAGCCGGGCTTCTCCCTCGCGTGGGACCGGTTTCCCGGCGTCGCCATGCACGAGGTGCGGGAGCGGGACTACTTCTTCCTGATCTCGTTCCAGGTATGGGGGCTCTTCGCGGGCGTCGGGATCGCCGCGCTCTACCGCGCGGCGCGCGAGCGGTTGACGCGCCTCGCCCGGGGCCCTGCGGGCATTTCCCCGTCGCTCGCGCTCCCGCTGCTGGGCTTGGCACTCGTGCCGCTCGCGCTGAACTGGCGCGTGGCCGACCGCAGCGGCGGCCCCACGGCGGAGCTGGCGCGCGACTTCGGGTACGATCTCCTCCAGACGGTCGAGCCGTATGGGATCGTGATCACCGGCGGCGACAACGACACGTATCCCCTGTGGTACGCACAGGTGGTCGAAGGCGTCCGGCGCGACGTCACGGTGGTCGTGCAGACGCTGGCGAACACCGATTGGTATGTCGAGCAGCTCCGCGACCGCCCCGTGGCGCCGTTCAATCCCGACGAGGCCCCGTGGTTCGCGGCGCTCGCCCCCGCCGCCCCGCCCCCGCCCGTGTTGTCGTGGACGGACGAGGACATTGCGGGTCTGGCGCCCGTGCGGCTCGCGCGGGACCTCCACGTCGATCTGGGCGTGACACGGGTGCGCTACCCCGAAGGCGCGGTGCTCTGGGTGTCGGACATCGTCACCCTGCGACTGATCCAGGAGAACGCGGGCCGGCGCCCGGTGTACTTCGCCACCACCGCCGCACCCGAGGGATGGGTGCGGCTCAGCGACTCCCTGGTACAGGAAGGGTTGGCGCTGCGGGTGTACACGGACCGGCTGCCGGACGCCATCCCACTCGCGCCGGGCATTCCGGATGCGGGCGGCGCGCCGTCACCCCCGGTCGATCTGGCACGCACGGGCTTCCTGGTACGCGACGTGTACCGCTACGCGGGACTGTTCGAGACCAGCGAGCCCGTTGCCGATCCCACCCACCAGCGGATCGCGCTCAGTTTGCGGAACGTGTTCCTCCAGCTCGCGAACGGCCACCTCACCCGCGGCGAGCGCGAGGACTCGCTCCGCTACCTCGAGCGGGCGCATCATCTCTTTCCCAGCGAGTGGACCGCCGAGCTGATCGCGGAGTTGCGCGAAGGGGGAAACGGCCCGTAGGCCATCCCCCTCCCCCCCTTCGCGCTTCCCCGCGCGCTACCCAGCCTTCTTCGCCACGTCGCGGTCCTTCTCCTCGTCGTCGTTGGCGCTCGCCACCGCGGCCCGGACGCGCGCCGTCATCTCCCGCTCTTCCCGCAGCATTTCGACCGTCGCTTCCGCCTGCTTCAGCAGGAACCGCAGCGACCCGGTCTTCTCCATCGCTTGATCGACGATGACCTTCTGGCCCTGGAGCGCCTCGAGGCTCGACCGCACGTCGATGAGGAGCGCGTCGGCGCGGGCCAGCCGCTCCTCCGCCTGCCCCATCTGGCGCTTCCGCTCGTCGAGCGTGGCGGCGACGTCCCGCACCTCCCGCAGGCGTGCCAGCACACCCTCGAGCAGCGTCCGGCTCTCCGCGATCTCGCTCCGCGCCTCGCCGATGGACCGGACGTCCGCGGCGGTCTTCTCGGCCATGACGAACATGCGCTCGATATCGGCCTGGAGGGCCTCGACCGTGCTCTGGCGCGACGAGATCTGCTCCAGCGCCCGGCCGATCTCCTGCTCCACCAGCTCCCATTTGCCGAGGCGCTCCTCGAACTGCCCCAGGCGCTTCTCCACGAAACGCAGGCTGCCGGCGCGATCCTCGATCTGGTCGGTGAGCCGCGTCACGCGCGCCGCCTGTTTCTCCGCCGCCGCCAGACCGCCCTGCAGCTTCTTGGCCCGCTGCTCCATTTCCTGGGCCGCGGCGGCGGCGTGCTGCCGCAGCTCGGAGGCCTGGTGCAGGTCCTTCGCCGCCTCCTCGAGCGCGTGCTGGCGCTGGTCGACCTCCTGGCGCAGCGACCGCATGCGTTCCGCGAGACCCTCGAGGCTCTCGCACCGGCTCTCGACCGTGGCCATCGCCTTGCCGATCTCACCGATGGTCCGCTCGGCTTCCTCGACGGACGACGTCACCGTGGCCACGGCCTTGCCGAGCCGCTCCGCTTCCTCCGCGTGGGCCGCCAGGCCGACGAAGCGTTGCTCGGCGGTGTCCATCCGGGACTGCAAGCCGCGCCCGCGCTCGTCCAGGGTCCCGGCGACGCTGGCGAGATCCGTCATCCGGCGGTGCACTTCCTCGACGAAGCCGCGCTGCGCCTCGATTGCCGACATCGACTCGTTCACCCGGTGGACCTGCTTCTGCACGAACTCGACCGTGGGCGCCATCTTGTGCAGTTCGCCGACCTCTTCCCGCAGCGCGCCGAGCGACTGCTGCGCGCCCGCGACCCACGACCGGGTCTCCGCCTGGCCCTCCCGCATGCGCGCCATCTCGGCGTGCGCCACCTGCGACTGCTCCAGCGCCTCCTTGACCATGGCGTGCGTGCGTCCGAGCTGATCGGCGTCGCGGATCACCGCCTCCATGGCGGGCCGTGCCTCGTCGATCCGGGCCACGCGCTCGCACATGTCCTGCGCTACGCCTCGGACGTCGTCCAGCTCGCGGCGCAGCGCCTGCGCGCTCTTGGCCTCGTCGTCGAGTCGGGAGACTTCCTGCGCGATCGTACCGAGCTGCGCGGTCAGCGTCTGCGCCTGCGCCCGGAGATCGCCCACGGCCTGGGTGGATTCCCCCAGGTCCCGGAACCGGGTCTCGCACTCCGACAGCCCGGCCCGGAGGTCGACCACGCGCTGGCTCACGGAATCGATGCTGCGGCGCTCGAACTCGAAGCGCTCCGTGCTCTGCTTCACCGCGTCGCGGGTCGCCGCGAGTTCCTGCCGGCTGACCTGCTGCTGCTCGTCGATCTCGCCCTGTAGCGTGGCGATCTCGCCCGAGCGCTGCACGACGGCCTCGTGAAGCGTCTGGAGTTCGGCCACCTGCCCCTGCAGGGCACCGAGCGCCTGCGCGTTCTCCTGTTGCTTGCGCACGCCCGCATCGACGCGGTGCATGGCCTGCTCCAGCTGCTCCGCTCGGGCCATGGCCGCGTCGACGGCGCTGCGCTGCTCTTCCAGCGTCGCGGTCTTTTGCGCGACGTAGTCGCCGAGCGCCTTCAGGGTGCCGAGCCGGCGCTTCGCGTCCTCGATCGTGTGCATGACGTCGGCGAGCCCTTTCAGCGCGTCCTCCACCTTCGCGACGCGCCGCTCCTTGTCGTCCACCGTCTTGCTCAGCTCGTGATGCCGGCGCTCGAACGCCTCGGCCTGGGCGAACGCCGCCTTGTGCGCGTCCAGCACCCGCTCCTGCTGCTCGCGGAGGCGGCTCAGCTGATCCGTCGCGCTGTCCACCTGCGCCTTGATGCCGTCCGCGTCGCCCCGCAGCTCGAGGAAGGGCTCCTCCAGCGCTAGGAAGTCGGCCAGCCGCTCCTTGAGATCGAGGGCCAGGTCCACCTTGTGCCCCAGCTCCTCGATCTGCACCCGGACGCGCTGCGCGTCATCCGCCACGTGCGCCACCCGGGCCTCCGTGTGGCGCTGGCTCTTGGCCAGCCCGTCCGCCCGCCCGTCCAGCTCGTACAGCCGCGCCGCCACCTGCTCGAGGGCTACGAGCCGCTCGTCCACGGCGCCGAGCCGCGAGGTCACGGCGTTCACGTCATCCTGCGCCTTGACGATCGGCGCACCGAGGTCCTGCAACCGGTCCACCGAGCTGCGGGCACTCTTCACGAGTGTCTCGAAGTGCGCGCGCTCCTGACGCATCTCGTGCAGGATGCCGCGCATCTCTTCGGGAAGGTGCTGCGCCTTGGATCCGTTACCGAGCAGACTCTTGAGCAGGGGGGCCATGATGCTACTCCTCCGGGGCTCGTGCGCGCCGCCGTCACGGGCCGGAACGGCGCGGGACGCGCATTGTGGGGAACCACTCCAGCCACGCGATCCTGGCGGACGCGATTTTGGAGAACGGACGACAAGGGCGCGGGGTGGTTCCCTGCAAGGGACGGGCCTGTGGAGCTCATGCAACCGTAAGCGCTGACCTGTCACGACTTGACACGATCCGCGCGACGACGGCGGGTGGCGCGACGTCTGGCGGAGCGCCGCAGCGCGCGCAGGATGCGGGAGTTGGAGCGGTGCGACGCTAGTGAGATCGGTCACAGTTGTTGGCGTATGGCGTATGGCGTATGGCGTATGGCAGATGGCAGATGGCAGATGGGAGTGGGTGACGGGCAGGGGAACCGCCATACGCCGATCGCCATGATACGCCATTCGCCATTCGCCATACGCCATACGCCGCCGGCCAAGGCCCTTGCGCGCGCAGACTTACGCAAGGCACGGCGGCCGCACGACTGCCGGCCGCCCCCTAACTGTGACGGTTGCCACAGAACGCCGACCCCGGGGCCCGTACATAGGGGGCCCGACCTCGCCGTTGTCGCGCCCCTAGGACATCGGCCTGGTGCGTGCCGGAGCGGTCGCACAGACGGCACGGCGTGGTGTGACCCCTCCACGGCGCACCGCCGACACACCGCACACCCATCAGACGAGGGCGCATGCGCTTCGTCCTGCTCACATCGTCGGTTCTGCTCGTGGTGGCCATCGTCTGGTCGTTCGGCCTGTTGCGCCGGCTCCGGGACTGGCGTGCCGGCGTGGTGATCGCCTGGCTCGCCGCGACGATGCTGCTCCTGGTGCTGGCCTTGAGCGGCCAGGGGCGCCTCGACACGCTCGGTATCGAGTTCGGTGCGGGGGAACTGCAGCAGCTCGCGCTCAGCGGCCTGGCGATCGCGGCGGTCGTCTACTTCCACGTGGTGTTCCAGCACGACGCCCTCACGGGGCTCCCCAACCGCGCGCTCTTCGTGCATCGCCTGGGCCGCGCGCTGGCCCGCGTGAGCCGCGGTACCGACCGCGCGTGCGCCGTCCTGTTCCTCGACCTCGACCGCTTCAAGGTCGTGAACGAGAGCCTGGGCCACGCCGCCGGCGACCAGCTCCTGATCGCGGTGGGCAGGCGGCTGCAATCCTGTCTGCGGCGCGGCGACGTGATCGCCCGGCTCGGCGGCGACGAGTTCGTCGTGCTGCTGCAAAACGAGGACGAGCGGGGCGCCTCCCGTGTCGCCCAGCGCCTGCACGGCGTGCTGGCGCGCCCAATCCTGCTGAACGACCAGGAAGTGTTCACCACGGTCAGCATCGGAATCTCGGTGACGACCAGCGGCCGCGAGGGCGGCGAGACCCTCCTGCGGGAGGCCGACCTCGCCATGTACGGCGCGAAGATGCGGGGGAAATCGCGCCACGAAGTGTTCAAGCTGTCGATGCAGGTGGACGCGATGTCCCGGCTCCGTCTCGAGTCGGACCTCCGCCGCGCGACCCGGCGGGGCGAGTTCCTGCTGTACTACCAGCCAATCGTTTCGCTGACCGAGGACCGGCTCGTCGGCCTCGAGGCCCTGCTGCGGTGGCGGCATCCGGAGCGCGGCATCGTCCGCCCCGACCTCTTCATCCCTATCGCCGAGGAGACGGGGCTGATCGTGCCCATCGGCTTCTGGGTGCTCGAGGAGGCGTGCCAGCAGATGCGGCGCTGGCAGGACGCCCATCGGGCGCTGCACGACGTCCTGGTCCAGGTGAACCTGTCGGGCCGCCAGTTTCTCCAGGCCGACCTCGTGGATCAGGTCGCCGACGTGCTGGAGCGCACAGGCCTCCCGCCGCAGTGCCTGGCGCTCGAGATGACCGAGACCGTCATGATGAGCGACGCCGCGCTCGCCGGCCAGATCCTGTCACGCCTCCGCGCGCTCGACGTCAACCTCCAGATCGACGATTTCGGGACCGGCTATTCGTCGCTGAGCTACCTCCACCGCTTCCCGATTCACCGCCTGAAGATCGACCGGTCGTTCGTGACGGGAATGACGACGAATGAAGAGAACGCCACGATCGTCCGGTCCATCAACCATCTGGCCCGCGAGCTGCACCTCGACGTCGTCGCGGAGGGCGTGGAGACCGCCGACGAGCTCGGCATGCTCCGGACCCTCGGCTGCGACTTCGCGCAGGGGAACTACTTCTGCGAGGCCCGCGACATGGGCGAGATCGATCAGCTGATCACCGCGGGGCGCTGGGAGCATGACGCCATCAAGGATCCGTCGGACGCCGGCGCGCTACGCCGGGTGGCGGTCGAATAGACGGTAAGAAGTAAGAAGCAAGACGTGAGATGTGAGAAGGCCGCCCGGCCCTTCCACCCCTGTATCCGGGGTGGTGGTGGGGTGGCCTTCTTACTTCCTACATCTTAACTCTTAACTCCTCGGTCTTCCATTCCCGACCTCGGTGCATACGCATGTCCGACTTCTCCGGCACGGCAATCGTCACCGGTGCCACCTCCGGGATCGGTTGCGCCACCGCCCGGCTGCTCCTGGAACGCGGCGCGACCGTGATCGCCACCGGCCGGCGCCGCGACGCGCTGGCCGAGCTCGTCGCCCACGCCCCGGCTCCAGAGCGCTTGATCGCCGTCGAGGGAGATCTCACCCAGGACGACTTTCGCGCGCGGCTCGCCGACGCCGCTCATGCCGCGGGCGGACTCGACGCCCTCGTCAACGCCGCCGGGATCCTGCTGGCCGGCGACTGGGAGGCGACCACGCTGTCGCACTGGGACCGGATGCTGGACGTCAATCTCCGGGCGGTGTTCGATCTCACTCGACGGTGCATCCCACTGCTCATCGAGCGGCGCGGCGCCATCGTGAACGTCGGCAGCGTCACCGGACCCCGCGCCTTCCCCGGTGTCCTGGCCTATTGCGTGAGCAAGGCGGGGCTGGACCAGCTCACCCGCTGCCTTGCCCTCGAGCTGGCGTCGCACGGTGTGCGCGTGAACGCGGTGAACCCCGGCGTCGTGCGCACCGAGCTGCACCGCCGTGGCGGGATGGATCCCGCGGCGTACCAGGAGTTCCTCGAGCACAGTCGGACGACGCACCCGCTGGGACGCGTCGGCGAACCCGCTGAGGTGGCGGAGCTGATCGCGTTTCTCCTCTCCCCCCGCGCCGGATGGATCACGGGCGATACCATCGCGATCGACGGCGGCCGGGCACAGACCTGCGCGCGCTGAAGCTACGGGCGGCGGCGGCGCTTCACCTCGTCCATGTATTCCCGTATCGCCTCGAGGGTCCGCGGGTTCTTCCACTCCTCCACGACCTGGGCGTCGGTCTCGCCGGCGTACCGGGCGATCCGGTCGAGCACCGGCCGGCGGAGCTGTCGTTTCGTGATGCGGAAGCGGGCCGCCGGGTCCGACGCGAGCCGCGCGGCCACCGCGCGCGCCTCCTCCACGAGGCGGGCCGGCGCCGTCACCTCGTCCACGAGGCCAACACGGCATGCCTCCGACACCTGATAGCTCTTCCCCCGGTAGACCAGTTCCTGGAGGTGCGCCGGCGACGTGGCGAACCGGAGGATCTCGAGCGCGACGAGCGGGAACGGCACGCCGACCCGGAGCTCCGGTACGCCGATCGTTCCATTGCCCTCGGCCATCAGCCGGTAGTCGCAGGCCGCCGCAAGGACGCACCCGCCGGCGATCGCGTGGCCGTTGACGGCCGCCACCGCCGGGCGCGGGAACGCGAACAAATCGTGGAACGCCCCCACCAGCTCAGGAACGAACCGCTCGACGTAGTCGGCGCCGCCGGCCAGCACCCGACGCAGATCGACGCCTGCGCAGAAGATGCCGCCGGTCCCCGTGAAGACGATGGCCCGCACGCTCTCGTCGTCCCGGGCCGCCGCAATGGCGCGCCGGAGCGCACCGGTGAGCTCGCGATCGAGAGCGTGGGCTTTTCCGTGATCGAGCCGGAGCGTGCGAACCCCGTCCCGGTCCTCGAGGTGAAGCATCGCGGGAATATAGCCGCGGCCCGTGTAGATTCCCCGGCAACGACCCTCAGCCCGGGAGTACGCATGATCAAACCTCTCCTCGGCGCCGGACTGCTGGTGGCTGCGACGCTCGGCTTCGCCTCGTCGGCCTCCGCGCAGGCCGCCGGCGCCTCCGGAACGCTCATCGTCCTCAACAAACGCGCGGCCACCGCCAACATCATCGACCTCGCCTCGCAACGGACCCTGGCCACCCTCCCCACCGGACAGGGCCCCCACGAGCTGGTCGTGTCGAGCGACGGGCGGGTCGCCGTAGCGGCCAACTACGGAGGGCAATCCGCCGGCAGCTCCCTCACCATCATCGACGTGCCTGCACTCGTGGTCGCGCGGACGATCGACCTGGGCCGCTACACGCGCCCGCACGGGCTGGCGTTCCTGCCCGGCGACAGCGTGCTGGCGGTGACCTCGGAGTCCACGCAGAGCGTGGCGCTCGTCCACGTGGCCGACGGCACGATCGTGGGAACGATCGCCACCGACCAGGGCGGGTCGCACATGCTCGCAATCGTCGGCGACGGGTCGCGGATCTACACGAGCAACATCCAGGGCAACTCGGTGACCGAGCTCGACGTGGCAGCGCGGCGCCCCCTTCGGGTGCTCGACGTGCCGCCGCAGCCGGAGGCGATCACCGTGACCCCCGCAGGCGACGAGGTGTGGGTGGGAAGCAACGCGCTGGGAACCGTCAGCGTGCTCGACGCCGCCACCGGCACCATCAAGGGGACGATCGAAGGGTTCGCGTGGCCGTACCGCATCCTCATCACGCCCGACCGGCGCCTCGCGATCGTTCCCGACCTGCGCCAGCACGCCGTGCGTTTCGTCGACGCGGTTACCCTGGAGGAGGTCGAGCGGCTCGACTTGCCAGCGGCTGGCCCCCAGGGTGTGGCGCTGTCCGCAGACGGGGGGACCCTCTATCTGTCGCTCAGTCAGGAGGATCGCGTGGCCGCGATCGATCTCGCCACGTTCGAAATCGTGCGGTACTACGGCACCGGTGCGGGCCCGGACGGCGTGGGGGTGTCTCCGATCGTGGTCTCGAGGTAGCGCCGCAGAGAGCGCACGGGCGGAGCGGGTGCGACTCCTTACTCCTTACTCCTCACTCCTTACTCTTTTCTCCCCACTTCTTACTTCTCACTTCTTACCTCTCACACTCAACGTACTGCAGGCTCGACGACGACGAGTTGGCCGAGCAGCGCCCGGAGCGCGTCGGCCGGCAGGCTGGCGCGCGCGCTGACCATGAATTCCCCTACCCGTGCGGTGCCGACCGCGGTGTCGCCGGGCAGTGTCGTGACCCGTACCGGATTCGGCGCCGCGGCAGCGGTCGAGGTGCCGCCAAAGCGAGTGGCCGTGAGCGCGACCAGCGTGCCCCCTTCCAGGCGGTGCACGACCTCGTGGCCGGAGGGAGACTCGCCGAAGCTCGCGATGGCGAGTCCGGGGACGACCACCACCGGCCCGGTCGCCGAGACCCCGGCGGGGAGGCGTACCGGCTCGGCCCCGGATATCGTCGCTCCCGGGCTCGTGGCGGCCGAATCGTCCGCCCGCGATCCAACCGCAGGCGCGGAGAGCGTGGTCGTGTCGGCGCCCGTCAACCTGGGCAGGTTGGTCGGCGGCGGGGGACCGAGCGGCCGGATGGCTTCGGGTGCCGGAGCGGTGTCCGCGGGCACGGCGCGCGGCCGAGTCGTGTCGGCCGGGGCGCCGGAAGCGGAGGTTCCGGCCGAATCGTCCGCCGTGTCCTGTGCGGTCGGCGCAACCGCTGTGGCCGCCGTATCGGTGACGGCAATCGGAGCAGCCAACGTGCGCCCGGAGCCGGCGGCTCCGACCGCTCCGTCGGCCGCGGCGCCCTGCCCCAGACCCACGTGCGCCGCGAGATCCCGCACGTCGAGTGGAACCAGCCCGAAGTACCCGAGCGCCAGCGCGCCCGCGGCGAGCAGCACGAGCGCTGCGGTGACCCAGCGCCAGGCTCCCTTCGCGCGGCCGCGTTCGGCGTGCCGCGCGGTGCCGGCGAAGGCCCGGCGAGGCTCGCGCTCCGGCGGCGCCACACGCGGTGCCGGCGGCGCGCGGTGGTCGTCCTCGTCCTCGATGCCATCCTCGGGCTGGGACCGAGGCAGGAAGGGCTCGCGGAAGGTCGCCGGCTCGTCGGGAATGGCGGGCGGGCCGGCGTCCTCGTCGAGCGCCTCGGCCTCGCGCGACGGGCTGAGCCGCGCGCGCTGCCCGGCGGGCGGCGGCGCGGATCCGGCCGGCGGCGCCACCGCGGCGTGTGGACCCGACGCGCTAGGGCGAGGATCCACCGCCCCGATACGCGGCGCCACCGAGGCATGCGGCCCCGTGACCGGTCTCCCGGCATCCGCGGCACGTCGCGGCCCGGACGCGCCAACCTCCGTGACGTTCACCGCGCGCCGCGGCCCCGACTTCACCCCCGCGTCGATTACGGGCCGAGGGCCCGTGGCCGTCGTCGCGGGAACGCCCGGGCGGGGCCCGGAAGCACCGACGCCCCGCGCGACCGCGGCGTGTTGCCCCGAGACCGGACGCTCGGCGCTCACGGCCGGTCGCGGCCCCGACGCCGCAACCCCATCCGCGCTCACTGCGCGCCGCGGCCCCGCCGGGGTCTCGCGTGGCGCCTCGACCGCGGGCCGCGGGCCGGACACCGTGGTCCCCGCCGGCGTGAGCATGCGCTCGATAGCGGATTGCACCTCGTCCTCCGGCCGGCCCGCGACCCGCTCGAGCGCGGCCGCGGCTCCGGGACGCTTCGCGCGCTGCGCGTAGTCGAGCAACACGTCGCGGGCGGCCGCCACGTGTCCCGCATCGAGCAGCGATCGGGCGAACCGTCGGTAGACCGACGTCCGCGTGGCGTCGACCCGTAGAATCTTGAGGCACAGCGCAACCACGCTGGTCGCGACGCCGCGCGCAACGTAGCGCTCGGCCGCGCGCTCGTACATCACGATCGCTTCGTCCGGCCGGCCCTGCTTCAACTCGAGGTCGCCCACCTTCACGAAAAGGGGCACCTCCGCTTCCAGCGCGCGCCGTCCTTCGAGATGCTTGAGGACGTGCCGGTAGATCGCGAGGGCCTTGTCGACGTGCCCCTGCCGCTCGAGCTCCAGCGCTTTGGTTTTGAGTTCTGCGACCGTGGCCACCGGCGGCCTCGTCACGTTTGAAAAAGTGAATACCTCTATAACCTAACCGTCTCCCGGCATTCCGCGCGGGCGACGCCGCGTCCAGCGGCCACGAGCCTTGCAAGTTTCGATCCCGTCTGGCGTTCCGGGACCCGACGCGCCAAACTGAACGCGCCGTCGCGCACTCTGCGAGGCGTATGGCACGATGACGCACCGCCGTTCGCCTCGCGGTCGACCCGCATCGTGCGGTGCGTCCTCAATCGCTTGTGATGCCTGTCACGGGCGATGCGGCAGGAACGCCTTCACCCCGGCAAAGACGTGCAACCTCCGTTTGTGACGGATTTCACCAAACGATTCCGCGCTGCCCCAACGTCCGTCACGGTCTTGGCCGCCGCGAACGCGCTTCCGGTGCTCGGGGTCGTCGGGCTCGGATGGGAGGTCTTCCCGCTGGTCCTGCTGTACTGGTGCGAGAACGTGATCGTCGGAACGATCAACGTTTTCAAGATCCTCACGTCACGTCCGCGCGAGGTTGCCGGCTGGGTGGGCAAGGTGTTCGCTGCCCCGTTCTTCGTCTTCCATTACGGCATGTTCACCGCCATCCACGGGGTGTTCGTCTTCGCCCTGTTCGGTGGAGCGGCCGCGCAGGCGCTCCTCGATTCCGCCGGGATCTTTCCATCACCGATGCTCGCCGTCCGGGCCATCCGCGAAACCGGCATCGGCGTGGCCGTGCTGGCGCTCGTGGCGAGCCACGGCTTCTCGTTCGTCCGGAATTACCTGTTGGGGGGAGAGTTCCACCACGCCACCATCAACAACCTGATGCAACAACCGTACAATCGGGTGGTCGTCCTGCACGTCACGATCATCGTCGGCGGCGGCCTGCTCATGATGCTCGGCTCGCCAATGCCCGGCCTGCTGCTCCTCGTGCTCCTGAAGACCGGCGTCGACATCGCCGCGCACCTCAAGGAGCGGGCGAAGTTCGGCAGCTTGGGAAGTGTTGGGTCGTAACGCTTTGGTCTTGGGTCCTAGGTCTTAGGTCCCACTCCTCACTCCTCACTCCTCACTGCCTCACTGCCTCACTGCCCCAAAAACTCTGGTAGTCCGATCGCGAACACGAACCGATCGGTGTCGTAGTCGGACAGTTGCCACACGAACCAGGCGGCGAGGTTCAGCGGCGAGAGAAACGGCGTGAGGTTGCCGACGCCGAAGCCCAGCTCCGTGTACGGCGTGGAGGCGGTCAGCAGCAATAGGTCGGAGGGGTTCGGCGTATGGTCTTCGAAGTCGGTCACGAAAAAACCGCCCTGCACGCTCAGGGTGAGCGGCAGCTTGCGCATCAGCGGGACGTAGGCGAAGAGCTGGCGCCCGAAGTCGTGCCGGACGCGTAGCAGGAAGAGGCGGTTCCCGGAATAGTTGTCCCGTTCGAGGGTGTTGAACCCCTCGTCGGTATGGAACAGGCCGCCCCCACGACCGAAATCCACGGTGAAATACCGCTGCGTGGGTACGGTTCCGATCGCGAGGCCCGCGGCCACGTCGACGGTCGTGACCCCAAGGTTGAGGGTCCGATGCCGGCGCCGCGCCTGCAACGTGTACCGCGCGAAGTCGAAGTCGTTGGCCACCAGCCCGGGTGCGGCCACCTCGGCGCCAATGGTGAGTTCCGTGTACGGCCCCCCGGTCAGGAGAAAGTCCCGGCCCTTGCGTTTGAGCCGTGGGCGGGAGTCGTACGTCAGGCTCGCGGACAACGAACGAAGCCGGCCGTCCACGATCGCGGGGTTCGCGCGCTGCGGACGGTCGCGATCGATGATCGAATAGTCGGTGACGACGTCGACCGACGCGTGCTCGACGTCCAGATAACCGGCCCGAAAGGTGAGATAGTCCAGGACCTTCGTGGCCGCCGAGAACTGGAATCCCTCTTCGTGATAGTAGTCGAGGGGGTCGTCTTTGTCCCACACTGCCGGCAGGGTGGTGTTCGTCCCGGCGGAGATCGCCGTGGGTCGTGGAACGATCTCGTTCACGTATTCGACACCCAGCCAGACGCGCTGCGCTTCCGACGCGCGATAGCGGACACCGTAGCGGTGCGCCCATTCCTCCCGCTCGAACCCGTACCCCGTCTTGAGCCGGAGGACGAGATCGGGCGAGAGACCCCGCAGCGTCAGCCCCGCGCCCAGGTACGGCCCCTCCACGCGGTTGAAGTGGAAGAAATCCGGGTTGGTCACGACCCACATGGCCCCCAGGGTCCAACCGAACAGGCGCCGCCCCAGCGGGGGCGGCTCGTGCTCGAGCGAGTCGATGCGGTCCCAGGCCGAGCGCTCGAGCGCGGTGAGCGGCGTGGCCCGCACGTCGGCCCAGGCGGTCGAGTCGGCGTCGTCCGCGTCCTGGTCGACGACGATCAGGTACTCTCCGAGCGTAGAGGGCGGGCGCCCCTCGTCGAACCGGAAGCCGTCCAGATGGGCGGTGTGGACGAACGAGAGGTTGTTCGGGAAACCCGGGATTGGCATCCCGATGTGGACCTCGCCCGAAAACCGGATATCGGTGGGCATCCAGGCGTCGGGCGCCACCTCGCCGAGGCGCTGGCGGTACCGCAGGTTGCGGAAGAGCTCGAAGCGGACGGCGCTGTTCGCTCCGACGTCGATCGCCCGCACGTCGAACGTGGAATCGGCGACATCGATCCACCCCACGAACAACGGTCGGGCGTCCGAGCGCGGCTCGATCGCCAGGCGAAACACCGGCCGGCCGCCGTCCCAGAGCGTGTCGATGACCTGGTAATCGTAATGCGACAGGGCGTCGTCCGCGGTCGGCGAGACGACCGAGTACCGGCCGATATCGATGCGATCGCGGTTGAAGTTCACGATTTGGCCGACGGACACGAGATTGTTCTCGGGATCGACGTTGCTCGACTGCCGTCGAGCCCGGATGACCTCCTGGTACCGGTCCGGCTGCTCCCAGTACGCCGCGGTCTGTGTCTCCGTCAGGATGACGATCGAGGACGCCGAGTCCGGGTCCTTCCTGAGGTCGCGGACCACGAACTTGACGTACGCGTCGTAGCGATAGTCGTGGATCCGAGCCAGCAGATCGTTCTTCCGCGCGATCGCCTGCCGGATGATCGCGAGCGCTGGGTTCTCGTACTCGCCGGTGATCGTGAGCTCCGCCAACTCCAGGGGGATGGGAGCGATCCCGAGGACCACCCCGCTGGTGTCGGCCAGCACGGTCAGATAATGCGTCGCGGGCCGGAAGCCGATCTTTCGCACCTCGAGGGTCCAGGCGCCCGGCGGAACCTCGATCAGGAACTGACCCTCCTGTCCCGCGAGCACCGACTGCACCGTCCCGACGACCCGCACGACCGCAAACGACACGGGCCCGCCCGTCACCGCGCTCCGCACTGTTCCTTCGACGCGCAGCGCGGAGTCCGCCTGCCCGGCCAGCGGCTGCGGCGCCAGGCAAACGGCGGCCATGATCGCGAGGGCGTTCGGGACCCGAGAAACGTGCCGCATCCGCTAGGGAACGCGAGTGGTTGGTAGACGAGCCCGCGGCAGGTAGTGTACCTAGCCGGTGTGCTGATGGTGGAGGGAGGCACGCACGCGGGGCCGCGGCGGGGCGCGTGGCAAACGCGCCCGGCGCGCGGCGCGCTGCTCACGCCGATAACCGCTGCGCCACCCGGCTCACCGCCGCATCGAGCAGCGTACGGACGTCCCGCTGTACCGGACCACTTCTCTGCCCCGGGCCACACCGCCTCATGGCACGGGGTGCTGCGGCCTATGCCGCAGCACGAACATTCCTTCGCGCATACTGGTCACCACGATGTTGCCGCTCTCGAAGAACGGGTAGTTGCTCCACGCACCCGCGAAACCGGGGCTGTTCACGCCCCACGGCACCGTGTCGAAGTGTCCCACCTCGCGCGGGTTCGCCGGATCACTGACGTCGATGATCCGGAGCCCGGCGACGTAGTTCGACTCGTACATCAGGTTGCGGTGGACGTACAGGTTGTGATCCGTGGCCGCGGTCTCACCCATGTACTGCGTCAGCAGCACCGGGTCGTCCAGATCGACGATGTCCCACACGAGGGTTCGGGTCCGGGGCGTGACGCCGGCGATCTCGTCGCCCTCGTCGTTCGAGAAGAAGTAACGATGATCGTCGGAGATCCATCCCTGATGGGCGTATACCACGTTCGGGTACGACGCGGACGAGACGGCCACGGGATTCGCCCGATCGGTGACGTCCGCGATCGAGATCGCCGTCTCGTTGCTGCCGATGCAAATCTCGTGGCCGCGATACGCCGCGTCGGGGCCCTGGTACACCACGCACATCGCGTCGTGGCTGTACCCCGTGCCGGCGTTGCCCGTGCTGGGATCGGAGAAGCAGCCGGCGAACGTGGGAGTGGCCGGGTCGCGCACGTCGATCATGTGCAACCCACCGCCGCAGGTTTCGCCGCCCCCGCTCGCGCCCACCACGTACACGAACCCGGTTTCCGGGTTGGCCACGACATTGTGGGCGCTGTTGATCCGGTCGTAGTGCGCCGTCTCCGTAAACGTCGCGGGCGGGTTCGCCACGTCGCGCAGCTGGGTGAGGTCGAAGATCTGCACGCCGTGCGCGCCCGCGTTGTCCGCCACGATGAACACGTGGTTGGCGTGCACCTTCATGTCGCGCCACAGGTTCGGCGTGGCGCCCTCCGTGAGAGGCAGCTCGCCCAGATATACGGGATTCGCCGCGTCCGTGACGTCCACGAACGTCGTACCGTCGAACCGGCCGACGATGGCGTACTCCCGCCCGGTGTCCGGGTCGGTCCAGCCCCACAGGTCGTTCACCTGGATGCCGCGATCGCCGCCCAGCGCGGCGACCGGGAGGAACGAGACCAGATCGACGTCCGTGCAGTCGAACGCGCCGGCAGTGCCCCCCTCGCACGACGTTTCGCCCCCGACCATCGGCTCCAGCCCGCCGGTGGCGTCGATCACCGTTCCCGCCTCGCGCCACTCACCGGACGCCGCGTCGCGCGCGTAGAGATAGCCCGTGCCTTCGAAAAACGCGGCCCCGGGCGACCCCACGACCGCCATATCGTCTTGGGCGGCGATGGCGCCGCCGAACCATGCGGCGATCGTGAGCCCGCGCGTGGTGACACGCTGCGCCTGCGCCCACGTTCCCGCCTGGTCCTGGCGGAACACGTAGACCACCCCGGTGAGTCCGGCGTCGCCCGGCGCCCCGATGAGGATGTCCGCCCCCGCCTTGGCGATGGCGGTGCCGAACAGCGGGAAGGGCGGCTGCCCACCCGTCGGGACCAGCTTGGCCGACTCGTGCCAGCCCATGCTCTCGTCGTGCGTGAAATGGAACACGGCACCCGACATGCCGGCGCTCCCCGGCGCGCCCACCAGCACGCCGGTCCACGCGAGGCTCACCGTGGTTCCCAGCGAGCGCGCGAGGCTGTCGGCCGCCGTCAGCTGCGCTTCCTGCCGCCACGTCTCGCCGTCGCGTCGAAAGAGAAACGCCGCCCCGGGCTTCAGGGTCGGTGGCGCCCCAATGACGGGAGGCACCGGGTGCGCCCCCGGAGCGCCCACTGCGGCGCGCTCGCGGTCTACGGCCACCGAGGTGCCGAACCGGTCCCCCGCTACACGGCTCTCCGGAGCGAGCTTGCCGGCCTGCGTCCACGCCCCGGTTGCCGCATTCCGCCGGAACACGTACGCGGCACCGCGGCTGCTGTCGTGGCCGGGCGCGCCGACCAGGGCCACAGCTTCGTGCACGGCCAACGCGAACCCCAGGCTGTCGCCCGTCCCGCCGTCGCTCGGCACGAGCTGGCCGCGCGGCACCCATTCGGCACCGGACGCCGGCCGCTCGAACACGTAGACCGCGCCGCGACCGCCGCCCTGCTTCGGCGCGCCGACGAGCAGGACGTTGCCGGCCACCGCCAGCGCCTGGGCGAAGCCATCCCCATACCCGACATCGTCGCTCGCGACCGTCGTCTGCTCGACCCAGCCGTCGGCCGCGCGGCCGAAGACGTGCACACCTCCTTGCTGCGTCGCCGGCATCGGGAAGAACAGGCTCTCGCCGAGCCGCCCGATGAAGATCTCGTCGCCCGCCACGACCACGGAGGCGCCGAAGCCGACCATCGCGGCGGTCGCCGAAACGTCGCGCGAAAACGACTGCGCCGGGAGCGGCCCGGCGACGACTCCGAGCAGGACGAGTCCAACGACGACACGGTGGCAAGGCTTCATAGAGCGCTCCGGGGCGGGTGAAGCGTAGAAGTCTGACGCGGGACGGCGGGGCCAGCAAGGGGCGTGGGAGAACGGGAAGCGAGCAGCGGGAGGCGCACAACGGGAACTGCGCTACCCCTCCAGCACACGGATGCGATCCTCGATCTCCCGCAGTCGGGCCGACGCCTCGGGGAAGCCACTGGGCAATACGGCATCCGGTTCCAGCAGCCGAAACAGCAAGCGTGCCTTGGCGAGGCTCGCGCGCGCCTCGTCGGGACGGTCGTCGAGCTGCGCCTCCAACCCGTCCAGGTACAGCGTCTCGGCCACGAGCCAGCACCGTCCCGGCTCCGCTTCGCCCGTCGGCGCGATCAGCAACACCAGCGCCTCGGCGTCGAGCACCCGCACCATGCCCAGGTCCAGCCCGGTTATCCCGAGCGCGGCGCGCAGCTGCTCCGCGACCTCCCCCGGCGACCCCTTCCGCCCGAGGATGAGGTCCAGCGCACGGCGCAAGGCACCCGCGGCCTGCTCGATGAGACGAAGGATATAGTCGCGTTGTGCCACGGATCGCCTCCGTCAGCGGGCGTTGACTCGGTCCGCGGCCCCGCGAATCGCCGCGACGCAGGGCCGGAGGAGGACGGCATTCCCGCCCAGCCGGCCGGCGACGAACGCCGTGGCGGCCGCGGTCACGCCGACCATGGCCGTGAACCGATCGAGCACCACGAACGTCACGGCGATGCCGAGCACCTCGACCACGGTGGCCAGCGTGACCGGCCGCGTCGTCCGCGCCTTGACCAATAACGCGCGCTGGAACGACAGGAGCACCGAGAGCGCCGGGAGCGGCACCAGCGCGATCGTGGGCGCCCGCGCGTACGCGGCCAGATCGGCGCTCAGCCCCGAGACACCCTCGAACCACAGGCCGGCGAGCGGGGTGAACGCGATCAGGCCCAGACCACCGGCCGCCCCCAGGCCGAGCACGAGCCCGAACCGGCCAACGGCGCGCACGTGCTCCAACCGGTCGCCCAGGAGCGCGATGGCCGCCTCCTGGAACGATAGCCCGATGGCCCGGAAGAGAAACGAGAGGGCGTGGACCACGGGATACACGGCGAGCGACACCACGGGGAGCGTGGCCCGGCCCATGAAGAACGTGAGCATGGGTTGCACCGCGAGACCGAGAAACGAGGTCAGCGCGAGCGGATAGTAGAACGCCGCGATGACGCGGTAGTCGAGCGCGGTGCCCGAGGCCGGCGGCGCCCCCGCGAGCAGCGCGCCGATGGTCGCCCGGGCCATGACTCGGGCGGCGACCGCCTCGACGACGACGCCGGCCGAGAGCGCGGCCGCGCCCACATATGCGCCCGCGAGATCGGTATGGAGCGCCAGCGTCGCGGCCGTCGCCGCCATCGTGGCGAGCCGGATGACCGTGCCCACGGCCACCAGCCGGGTGCGACCTCGGCGGATCAGGAGGCCTTGATAGAAGCGCCGGTACCCGATGGTGCCCGGCCACGGGATGAGGATCACGAGCGCGCCGTAGACGAGATGGGCGACCTCGTCCGGCAACCCCACCACGCCCCCCATCACCGTGTCGAACACGCCGGGAATCAGCACGATCCCCATCGCGAGGGTGACCGCGCCGTTCAGGACGTTCGTGAAGTTGCGGAGCTTCCGATAGCTGTCGGCGTCGGTCACGAGTGCGGTCGACGCGCTCATGATCATGATGACGGGCGACTCGATGAGGATCGCGAACGCCACGGCCACGCCATGCGCGGCGAGATTGAACGTCGCGTCGACCAACCGGGCAATGACGGCGGCGAGGAACGGTCCCTCCACCGCCATCATGAGCCAGGTGCCCGCCAGCGGCGCCCAGAAGAGAAACAGCGACTTGGTGGATCGGTCGGTGATCAGGGGTCAGGGACCAGGGACCAGGGACCAGAGCGATTCGTTGTCGGCGGGCAAGCTAGGGGGTGGGGTGGGCGCGCACCAGATTCGGCGTCTGGCGTATGGCGTATGGCCAGTCATAACTCCACCAGCCATACGCCACCCGCCATATGCTATGCGCTACCGATGCCCCTTGTGACGTCCATGCTTCCCGTGCGTATGCAGCCCGGAGCACCGGTGCGGGTGGTGGTGCTTGTGGACGACCACGTGCTTGACCGGCCGGTGCACGTGCACGACCCGCGTCACGTGGCGGTGCGGGCGCGCGTGCCCGACAACCACGATCCCCGGCCGATAGCCCCGATCGCCGTAGGCGAGGTCCAGCACCACGGGCGGGGCGTGGACGGTGATTCCCACGCTCACGTGCTGCGCCGAAGCGGTTGGAGCATACACGACCGCCACGGCGGCGAGCCCCAGGCCACTGACCAGAAGACGCTTCATCATCCCCTCCTCGTTAGAGGCCCGCTCCGCGCGGGCGCCGACTACCGCTAGAGCACCCATCGTGCCGAGGTCGGCGTCCGGCTAATAGCCTATGGCATATGGTGTTAATGGTCTCGCAGCCCGTGGGAGGCTGTCCCCGCGCCGGGACAGCTTTCGATTTATAGATTGACACAAACGAACGTTCGTGCGTTTTTGTTGGTATGCAAAAGGGCGACCGAACGCGTGACGCCATCCTTCGGGAGGCGGTCGAGCTGGCGAGCGTCGTGGGACTGAACGGCGTCACGATCGGCTCGCTCGCCGGGCACACCGGCCTCTCGAAGAGCGGGCTCTTCGGCCATTTCGGATCCAAGGAGCAGTTGCAGCTCGCGACGCTTCAGGCCGGGGTGGCGCGCTTCACCGACAGCGTGATCGCTCCCGCGCTGCAGCGGCCTCGGGGGCTCGCGCGGCTGCGTGCGCTGTTCGACGCATGGCTCGCCTGGAGTGACGACGGCGGGCCAACGGGGGGATGCATCCTCGTGGCCGCCGGGGTGGAGGTCGACGATCAACCGGGGCCGACGCGCGACTACCTCGTCGACACGGGGCGGCGCTGGCTCGACTTCCTGGCGGGCGCGGCGCGGCTCGCGATCGACGAGGGGGAGTTTCGCCCCGACCTCGACGGCGTTCAGTTCGCCCACGAGTTGAACGCGATCTACTTGGGCTTCCACCACGCCCGGCGGCTGCTGCGGGATCCCACGGCCAAGCGGCGTGCGTGGACGGCGTACGACCGACTCATCGAGGACGCGACGGCGTGATTTCCCTGGCGCAACGGTTCGCCCTGAGGACCTTCGGCGTCGCGCTGCCCGGCCGGGCGGCGCAGTGGTTCGAGAACATGCTGCTCACCCCGCGCCCGGCGGGTCACGGCGGCGTCCCGACGCCACGGGCGGCGCCCGAGCGCAGCCGCCTGCCGTACGGGAACGGCTGGCTGGCGCTTCACGCCTGGGGGAGCGGACCGACCATCCTGCTGGTGCACGGCTGGGGCGGTGCGGCCGGCAGCATGGGCGCGTTCGTCGATCCCCTGGTGGACGCCGGGTTCCGGGTCGTGGCGTACGACGCTCCGGCCCACGGCGGATCCGACGGCGTCCGCACCAACCTCATCGAATGCGCGGGCGCGGCCCTCCAGGTGGGACGCGCGTTCGGCCGCCTGCACGGCATCCTCGCCCACTCCTTCGGAGCGCCGACGGCGGCGCTCGCCATGCGACACGGCTTGGCCTCGCCCCGGTCCGTGTTCCTCGGTCCGCCCGTCAGCATCATCGACCTCTCGATGAAGCTGGGAACGCTGCTCGGCCTGCCGCGGCGGGTCGGCGTCCTGATGGCCGAACGGCTCGCGCGGCGACTGCGGTTCGAGTGGCAGGATCTCCGCACCGACCGTCTGGTGGAGCGGGTCGATACCCCGCTGCTCGTCGTGCACGACGAGGACGATCGGACGGTGCCCTGGACGCACGGCGCCGCCATCGCGCGGGCGGCCCCGCGCGGGCGGCTCGTGACCACCCGGGGGCTCGGCCACCGCGGGTTGCTCCTCGACGCGGACGTGATTCGGCGGACGACCGGCTTCCTCGCCGACGCCGGGGACACGGAGCGACACCCCGCCTGACCCCCTGTGACAGACATCACCGCCGATTGCGGGCGGCCGCGTATCTTGACGGTGTCCGCACTCCATCGACCCATGACCGATACCGCCGACCGCCACGACACCCTCTGGGTGCGAACCGGCTCCCCGCCGCAGCCGAAGCGCTACATCCGCTTCCGGCAGCGCGGGTCCGACCGGTGGCGGGCGCGCGTGCACATCGCCGAGGGCAATCGCACGCTGTGTGGGTCGAAGATCGGCCTGGCGGCCGAGGAAGTCGGACAACCCACCGATCCCGAGGCACGCTGCCGCCGCTGCTTTTCCGAGTCCTGACGCCACCGTTCACCCTTCACATCCGCAGCGTACCGTCCGGCCGCACGGCCGCGGCCCGGGCGGGCTCGAGCGCCGCGAACGCGTCCCGATCGATCGCGAGCACGGGGATCGTCCGGCCGTAGAGCTCCTGCGCCACGATCGCGGCCAGCACCACGAACCCGTCGGGCCCGGCCGTGACGATCGCGGCGGGCGCGGTCCGCCGCCGGATCGCTTCGAGCAGCACCGCAGTCGTGGTGGACGACCCCCTCGTGCCGGGAATGGCCAGCACCGTGCCGCCGGCGAGCACACCCGAGAGCGGATGCCGCCGGTCGATGATCTCGCCGGTGGCCGCGTCGTAGCCGCCCCAGAAGCTGAGCGGTTCGTGGCATACCAGCAGCTCGCCGTCGCCGTGGCCGGCCACGAGCGCCCGCCCGCGGACTACGCGTGCCACGCGGAGTCGTCGCGGACCACCCGGCCCGCCACGGCGGACCGTACGCAGTCGGCAAGGCTGCCGAACGCCACCCCGCGCGCGAGCAGTCCGGGTGCGTAGTACGCGTACTTCGCGGAGTTCGTCATGAGGACGCGCACGTCGTCCGGGAGCATGGGGCTCGTGAGGATGCACGTATCGACCGTCAGCTCGGCACCGAAGCGCTCCAGCTCCGTCAGGTGGCCGGCGCGGTCCGC
>Ga0302046_10001181_pt1 | contig 24571 bp, 30 predicted proteins | sample RVTome_11_FD_200261 | JGI IMG/M metagenome (GOLD analysis project Ga0302046, IMG submission 200261) | Soil microbial communities from uranium-contaminated site in the Upper Colorado River Basin, Wyoming, United States - RVT147D111 (version 2) ... | reverse complement strand
GGTCCCCGCGGGGGGCCCGCTCCTCCGGCCTGTCGGGGACAATGTCCACGAGGAGCGGCTCGCCTCGCTTCACGATGACCGGAGGAGGGGCCAGCGACCCGGCGAGCAACAGGGCGGCGGCCAGCGCCAGGTGGAGGGCCACGGAGCAAACAACGGCCACCGCCAGCGCGCGTCTGGCCCGGGACCCCGGAAGCCACAGGTTCATCGCCTGCCAATTATGCCACGGAGGCCGCTCCGCCCCCTCCTCGGGTGCCCCGGCCCGCCGCGGGAGCACTACATCGTCCGGCCCACGGCCTCCACCACCGGGCGTAGCTCCTTCATGAGCTGGGCGAAGGTGGACGGCTTGAGCGACTGGGGGCCATCGGACAGGGCCTGTTCAGGCCGCGGGTGGACCTCGATGATCAAGCCGTCGGCGCCGCAGGCCACCGCCCCCTTGGCCATCGGCGTGACGAGGTCCCAGTGCCCCGTCCCGTGGGAAGGGTCCACCACCACCGGCAGGTGGCAGAGCTTCTTCAGCACCGGCACCGCGTTCAGGTCCAGGGTGAAGCGTGTCGAGGTCTCGAAGGTGCGGATACCGCGCTCACAGAGGATCACGTTCGGGTTGCCCGTGGCCAGGATGTACTCCGCGGAGAGGAGGAACTCCGTGATGCTCGTGGCCATCCCGCGCTTGAGCAGCACGGGCTTGCCCATTTCACCCACCCGGCGGAGCAGGGTGAAGTTCTGGACGTTGCGGGCGCCGACCTGGAGGATGTCGGCGTACTCCGCCACCAGCTCGACGCTCTCGGTCTCCAGGACCTCGGTCACCACGGGGAGCCCGGACCGCTTCCTCGCCTCGGCCAGGAACTTGAGCCCCTGCTCCTTCAGCCCCTGGAACGCGTAGGGCGAGGTGCGCGGCTTGTAGGCCCCGCCCCGCAGGATGCGAGCCCCCGCCGCCTTGACGGCATCGGCCACCTCGACCATCTGGGGTTCCGACTCCACGGAGCACGGCCCGGCCATGACCGTGACCGCGGCGCCGCCGATCACCACGCCGTTGACCCGCACCTCGCTCGGCGTGGGCCGGATCTCCCTGCTCGCGAGCTTGAATGGCTGCTGGATGGGCATCACCGCTTCCACCGTCTCCATGGCCTCCAGGATCCTCAGATCGGGCTGGCCCCGCTCCTCCCCGACGGCGCCGATCACGGTCTTGAACTCGCCGTGGATGGTGTGGGGGTGATAGCCCATCTCCGTGATGCGCCGGCAGACGGCCTCGACATCGGCCTCCGTGACCCCCGACTTGAGCACGATGATCATAGAGACCTCCCCAGGACCTGGGCCAGGGGGCGCAGCTCGTCCATGAGCTTCGCGAAGCGGTCCGGCTTGAGCGACTGCGGGCCGTCCGAGAGCGCCTCTTCCGGCTTGTTGTGCACCTCGATGATGAGGCCGTCGGCCCCCGCGGCCAGCCCCGCCTTCGCCATGGCCGAGACGTACTCCCAGTGCCCGGTGCCGTGGGAGGGATCCACCATCACCGGCAGGTGGGAGAGCTTCTTGATGACGGGGACCGCGTTGAGGTCGAGGGTGTAACGGGTCGCGGTCTCGAAGGTGCGGATGCCGCGCTCGCACAGGATCACGTTGGGGTTGCCGCCGGAGATCACGTACTCGGCGGAGAGCAGCCACTCCTGGATGGAGGTGGACATCCCCCGCTTGAGGAGCACGGGCTTGCCGCACTCGGCCACGCGCCTGAGGAGGGAGAAGTTCTGGACGTTGCGCGCGCCGATCTGCAGGATGTCGGCGTGCCGGGCCACCACGTCGACCTTGTCGGGCTCCATCACCTCCGTGACGACCGGGAGGCCGGTGGCCTTGCTGGTGTCGGAGAGCAGCGCGAGACCTTCCTCCTCGAGCCCCTGGAAGGCGTAGGGTGAGGTGCGGGGCTTGAACGCGCCACCGCGCAGGACATGGGCCCCGGCCGCCTTCACGCGCTGCGCCACCTCGCTGAGCTGGGACCGGGACTCGACCGAGCACGGGCCCGCCATCACGACGACCTGCTTGCCGCCGATCGGAACGCCGTGGACGGTGAACCAGCTGTTGTCGGGATGCGCCTCGCGGCTCGCGAGCTTGAAGGGCTGCAGGACGCGGACCACGCCCTCGACGCTGGCCACGGACTGGAGGGCGAAGAGCTGCTCCTTGGCGCGGTCGTCGCCGATCACGCCGATGATGGTGCGCACCTCGCCGCGGGAGAGATGGGTCCGGAACCCCATCTCGGTGACCCGCCGACAGACCTCGTCGATGTCGTGATCACTGGATCCCGCTTTCATGATGATGATCATCGGCTCCCTCCTTCTGCGCGCGACGGCGCTGGTGGCCGGGCTCTCGCCCAGTCGCCGACCCCGAACCCGGCGCCGAAAAACAAAACGCCGCGGGCTTCGTCGCCCGCGGCGTCCGGCTCAGCTGGTGGCGCCACAGGCCGGCGGTCTGTCCGCCCGTGGCTCCTGGAGACTAGCTCGGGGGAGCCGGTGGGCAGACCCTGGGAAAGTAAAAGTAGAAGCGCCAGCCCTGCGCGCTCCCGTTCCCCATCCTGCTCACCGGCACGACCCTCCGTGGAACAGAGTATTCTTACTCTAGCGAACCCGGCTTGTTCCTGTCAAGCCTCTCCGTGAGCCCCCTTGCCCGGGAGGGATGCCGCCGCCCCCGGAGCCAGTCCATCATCCGGTGGCGGTAATAGTACAGCGGCAGCGCCACCGCCACGGCGATGGCGGTGATCAGCGCCGCCTGCCAGTACAGGCCGGAGGCCGTCCGCGCCCCCTGCGCGGAGAGGACCCACGTGCCGGGCAAGCGGCCCAGCCCCGAGACCAGGGCGAAGACCCAGAAGGGCATGGGGCTGATCCCGAACAGATAGCAGACGACGTCCTTCGGAAGGCCCGGGATCAGATAGATGATGAAGCACAGGATGGCGCCTTCGGCCTCGACGATGAAGCCGAGGCGGTTCCAGGTCTCCTTGCTCACGAGGTTCTTGACGTAGTGGGCCCCCAGCCACCGGCCCACGGCGAAGGCGCCCGAAGACCCGAGCGTGAGCCCCAGCGAGGAATAGATGAAGCCCAGCCACAGGCCGAAGAGGTAGCCGCCCAGGAAACCGGTGGCCTCGCCGGGGACGGGGGAGATGACGACCTGGAGAGCCTGGATCATCACGAAGACGACGGGGGCCAGGATGCCCCATTCCTGGAGCATCTGCCGGAGGTAGTGCTTGTCCTGGTAGAGGTGCAGCAAGAAGAGGTAGGCCGGGTGACGGCTCCAGACCATCCAGACGCAGACGCAGAGGATCAGGAGCGGGATGCCAACCCAGATGAGCCAGCTCCGGACGCTTCGCGGCGCGGCCGAGCTCACGCGGGCCCCGATGGTCGCGGCGCCCGGTCAAGACGCCCGAACCATCCGTAGCGCGGCCACCACCCGCCGCGGAAGGGACGGCGCGCGGCCAGCGCGGTGAGCACCGCGAACGAGCGGGTGGGCACGTGGGTCGCGGCCAGCTGGGCCCAGCCGAGGATGCGGTAGACCCGGCGGTAGCGCTCCACCAGCCTCCGGTAACGCTCGAGCGCAGCGCCGAGGGCCAGCCGCCCCTCGATCACCTGCTGGACGAGCTTGCCGCACTCGCTGCCGAAATAGAGGGCGGGGCGGATGCCCTCGGCGGTGAGAGGCAGACACTGGCCCGCGGCGTCGCCCACCGCGAACAACCGCCCGGCGGTAGCGCGGAGGAGTCGGTTGGGGAAGAAGGTGCCGTGGTAGCTCGTGGGCGTCGCGCCGAGATCGCCGAGGAAGCGCTCCAGGGCCGGCCGGAGCTTGGAGAACCCGGTGTAGGAGCCGAGGCCGACGAGGCTCCCCTTCCCGACCGGGAACACCCAGCCGAGTCCCCGAGGGAACAGCCGCTGGTCGAGCCAGAACGAGAGGCCCTCCTCGCAGACATCGCTTCTCGTCTCGAGGCCGAAAGAGTAGGCGCCGCCGGGGGGCCGGCTCTTGCCGCGCCCGTTGATCAGCGCGCCACGCCAGCCGGAGCCGTCCACGATCACGGGCGCCGTGAAGCGCCCTTCCCCGGTCATCACCGCCCCGTCCGCCAACCCGGTGACCGGCGTCCGCAGGAACCGCGCGCGCGTCTGGGCAAGGAGGCCCCGGCAGAACCGCCGGTAGTCGAACGTACAGAAGGGGACCGCAGACAGGTCGTAGGTGACCGTGCGGGTCGGTGTGAGGAGGGTGAGCCGGTCGTGGACCTGGAGCACGCTCTCGGCCACGCCGAGGGCCTGGGGAACCCAGAGCGGGGTGCCGCACGCCGACGTCTGGACCGCGCCCACCTCGTTCCGGTCCAGAAGCAACACGTCACCGCGAAGCTGGCGCGCCACGGCCAGCCCGGCGAAGCTCGCCCCCACCACGATGGCGTCGTATTCCCTCACCGGCATCGCGTCATCGGCATCCCAGCCGGGCCCCGGCGTTCCCTTGCGCCGACGGCGTCGACGTCTCACGGCGAGACACCCCGGGGTCATGACCGCACACGGATACTCCGCCAGCCACCCGGAAATGTCAAACTGGCGGGGCCTGCGCGGCCGCGCCCTCGGGGAGCCCCCGCATCCCCTCTGGTATCATACCGGCGATGGCTCGCGAGTCCCGGCGGTCCGGCCGCGTGTTCGTCGCGCTGCTGATGGCGGCGGTGGCCGTCGTGGCCTTCCTCGCCGGCGTGCTCACCGAGCGCATGCGCTTCGACGGGAAGCGGGATGAGATGCTCCGTCGCTACAATCGCGCGCTCGAGCAGCACCGGCAGCAGATCATGCAGTCCGAGAAGGCGCAGCCCTAGCGGCCCCGGGTCTCCTCGTAGCGCAGCACCCGGACGCGCTCCGTCGTGATGAGCCCCCCGCGCATCATCCCGTCCGCTTCCGGCAGCACGCGGTCCAGGTGCGCCTGGGAGTCCACCACCTCGATGAGCGTGCCACAGGGAACGTCTGCGCCGAGCCACCGGGCCGCCAGGCCACCGACGAGGTACCTCGCCGCCGTGCCCAGGGCCCCGCCCAGGCAGATCACGCGCAGGCGCACGGCCTCGGGGGACGATGGGCGCCGCGCGGCTCAGTCCACATCGGGCCAGTGGCCGGCCCAGGGAGCGGCCGCCTCGAATGCGGCGGAGGCGGCCAGCACCGTGCGGTCGGCGTGGCGGCGGCCCACGATCTGAAGCCCGACGGGAAGCCCGGCCGCCGTGAACCCCGCCGGGACCGAGGCCGCCGGCTGGCCGGTGAGGTTGAACGGGTACGTGAAGGGGATCCAGCCGAGGGGGGACACCCGCTGCCCGCCGATCTCCTTGACCGCCGGCATGCCCACCGGGAACGGCGGCACGGCCACCGTCGGCGTGATGAGCAGGTCGAAGCGGGCGAGGAAGCGCTGCACCTCGCTCCAGAACTCGTGGCGGCGCTGGACGGCCTGGAGGTACTGCGCCGCGGTGATCGTGCGGCCGAAGCGGAGCAGCGCCACCAGCGTCGGGTCCAGCCGGTCCTCGGCGGTCTCGAGCCGGGCCCCCCAGGCGGCATGGGTCTCGGCCGCCGCCAGGACGCGGAAGATCTCTTCCGGGTTCTCCCAGGCCGGCGTCACGACCTCCACGTGGCAGCCCAGCGTCTCGAAGAGCGCCGCGGCCTGGGCGGACACCTCGGCGACCTCCGGGTCCACGAGCGCATGCCCCAGGTCCGGCGACCAGCCCACGCTGAGCCCGGCGATGCCCCGCGCGCAGGCCTCGAGGAACGGGCCGCCGCCGTCGGCCGGAAGCGAGTGGCGGTCGCGGTCATCCGGGCCGGCCAGCACGTCCAGCATCAGGGCGGCATCCCGTACGGTGCGCGTCATTGGCCCTGTGTGGCAGAGCGTCTCCCAGCCCGGGAACCCGGGGTACTGCGGCACGCGGCCGAAGGAGGGCTTCAGGCCGTAGATCCCGCAGAAGGAAGCCGGGATGCGGATGGACCCGCCTCCGTCGGTGCCAACGGCCAGCGGCCCCAGGCCCGTGGCCACCGCGGCGGCGCCGCCGCCGCTCGACCCGCCGGGCGTCAGCTCGGGCTGCCACGGGTTGCGCGTGACGCCGAAGAGTGGGTTGTCGGTGACACCCTTGTGGCCGAACTCGGGCGTGTTGGTCTTCCCGAGGAGTATCGCCCCGGCGCCCTTGAGCCGCTCCACGCAGACGGCGTCCTCCTCGGGCACGTGGTCGGCGAAGAGCCGCGAGCCGCCGGCGGTGAGCACGCGCCGGGTGAAGACCAGATCCTTCACCGATACCGGCACGCCGTGCAGCGGACCGAGCGCCTCGCCCGTCATCAGGGTCACCTCGGCCGCCGCCGCGACCTCGCGCGCCTCCTCTCCGGTAACCGTGCAGTAGGCATTGAGGCGCGGATTCAGCCGCTCGATCCGGGCGAGGGCCGCCTCGACCACCTCCACCGGCGACGCCTTGCGACCGCGGATCAGCGCGGCCAGCTCGGTGGCCGGGAGCCGGCACAGATCCGCACCGGGCATCAGCGGCCGGGATCCCGGCGGGCGAGGCTGTAGTCCACGTGGGTGGCCTGCGCGCCCTCGATGACGGTGACACGGCAGGTATCCTCGTCCTTGGCGAAGTCCGCGTGGACGCCGTTGAACCCCTGGGGGTTCACGAAGCGCTCGCTCCCCTTCTCCGTCCATCCGCTCCGGAGGAGCAGGGCGCGCGCCTGCTCCAGCGCCGGCTCCACCTTGCTCTCGGTGAAGTAGACGAGCCTGGCCGCCACGGCGCCCGGCGTCCGGATCATCAGCCACTCGCGGGAATACGGAGTCCACTCCGCCGGCACCGGCACGTCGTCGAAGGGCTCGCGCGGCACGCCGCCGGTCGTGCAGGCGGCGAGGAGCAGCCCGCAGACGATGATCGGGGCTCGCACGCGCCGAATTGTATCATCACCCTTGATGAAGCGCGCCCACCTCGATCGCCTGGCCGGCTGGCTCTCGAAACCGGAGATCGCCCGTCACGATCCCGATCGCATCGTCCGCCTCGCGGCGGCGCTGGAGGACGCCGACCCCCCCGTGTCGGCCGGGCGCCACGGAGCGCTCATCTGCTACGAGGCCGCGCCGGCGCGCCGCCGGCTCCTCGAATTCGATCGCCGGGGCCATCTGGTGGCCGCGCTGCGCTGGACGGAGGACGGCGCGCTCCTCTGGGCCAAGTGCCGGAGCGCGACGGGGACCTGGCTCGGGATCGAGCCCGGGACGGGGGAGGCGGCCTGGGGCCGCTCGGACCGCCTCTGGCGTCTCCGGGACGACGCTCTCTGGGCGCCTGCCGAGGTCATCACCGTCTTCCAGGCCCTCGACTACGAGCGGCTCGACTTCATCCCGCCCCTGGCCGAGCCCCGGCGGCTGCCGCCCGGCGCCGGCACCGCCGTGCTCAACCTGCTCGCCGGGCTCATGAAGGACCAGGGCCGAGCCCGGGTGCGCTACCGTGGCCCCTACCCCACCGAGCAGCTCTTCACGGCGCTGCTCGAATGCTTCCGCTACGACCCCGCCGAGCCGGCGCCGCTCGATCGCTTCCTTGCCGGCGGCGACCTGGACTGGCTTCCCGCGCCCCACGAGCGCCACCACGTCACGGCCGGGGTCTGCGTGCAGCTCCGGCAGGAGATCGACAAGGTAGTGATCGACGGCATCCCCTTCCATCGCGCTGACTGGCAGGGCGTGATCCGGCGGGAGCCCCGCGTGGTGCGCGTGAGCGAGGATAAGGTCCTCTGCTCGCTCTGGGCGCTGGGGCGCCCGCTGGAGGACCGGCTGGTGCTCGACCGATCGGGCGAGGTGCTGGCCGCGCCGCCGCTCCGGGGCGACGCCGCGGAGCCCGCGCCGCTGGCGGCGGTGTGGAGGGCGGCGCTGGCCGACCTGATCGCCCGCGAGAGCCACCCCGCCCTGGCCCCAGGCATCCGGCAGGTGATGGACGGGCTCGCGCTCGAGTGGGGCCCGGTGCCGGGTGATCTGCTCCGGGTCGATGGCGGCGCTGGCCGCCTCAGCGGCCGGCTCCGCGACGCCGCCCTCGCGGAGGTGCGGGCGGCGTCGCCGGGCGCGGAGCGGGCCGAGCGGGCCATCGCCTTCGTCCTGGAGGTGGCCCGCCTCCTCGGCTCCGAGGTGCGCGTTCGGGCGCAAGAGCGGCTTGAAGGCCTCACCGAGGCCGAGCAGCAGCGACTGTGGGCGGATGCCTCGGCCGCGCCACCTGCCTTGCTCCAGGAATCGGTGGGCCGGCTCCTGGCCCTGGTGGCTGCTGGCTCGGCGTGATTCGGCCCGGCACCTCGAGTCCCCTCTGCCCCGTTGCGAGGGTGAGGGGAGGGTGAGGGGCGCGGCCGGAACTCCCACCCTCACCCCTGCCTCGCCGTCGATAGGGAGAGGGAGGACAGGTGTATCGAAAGCACGGAGGCGACGCTACGAGTAGATCGCCTCGAGACAGCGGCGCGTGCGCACGGGCCCGTCGCTCCGGCCGGCCAGCTCCTCGTGGAGGCGGCGCAGGTCCGACTCCGTGTCCACGTCGAACCAAGACGGCAGCAGGTGCACGCGAAGGCCCAGCCGCCCCGCCTTTTCCAGCGTGAGGTCGAGCACCCGATCGGTGCTCCACGGGATGCCGTCGAACAGCGCCGCCTGCCGGCGCCGCAGACCGACCAGGTAATAGCCGCCGTCCTCCGACGGACCCAGCACCACGTCGGCGGCGCCGCCGACGAGCACCTCGGCAGCTTCGAGCACATGAGCCATGGGCAGGGTGGGGCTGTCGCTGTCGAGCGCCATGGCGCCGGGATGCCCGTCGGCGATGAGGGCGGCGAGGAGGTTCGAGAGGCGCTCGCCGAGATCGCGTCCCTCCTGGGCGACCAGCCGGATCCCCGGCGGCGCCAGCGCCTCCATCAGCCTCCGGCCGTGGGCGGGGGTGAAGGCCACCACGGAATGGATCCGGGGGAGCGCGGCCAGGGCGTCGAGCCGGTCGAGCAGGAAGCAGCGGTACAGCAGCGTCGCCATCTCCGGCGCGAGCGAGTGGTGGAGCCGCGACTTCACGGGCACCAGGCCCGGCACCTTGGCCATCACGGCCACGGCAGGCGTCATCGCGCAGCGGGGCTCAGGACTGGCTCGCCCGCGTCAGGAACCAGATGTTGAGCCCGATGAAGCCGAGCACGGACACCGTCGACAGCGCGAAGTAGCCGAGGTAGACCCACTCCTGGCGGCTGAGAGCGTGGCGCTCCCGCAGCCGGCGCCAGAGCCCTCGGCGCATGAAGGCCATGGACTCGTGGTTCAGGTTGGGGGTGGCCAGCACGTCCACCAGGATGTGATAGCCGTCCATCTCGAGGAAGCAGAAGGGATAGAGGCTCACGAAGAAGGACTGGAGCTGGAGGATCGCCGAGGCCGCCAGGAAGGCCTGGACCAGGCCCGTCTCCAGGAGGCTGGCGATCCAGAGATAGAGCGCGGCCAGGAACAGGTGCACGAGCGGGCCGACCAGCGCGGTGACGATCCGGGCCCGCCGGCTGGCCATGAAGATGTCGGTCACGTCGGCGAAGAACGTCGGGATGAAGCCGTGGAGCATGGTGAAGCCGAACTCCCGGACCCGGCGCCGGTAGTGGACGAGGGCCAACCCGTGGAGGATCTGGTGGCTCACCACGGTGAGCCAGAAGAAGAGCTTCACCCACAGGATCGCCACCAGCGGGTTCCTGGCCAGGGCCGCGGTGATCTGCCCGGTCTCGGCCCACAGCTGCACGGCGGCCCGCGCCCCCAGCACGACCACTACCGCCAGCGCGACCACGGCCAACGGCGTGAAGATCACGAAGGCGCCGTAGCGGTAGGCCCGCTCGAAGATGGGATGCGCGGTGCGGCTGGTGACGGTGAGCCGCTCCAGCGCCTTCAGCGTGGCCTCGGCGGCGCGCACCGCCGGGTTCCGGCGGTGGCGGGCCAGCACCTCGCGCAGGCGCGAGGTCGGCCGCATGGTGAGGCACTCGGCCCGGTGCAGGTTGGAGATCAGCCGCGGGATGATGTCGAAGTTGAAGGCCCCGTAGCGGAGCACGTAGGCGGTGCCCAGCTCCTGGACCGACGCGCCGCCGTCCATCCGCTCCCACAGGAATCTCTCGGGCTCGGTGAGGAGCAGGTAGCGCTCCGTGCGCCGGTTCTTCAGCACGAAGCTGGCCATGCGGTGGATCCCGGAGGGAAGCTGGGCCAGCTCCCACTGCTCCGCCGGGACGCGCTGGGGGCGGTACTGGAGATAGGTCAGCGCGCTCGGGACCTCCCGGGTCTCGAAGTCGCTTCCGTCCGGCGCCCGGACGAGAAACTCGATCTTCGAGTTCCGCGTCATCGCGCGCTTACCCGGGCAGCCTGTGCTCGACGTCGAGTCCCGTGGCCTCGAGGCCCCAGCGGGTCACCTCGGCCACCAGCTCCGTGGAGTCGCGGAGCCGCTTGATGAAGACGTGGACGAGCTGGAAGAAGAACGCGGCGGCGGCACGGGGGCTGGCCTCGATGAACTGGTGCAGGCCCTCGGCATCGAGGCTGAACAGCATGGCGTCCGTCTCGGCCTGGACGGTGGCGGAGCGCGGTTCGCCGTCGAAGAGGCTCATCTCGCCCAGGAAGTCGCCGGGCCCGAGCCGGGTCAGCACCTGCTCCACGCGGCCCTTGACGGCCTTGGAGATGATGATCGTGCCCGAGCGGATGAGGAACAGCTCGTCGCCGGGATCGCCCTCGCGGAACAGCGCCTCCCCCTTCCGCAGCCGCCGCTCCCGCAGCCGGGGCCACAGGGCAATCAGGTGGGGCTCGGCGATGTCCTTGAAGATGAGGACCCGACGGAGGAAGTCGATGTCGGCCCGAGCGGCCACTCAGCAAGGCCCCCCGCCGGCGATCCGGGAATGCATGGCGCGGCCCCTAGGTCGCCCAGCGCTTCATCATGAGCGACCGGAACTCGCGGGCGCGCTCCGTCTCGGACCCATGCCCCGTCCGGGCCACCGCCTTCATGATCTGCGTCCGCTCCTCGGCCGTGAGCTCGTAAGCGGCCAGGATCGTGTCGGGATCGCGGACCAGGTCGGCCAGGAACTCCCGGTCGATCATCACGCGCCCCACCAGATCCTTGATCCCCGGCTGGCCCATTGGCCCTCCCAGAGGTGACCCGTCGCGCCCGGTGCGGGGCTGGCGCCCGCAATCTGGACCGGGCGATCATCGGTGAGCCTTGATGGTCGCATAATTCCGGGTTGGTTGCCAACTCATGCTCGGCGGCCGCGGGGGGCGATCCGATCCACACCGCGATCGTGGGGCGCCGCCCCGAGGCGATGTTCAACGGGGTGGCCGGCCGTCGGGCACGCGCCACAGGAACACGCGGTTCACGGTCTCGAGGATGCTGACCGTGGCCACCCTCTCCGGCTCCCACTCGCCGATGCCGTACCGGTGGGACACGATGCGGCTGCCCGGCCGCAGCTCGCTCAGCAGCTTGGGCCGCAGCCGCAGGTTCAGCTCCGGCGAGAGGAAGAGGGTCACCACCGTCGCCTCCCGGAGATCGGTGTCGAACAGGTCTTGCACGCGGAAGGTCACCCGGTCCGTCACCCCGGCCCTGGCCGCGTACCGCCGCGCTTCGAGGATGCGCTGGGGGTCGAGGTCGACGCCGACGCCTCGCGCGCCGAACTCCCTGGCGGCGGTGATGACGATCCTCCCGTCCCCGCACCCGAGATCGTACACGACGTCGTCGCGCGTGACCGCGGCGAGCGTCAGCATTTCGTTCACGACCGCCAGATCCGTGGGGACCCAGATGACGTCCAGCCTGACCGGCGCCTCGGCGGGCTCTCGCGGCCCCGCCCCGGGCCTCCCGCTTCCCGGGGCACACCCCGCCGCCACCACGCAGATCACGGCCGCGATCACGAGCCGGACCGCTCCGGTGAAGGCCCTCGGCACCGCCGCTCGGAGCTGTTCCTTGGTCATGGCCTCTGTATAGCACGCGGGCGCTTGACGCGCGGGGCGCTCTCCCGCTACTGTCGCCTGGTCACGGGCGCGGCCGGGATCGCAGCCCACTCACACTCGAGGAGCGCACGCATGGCCGACTGGACGCCACCCGCGCGGGAACGCGTCGAAGCCTACTTCAAGGAGCTGAACAACTGGGGCCGCTGGGGCCATGACGACCAGCGCGGCACGGTGAACCTGATCACGCCGGCCAAGCAGACCGCGGCCCTGACGCTGGCGAGGAAGGGCCGGACGGTCTCCCTCGCCCGCAACATCGGCCCGCAGCCGGTGCTGATGTACCACGCCACCTTCCCCTCGAAGCGCGAGCGGGTGGACGTGGTGCTCGACCGCTTCGACCTCGTCTACCACGGCTTCACCATCACCCACATCGACGCGCTCTGCCACGTGGCGTGGGACGGCGAGCTCTACAACGGCCGGCCCTTCGCGGACAGCGTGACGGCGGCCGGCGCCACCTGGTGCCCCATCGATCCGCTCTTCGACGGCATCACCACGCGCGGCGTCTTCCTCGACGTGGCGGCGGGGCGCGCGGAGGGCTACGTCACGGTGGGCGAGCCGGTGACGCCGAAGGAGCTGGACGCCGTCGCCGCGCGCGCCGGCGTGACGGTGCAGCCCGGCGATGCGGTCGTGGTGCGGAGCGGGAACGAGGCGTTCCTCAAGGCCCATCCCGACTGGGTGCCGCGCGTGTCGCCGCATCCGGGCCTCCACATCTCCTGCCTCGAGTGGTTCCGCGAGAAGGACATCGCCGCCATCTCCTGGGACATGATGGACGAGCGGCCGAGCGGCTACCCGGGCTTCGGCATGAGCGCGCACCTCGCCATCCCGTTCCTCGGCCTGGCGCTCGTGGACAACACCGATCCCGAGCGCCTCGCCAGGGTCTGCGCCGAAGAGGGCCGCAACGAGTTCCTCTTCGCTGCGACCCCCATCCGCCTCATGGGGAGCACGGGCGCGCCCGCGCATCCGATCGCCATCTTCTGATCGCCACCCCGCCCGGAGGACGAGCATGGACGCACGCCACCCTGCTTCCGGGTGTGGGCCGTGCAGGGGTCGCGAGACACCGAGCGCATCGCACGAGCGACTAGTGGCGGGCTGTCGCCTGAGCGGCCCGCCGGGGAGACTCCATGGCCGAGAGCGAAGCCTACCGGAAGGGCCGCGAGATGCGGCGCAGCCTGCTCGGAGACGCCTACGTTGAGCAGGTGAACCAGACCTACGGCGACCCGATCATGACGCAGTTCCTCGACGTGGCCACCGAGAGCATCTTCGGGACCATCTGGACCCGGCCCGGGCTGGACCTCAAGACCCGCACCATGGTGACCGTCATCGCCGACGCCGCCACCGGCCGCGAACCCGAGCTGGCCATCCACCTCCGGATGGCGCTCCGCCAGGGCTGGACGGAGACGGAGCTCACCGAGGCGCTGCTGCACCTGGTGGGCTACGTGGGGGCGCCGCTCGCGCGGGACGCCCTCATCGTCGCGCGCGACGTCTTCGCCGAGGTCAAGCAGGGGGCGCCGGGCTAGCCCGGATCGGCACCCTCCCTTGCGCCTGACCTACGGAACCAGCACGATCTTCCCGTGGTGGCCCGCCTCCATCACCGCCTCGTGGGCCCGGGCGGCCTGCGCGAGCGGCAGCTCCTGGCCGATGACCGGACGCAGCGTCGCGTTGCGCAGCCCTTCCACGAGGGCGGCGTGGATCCCGGCGAGCTGGGGCGGCGTGGCATGGTAGAGCGCCATGCCGAGGATGGCGGCGTCCTTGTTCATGGCCAGCCGGGCGTTGACCTCGACCGTGCCCCGGTTGCCGATGACGACGATCCGGCCACGCATGGCGACGATCTCGAGGTCCTTCTGGAGGTTCACGTTCGCCAGCATCTCGAGGACGACGTCCACGCCCCGCCCGCCGGTGAGGTCCATCAGCTCCCGGAGGTAGCCGGGCGCGGTGTGATCAAGCGCGTGGTGGGCCCCCTGCTCGAGCACCAGCCGTCGCCCTCGCTCGGTGCCCGCGCTGCCGATCACCGTGAGGCCCCGCGCCCGCGCGAGCTGGACGGCTCCGATGCCCACGCCCCCGCTGGCCCCGTGCACGAGGACGGTCTCGCCCGCCTCCCCGCGGGCGCGGTTGAGGAGCGCGTGGTAGGCGGTGGCGTAGGGGACGTTCATCGCCGCTCCCTGCGCGCAGGAGACGTTGGCGGGCAACGGGTGGACCTGGGTCTGGTCGCAGAGCGACAGCTCGGCGTAGGCGCCGGTGAGCGTGCCGCCCACGTACACGCGGTCGCCGGCCTTCACGCCCGCGACGCCCGGACCGGCGGCCTCCACGACCCCCGCCGCGTCGGAACCGGGCGTATAGGGCAGCTTCGGCCCGCGGTTGTCGACGTTGGCGCGCAGGTAGGTGTCCACCGGGTTCACCCCGACGGCGTGGTTGCGGACGAGCACCTGGTTGGGCCCGGGCTGGGGCGTGGGGACCTCCTCCGGCTTCAGGACGGACGGGCCCCCGTACGCCGAGACACGGATCGCCTTCATCGCCGTGAGCTCCTTTCGATCCGGGGACGAAGCGTCCCCTGGCTGACGTCTCCCGAGGATACCGCGGAAGGCTCCACTCCGTCGCCGCGGCATCCTGTGGTCCCGGAGAGGAGCCGCCGGGCGCGGCGGCGCCGTCTGCCAGGTGAGCGCCTCGCAGGCCGGCCAGGCTGGAGTGATCCCGGGACCGAGCCCCTCGGTGGCCGTGGGCGCGCGGCTCCACGACATGGGGGCCGCGTGATAGCATCGACGGCGTGAACGAGCGGCTCACGCCGGCCGGCCGGCTCGGCGCCGACGGCGGGCCGATCTGCGCGAGCACCCGAGACCGGGGCGCCCGCAGCCCGACCGGGGTCCAGGTGCCCCGGAGCCGCGATCGGCCCGAACCGACGGCGAGGAGGAACCAGGGCATGGCTGACCCGAGCTGGTCGAAGCACGTGGCGGACGTCCTGCGCCGCAACGGCCTCCGGATGTTCGCGACGGTCCCCGATTACATCGTGAGCCATGTGCTGGAGCCGCTGTGGGCCGATTCCGAGTGCCGGGTCGTGACCGTGACGCGCGAGGAGGAGGGCGTGGGCCTCCTGTCGGGCGCCTGGCTCGCCGGCCAGCGCGGAGCGCTGCTGATGCAGAACAGCGGCCTCGGCAACTGCGTCAACGCGCTGGCATCGCTCAACGTGGCGAGCCAGATCCCGATCGTCCTCGTCATCAGCCACCGCGGCGACCTCGGCGAATTCAATCCGGCCCAGGTGCCGATGGGCCAGGCCACCGGGCCCATCCTCGACGCTCTCGGCATCCGCTCCATCCGGCCGGGCTCGATCGCCGAGCTGGAAGCCCAGGGCGACGGCCTCATCAAGCTCGGCTACACGCGGTCCCTCCCCGTGGCCATCGTCCTGCCCCCCGAGCTGACGGGAGGGAAGCAGGGATGACCGCCACTCTCACTCGCGCCGCCGCCACCCGGCTCCTCGCCGAGCGCCTCACCCGCGAGGTCGTGGTCTCGAACCTCGGCCAGGCATCCCTGGACCTGCAGCAGATCGCCGACCGCCCCCTCAACTGCTACACCTACGGCGCGATGGGACAATGCTCCTCGATCGCCCTCGGCATCGCCCTGGCGCGTCCAGACCTGCGCGTGGTCTGCCTCGACGGCGACGGCTCGCTGCTCATGAACCTGGGCTCGCTCTGCACGATCGCCGCCGAGGGCCCGCGTAACTATGCCCTCGTCGTCTGGGACAACGAGGTCCACCAGACCACAGGCGGCCAGCCCACGGCGACGGCGGCCGGCGCCGACCTGACCGCCATCGCCCGCGGCGCGGGCATCGAGAAAGCGATGGAGGTGCGCGCCGAGGAGGAGCTTCGCCGCGCGTACGACCGGATGCTCGGCGAGGACGGGCCATTCGTGGTGAGCGTGAAGGTGGCCAAGGGCCGTTCGGAGGGACGGCTCGACCGCGACGTCGTGGGCCACGCCCGGCGCTTCAGGCAGGCGCTTGCCGCGCTTCCGCGATGAACCTCGTCCGCCCGCTGGACCCCCACCCTGGTGCTCCGAGGAGCGGAAAGCCGGGTGCTCGACCGGGACGTTGCCGAGCGGATGGCCACGGAGCTGCCGCGGGGCAGGCTCGTCGAGATCCCGCGAGCCGTTCACACCCTGCACGAGGACGACCCCGAGGCGGTCCCCTGCGGTGGCCTACGGGGGGAGATTACGGAGGAAGGTGCAAAGGTGCAAGAGGTGTGGTGCCCGGCGGAATTCGACCACCTTTGGCCGGTCGAGGTCTCCCAGTGAGTCGATCGCCGAACCGGAAGAGCGGCGGTACGCGGCGGAGCTGGCGGTATGACGCGCCTCCGCGATGATCGCCTTGACAACGCCTTGTCGCGGTGTCCACAGTTCCAGGCGCCATGGAGGATGCCTGTGAGATCCTTGCGGAGCTCCCGGAGCCCTCCACCCTCGGATCGGGAGAGCGACCCACCACGTCCTTGACCCCCTTCAGTCACTTCGAAGCCGGAGGATAACGATGGCCAAGCGAACCCTCTCCTTGCTGACGGCGGCGCTCACCTTGCTGTGGACCCTCTTCCCTGTGACAACCGGCTTCGCTCACTGCCCCGCGACCCCCTTCGACGATACCTTCTTCGCCCCGATCGACGCGAGTGGCACGAGGATCAAGCTCGAGCTGGTGGCGTCGGGGCTGACCTCCCCGCTCAAGGGCACGACCGCGCCGGGCCTGCCGAACCATCTCTTCGTCGTCGATCAGCCGGGAACGGCCTGGGCTATCAACCTGACAACAGGCACCAAGCACCCGTTCCTCGACGTCACTGCGCGGCTCGTGACCCTCGGCGTCCTCGGGCCCGACAGCTTCGACGAGCGGGGGCTCCTGGGCATCGCCTTCCACCCGAACTTCCAGCAGAACGGCTTGCTCTACACCTACACCTCGGAGCCGAACGCGGGACCGCCCACCTTCCTGACCACGATCCCTGCGGGCTCGACGGCCGACCACCAGAACGTGGTCGCCGAGTGGCGGGCGGTCAACCCCGCTGACCCCACACTGGGCGTCGACCTCGCCAGCCGCCGCGAGCTGCTCCGGGTCGACTGGCCCCAGTTCAATCATGACGGCGGCGACCTGTCCTTCGGACCCGACGGCAACCTCTACATCTCGATGGGCGACGGCGGCGGAGCCGACGACGCGGATGGGCAGCTCTTCATCGTGGCCGACGGATCCGGTACCGAGGCGCCCATCATCGGCCACCAGGGAGACGGCAACGCCCAGAAGCTCAACACGCCCCTCGGCAAGATCCACCGCATCGACGTGAACGGCAACAACTCGGCGAACGGGCAGTACGGGATCCCCGCCGACAACCCGTTCGTGGGCGTGCCGGGGGCGCTGGAGGAGATCTTCGCCTTTGGCTTCCGCAACCCGTTCCGGTTCTCGTTCGACTCGGCCACCGGCGACCTCTACGTCGGCGACGTCGGGCAGAACGACATCGAGGAAGTCGATCTGGTCGTCAAGGGTGGCAACTACGGATGGAACGCCAAGGAAGGCACGCTGTTCTTCCACATCAACGGCAACGCCGAAGGCTTCGCCAGCGCGATCGACAACGGGCGCGGCTCTCCCGACATGATCGGTCCGATCGCCCAGTACGACACCCACGGCGAGGGCCACTCGGTCATCGGCGGGTTCGTGTACCACGGCAGCCGGATCCCGCAGCTGCAGGGCCGGTACGTCTTCGGTGAGTTCGCCCGGGAGTTCAACTTCCCGTCCGGCCCGCACAACTCCGGGCGGCTGCTGTACCTGGCGCAGAAGAAGTCCCCGGGGGACCAGCTGCGCCTCATCAAGGAGTTCAACGGGTTCTCGGACGCCATCGCCGCGCTCGGCCTGAGCTTCGGCCCCGGCGCCTGCGACGGAGAGCTTCCGCCTACCCTCGCCGTGCTCGGGATGGGCCAGGACGCCCACGGCGAGATCTACACGATGGGCAACATCAGCGGCCTGCCCTTCGGCAGCGGAGGCGTCGTGCTGCGGCTCGCGCCTCCAGGCCGTTAGGGGAGCTCGGCCGGCTGATCCCAGCTGCCGTGGCGGGTGGCGGGGCGGCGTCGCGTCCGCCCCGCCGACCCACGCCTCCGCGAGAGAGGCCCCGGCCGGATCTCAGGCGCACTCGCTCTCCAGCTACGCGCGCAAGCAGGAGGTCTGACTTGACCGGTGATGCGCACCGGCTGGGCCGGCGTGACTACGGCCCCTCGAGCATGGCGCTTTGACGGTGCTCCCACGCCTGGCATACGATCAGAGCTGGGAGGATTCATCGGCCGTTCACGAGAGGCCTTCCAACCGAAGAGGAAAGGGCCATGGAACGCACATCGGTGCCGACTCTGTACGAGAACTGTGATATCTCCATAGTCACGGAGCAAAAGGCGAACGGCACGTGGGCCGTGGTGGCGACGATCACCCACTCCACCGAGGGCGCGGTCAAGGTCATCCCGGTCCCGGTGCCCGAGGAGATGACTTTCGGCAGCGAGGAGGAAGCCCGGCAGTTCGGTATCCAGGCGGGCAGGGCCTGGGTCGAGGAGAACATGCCGAAGGCCTGATGGGGAACCCGGGAGGCCTGACGGCTGGCGCCGGGGGCAGCGAGGCCGGGTAGCACTCCAGTCCGCTCCAGAGGGCTCGTCGCCGGAGCAGGATCTCCCGCGCCGAGTTGATCGTCACCACGAAACCCAGCCCTTCGCTTCCGCCCGACTTCGAGATGATGTGGCTGACGACGCCGACGACCTCGCCCGCCATGTTGAGCATCGGGCCCCCGGAGTTGCGCGTCGAGCACGAGGACCGTGCGCACGTGCGTCGCCATGGCCCAGCCACCAGCGTTGCTGCTTCCCGCTGCGCCGTGCTGCCATAGGCCAGCCCGACATTCGACCGTGGGCGAGCCTCGGAGCCGTCCGGCCCGCCCGCCCCTGGATTAAGGACGGGTCCCTACAGTTTGTGTCATTCTCCTTCTCCGGCACACCGCAAGCTCGCGAGTTGACGTGGATCCGGAAATGGCCCGCTTCTTCGAGGGCTATCAGACGGCGCGGGTGCCGTTCCGGGGCAGCGAGGCGCCGGCCTACGTGGATGTGCCGGTCCCCGGAGAGACGTTCGTGACCCCCTGGGCGACGTCAAGCGGTTCCTCGCCGAGACCGGGTACGCGAGACTCCTGGGGGAGGACCCGATCCGGCCAGGGAGTCGCCGCGAGTCGATGACGGCGCCGTCGAAGCACCCGGCAACGGGACCCTTCCCCATCTCCTGACCACGTCCTCGACGGCGAGCCCGTCATCGAAGGGCGACACCATCACGTGCGTGGCGGCCGACTGCGACGACCCGCATGGCGCCACAGTGATGGCGGTCTCATATCCGGACGCCTATCCTCGACATCTCTGCGTTCAAGGGGACCGTGAACTGGACCGTAACGCGATCGTTCGTGGTCCGCCTCGCTAGAGGACGTAACCGGCGAATTCTATGTGTTCGAGGGAGTCGGCCGCCTGGAGCCGCTCTTGGGCGGGACAGTGCTACCTAAAGCGTTGGTGACCCCGGCGGGATTCGAACCCGCGATCTCGACCTTGAAAGGGTCGCGTCCTTGGCCAGGCTAGACGACGGGGTCCAGGCATCGTCAGTGTGGACGAAACGCGCGCAGGCATGATAACAGAGCACCCTGGAATTCTCAACCGGGACGCGGGTTCTTCAACGGAGGGAGACGTGTCGAAGGAGATATGTCAATGCCGGCCGGCCTGTGGAACGCTCCCCTCGCGGCCCCACGGCGGGTGGGGCTGGACCCCGGCTGCGATCTGCGCCATCCTTCCGCCATGCTTCGCTGTCCGCTGCCCACCTGCCGCCGCCCGCTCGGGAGCGTGATCGTCATCTACGAGGGCAGGCCCTACTGCGATCGAGGGTGCGCGGAGTGGCAAGGGCCGGGTCGGAGGCAGACGTGGAGGCACTTCGTGGAGAAGGGAGGGCCCATGATCGGCGCCGAGTTCAAGGATGCCCGGGATCGCATCAGTCGCTGGGTGGAGGACGCGCAGAGCCAGTTCCCGATGCTGCTCGGACTGCTCGACAGCTTCGGCCGGCTCCAGGATCGAGTCGAGGCGGCCGAGCGCGACAACGAGCGGCTCCGCGACGTCGCCCGGGAGCACACCACACTGCGCGAGCGGGCGAAGGGGGCCGAGGGCGAGTGTGAGCGGCTCCGCGGCGAGGTGAGTCAGCTCCAGGCCGACATGGAGCGCGGGGTCCAGGAGCGGGTCGAGATCGCCGAGCGGCTGACCCGGCTGATCAACGAGGCCCTCCTGCGGCTCCGCCCCACCCGGCCCTGACCGAGCCGGGCGGGTGGCCGGCCCGTCGAGGATGTGGCGGGTCCGGAACAGCCTCGCGAGACCCGTTACCGGAGGATCTCGCGCACCGTCTCCAGGAACTCGTCTATCCCGAACGGCTTCTCGACGATGCCGGAGGCCCCCTTGCTCAGGGCCTCGCCGACGATCACCTTGTTCGGGTACCCCGTCACGAACAGGACCCGGGTGCTGGGGTCCTGGCGCTTCGCAGCCTCGAGCAGGTCGAGGCCGTGGAGGTGCGGCATCACGATGTCGCTGACGATCAGGTCGAAGCGGTTCTCCCGCAGGACCTGCAGGGCCTCGCGGCTGTCGCTGAGCCCCTGGGGGGCATACCCCGCCGTCTGGAGCGCTGTCACCATGAAGTCGAGGACTCCCGGCTGGTCGTCAATGAGCAAGATTCGCGCGCCGTTCGTCATCGGCACCTCCGCGCCACCCTATTGTTCCCCGAGGCGTCGCGGAACACCAAGATTTCTGTAGGCGCCGGCGTGCCGGAGCCGGCATGGCCGCCCGCGCGCAGTGGCGATCGGGAGGAGTGGGGCGAGCCCGGGAGCTGCTCAGGGCCCCCGGGGGACCTGGAGGGGGAGCGCTTCCGGCAGCTTCGGCTCAGTGGACCCGGCCGGGGCCAGACACTCGAGGGTGCGTGCCCGATCCCAGGAGCCCAGGTGCCAGAAGTGGATCCGCCCGCCGGGCTCGATCTGGTGAAGCTGAACCCCCGAGACCTCCGTCTCGCAGGTCCGCCAGCGCTGATGGGCCAGGTCTTGCTCGGCCGTGTTCCTGACCGGGGCGCACCCTCCGATGAGCAGCGAACCCAGCACCGAAGCCGCCGCCCGCTGGCGCCAGCGCCCTTCTCGCGTCATGTCCAAACAAGGCCTAAGCTCGACCGCGCACCCACAATCGCTGCCCCTTGCTCGTCCGGGTCAGCAGGCTCGACCCCTCGAGCGTGTATCGATACTCATACAAAGACCCGTCGTCCATCTCGAGGGTCAACATCGAAGCCGCGGCTCGCCATCGACCTCGCTCGTCGGGCGGCAGTCCGGAGTCCGAGTCCATCGAACCCGACCAGTTGCCCATGCTGTCCGTGAAGGTGGACGAAGCGACCGTACGTGCGGTTCGAACGCAATGGCCGTCGCGGAGCAGGACCATGTGCAGCTCGATCCTGGCCGAGAATCCCCCGGACCGGTGCCCCGGCGTGACCCTTCTCCTTATCGAGTACCGATTTGAATCCTGCCAATCCGCTTCGCTGGGGCTCTTGAAAGAGACCCAGGTCGCAGCACGGAAGCTGAGGCGCCGGGGCGCGAGGATGCCATCCTTCATCCAGTTCAAGATCTCGGTGCCGAGTTGACGGCCAGTCGCTGTGGCGCGCACGGCGTCCACGCGTCGCCTACGGATTCCCGGCCAGCTCGCCCGCCCGGACCCGGGCTCCGTCCTGCAGGGTGTCCGAGTAAACGGAGGCAGCCATCACCGAGCCCGCGTTGGACGCGCTGACCCTACGCCTCGAGCGCGTCGTGATCTCCTGTCCGGTTATAGCTCCCCGCCGCGACTGAGTCTCCGCCAGCCCCAGCCCAGGCCGCTGAGACCGCAGACGAGCAGCAGCATGCCCCCAATCAGGATCACGTAGCCCGAGGCGTCCTGGTGGTAGGGCCGAAACGTCCCATCGACCATCGCCCCGGCGCTTGGCGAGGTGAAGAGCAGCCACCAGAAGAGCACGAACAGAAGCCCCGCTGCCGCGAGCCCTCCGAAGAAAGCGCCGAACACCATCGCCCGGAGCTCTTCCCTCATTGATCGGACCCTTCCTGCCGCCCGATTCGCGTGCGGCCCCCGCATCCTAACGCATCCGGCCGCGAAGCCAGCTCGCCCGGTGTCTACACCGTCAGGCAGTTTCCATGACTGACGCGTTTCCTCCCTCCGCGCGCGCCTGACAATGGCCTCGCGCCTCAGCCCTCGCCGCCGTTGTCGTGCTGGCGGGATCGACGTGCAGGTCACTGCCGCTGGTCATCATGGAAGTAGACGCGGTCTCGGCTCCAAGCGGTGTTGCGTCACGACGTTGCGGCGCGCGTCGGCCGTGCGGCGGTTCCCCCAGACGCTCGGGATCGGCCTCGTCGCGCGCTCGACGTGCGCTGCCGTCATCACGGCGCGCCGCACGCGGCCCAGCCGCGTCTCCACGAGCGGCATGAAAGATCAGAGCATCGCCACCAAGCGGGCCAGGATGGTCATGAAGAGGGCTCCGAGCCCGATGGTGACAGGCACTGTCAACAGCCAAGAGAGAAAGATCTCGAACGTGATGCCCCAACGCACCGCCGACAACCGCCGAGTCGCACCCACCCCTAGGATCGACGAGGTGATCGCGTGCGTTGTGCTGATCGGGATCCCGAACTCGGAGGCCGCCTGGATGACACTGGCGCCCGAGACCTCCGCCGCGAACCCCTGCACGGGATCCAGGCCGGTCACCCGCAGTCCTAGCGTCCGGATGATCCGCCATCCGCCGTAGGCGGTGCCGACGGCGGCCACTGACGCACAGCTGACGACGATCCAGATCGGGACCGTTAGCTCCGTCCAGCCATAGTGCAGCGCCAGGGCCAGGGCGAGGACCCCCATCGGCTTCTGCGCGTCATTCCGGCCGTGGCTGAACGCCATGTACGCCGCCGACGCCCGCTGGAGGTGCGTAAACACCGGCATCATCCGCCCGCGGGGCTGGCGGTAGAAAGCCCGATAGACCGCGGCGATCAAGGCGACGCCGCCGATGAAACCCAGAGTCGGGGACCCGACGATAGCGACCAGGGTCTTGGTCAGGCCCTCCCACCGGATCACACCCATTCCGGCCGTGGCGATGGCGGCCCCACGAGCCCGCCGATCAGCCCGTGCGTCTCGCTCACTGGAATGCCGAAGCGGTAGGTCATCAGACTCCAGCTCATCGCCCCGGCCAGGGCTGCGACGACCGTCGGCAGCGACAGGACGACCGGATCCACCAGGCCTTTCCCGATCGTGAGCGCGACGGCCGTGCCGGTCAGGCCACCCAGCAAGTTGAAAGTGCCGGCCACGATGACGGCAGCGCGCGGCGTGAGGACTCGAGACCCGACCGAGGTGGCGATGGCGTTCGCGGCGTCGGTGAAGCCCCCGACGAAGGCGTAGACGTAGGCCAGCGTGACAGCCAGCCCAAACAGCAGGGGCGTCTGTTCAGGCATACGGTGCTAGTGTCGGTGCCGCGGCCCCACGACGGGTCGCAAGACCGTGCGCGGAGCGCCGGCCTCGTGAACGGGTGAAGAGACGCAAGAGGAGTTCCCGATGGAGCCGTCCCGAGAGATCAGGCCATCTTCAGGACGATTCCCTCGATCACGTTCACAACGTCCTCACAGCGATCGGTGACCGCCTCCATCGTCTCGTAGATTTCCTTCCACTTGATGACGGTGATCGGGTCCGGCTCCTGATCGAACAGCTCCGCCAAGCACTCTCGGAGCAGGTTATCGGCTCGGTTCTCGAGCCGGTTCACCTCGACGGCGTGTTCGTGAAATCCCTGCTTGGGCTTCCGGAGGGCGCCGACCGCGCGGTTCATCGAGGCGACGATATCAACGATCACGTCCGCCATGGCCCGGCAAGCCGAGGTCGGCTCCTTGATCCGGTAGATGACGAGCCGTTCGGCGACGGCATCGATGCAGTCCAGCACGTCGTCCAGACGACCGGCAAGGGCGTAGATGTCCTCGCGGTCCATTGGCGTGACGAACGTCGTATTCAATCGCCTGACGATTTCGTGGGTCGCCTGGTCGCCCTGATGCTCGATCTCCCTGATCGCGGACGCCTTCGCGCGCGCGTCACCAAACTTCTGGAGCATCTCCCGGAGCAGCGCGGCCGCTCGGACGATACAGTCCGCCTGCAGTTCAAAGAGGTCGAAGAACTGGACGTCTTTGGGGAACAGGTTGAGCATCACCCACCTCGCCTGAGTGCGCAGGTGTCTCAGAAGTGCGCGAAAGGACGTGGTGAGCCGTGGTGGGATCGAACCACCGACCCCCTGCTTAAAAGGCAGGTGCTCTGCCGGCTGAGCTAACGGCTCACGGCCAGAAGTTTAGCATACTTACACGCCGCCCCCGCTCGGCGGGTCCCTGCTTCGGACGTTTTTCGGACGGTCTAGGGACTGGCCGGCGAGTCCCAGTACAAACTGCTGCTTTAGCCCGAGCGGTGACCTCACCCTTCAGCGCCGCCGCTTGAGCTCCCAGCCCAAGAAGGCGATCCACTCACAGCTTGGACACTCGGAATGGCTGACTTCACAGTCTTGTCTCGATGTGGCTGCCGCCGGGCGTGACCCGGTTGACCA
>Ga0302046_10001180_pt1 | contig 24579 bp, 24 predicted proteins | sample RVTome_11_FD_200261 | JGI IMG/M metagenome (GOLD analysis project Ga0302046, IMG submission 200261) | Soil microbial communities from uranium-contaminated site in the Upper Colorado River Basin, Wyoming, United States - RVT147D111 (version 2) ... | reverse complement strand
TGGCGCCCGCTCCGGCCTCCAGAGAGGTTGCGAAATCAATGACGAACGGGTTTCCCGTCGCATCCAGCAGTATGTCTCTGTGGTGCAGATCTCCGTGCGCGATGCCCCTGGCGTGCATCGTTTCGAGGAGCTTGTCGAGGCGGTCGAAGAACGCGCCGTCAACCTCCCCGGGGTGAAGTGTGTCGAGGCTGCGGCCCGGAATATACTCCAGCGCCAGAGACTGCCGATCCGGTCGCCCGATGAGCCTGGGAATCCCCGGTGTTCCGGCGAGAATCCTGTAGGCCCGCTCTTCGCGATTCAGTTGCCAGGGGCCGAGCAGCGTGCGCACGGCCCAGGAGCGGCTCGCCGTGTCCTTGACGACGAACGGGGTCTCGCCCGGCTCGACGACACTGACCTCGGCTTTGGTTCCGTTGCGCCCCGGCCGCAGGGAGCGGCGGGGCAACGCCGCGATGTCTTTCCTGTTCAGCGAGGCGCGGGCGGCGGGTATGGTAGAATTTTGTCGCATGAGACCATTGGAAATATAGCACAGGAGCCGGTTTTGACAACTGCGGTCGAAATGGCGACCACCCCCGAGACAACCGTGACCGTGGTGCAGAGACGGGGGTGGGCGAAGGCTGACATCAAGAAATTATCCCTCAATGGCCTGCAGGCCATCCTGAAGGACTTCTCGGAAAAGACTCTGTTCGTGCGCTGGCTGGGGCGCTTTCAGATCGAACGCGAGCTCCGCGCGCTCGAATACCTCGACGGGGTCGGAGGCGTCCCCTCCGTCCTCGGGAAGTGGTCTCCTTTCGGGATCCTCCTTCAGCCGATGAAGGGCGATCCGATCAGCGAATGGCGTGGCGGGCAACCCGAGGAGATCGCCTCGATGTTCCGTCGTCTCGACGATCTCGTGACCGCCATCCATGCCCGCGGCGTTGCCCATCTCGATCTGCGCAAACGCGACAACATCCTGATCACCCCCGATGGGCAGCCCTCGATCATCGATTTCAACGCCTCGGTCCGCTGCAGGCCGGGCGGTCTCCTCGAACGCCTCCTCTTTCCGATGTTCCGCGCCGTCGACCGCGCCGCGTTGCTCAAGTGGAAGGCACAGCGCTGTCCCGCGGCCATGACGCAGGCCGAGATCAAGCTCCACCGGCGGATGACCCGCCTGCGGCGTTTCTGGATCTTCAACTGACGTGCCCGTCGCCACGACCCCGATCGCTCTCTCGGTGGTCATCCCGGTGTTCAACGAACGAGAGAATCTGGCGCCGCTGATCAGCGAGGTGTGCGCCAGCCTGGAGCCGCTCGGCCTGACGACCGAGATCGTCACGGTCGACGACGGCAGCACCGACGGCAGCGGCGCCGCTCTCGATGCGTTGCGCGGCCGCCATCCGCAGCTACGGGTCATCAAGTTCGCGCGCAATGCCGGCCAGACCGCGGCCCTGGACGCCGGGTTCCGGCGGTCATACGGCGCGGTGGTCGTGACCCTCGACGCCGATCTGCAGAACGACCCCGCGGACATTCCGTCGCTTCTCACCCAGCTCGAAGGATGGGACGCCGTGGTCGGGGTGCGGCGCACCAGGCGCGACAACCTGGTTCGCCGGATCTCGTCACGGGTTGCGAACTGCGTCCGCAATCGTTTGAGCGACGAGGAGATCGCCGATACCGGCTGCTCGCTCAAGGCGTACCGCAGGGAAGCGCTGGAGCGTCTGGTTCTGTACGACGGGATGCATCGGTTCCTGCCGACCCTGATCAGGATGGAAGGCTATCGTGTTCGTGAAGTGCCGGTCGGGCACCGTCCCCGCAGGCATGGCCGGTCGAAGTACGGCATCGGCAATCGGCTGCTGCCCGCTTTCGTTGACCTGCTGGCGGTACGGTGGATGAAGGGACGCAGGCTGCGCTACGAGGTGAGGGAGGATTCCGGCCCGCCTGGAGTGGAGGACCGCCGCCACCATCGCTCAGGGTAGGCCGGGATCGGGAGCGTAGTAGCCGGAGCGTGCCTGCACCTCCATCTCGGGATCGCGGACCTCGAGCGTTATGCTGCGCCAGCGACCGTCCCGTGCGCCGTTATCGGACGTGTAGCCGAGACCGTACTGTTGCTTCAGATCGGAAGCGATCTCCTTGTAGATACCGGACAATTCCCCCGCCCGCTCGGGGAAATAGGCCCGACCCCCGGTCTCGCGGGCGAAGGTCTCCAGAATATCCTTCAGGCTGCGGCGGCGCTGCAGGTCGAGCTCCTGATCGAGACGCCGCCCGAGACCGACGGCATAGACTGCCGCCTCCGAGCGGTGTGCGTTCTCGAGGGCTTCCTCGAACAGGTGGAGGCTGCCCGGCTCGTTCTCGGTCAGGGCCTGATCGCGGCCGTCGGACAGGAGCACGATGGCCCGGCGCCCCTCATGACCGGCCAGCAGCGCCGAGGTGCGATAGATGGCATCGTAAAGCGCCGTGCCGCCTTCCGCTCGGATCGCCTCGATCGAATCCTCGATCTGCCTGCGGTCGGAGATCGGCTCGGACGACCCTCGCAGATCGTCGTTGAAGTGCAGCACCAGCAGCTGATCGTCCCGATCCGCTGCACGCGCGAAATCGGCCGCCGCCTTGCGGGCCAGCTCCAGCTTGCCGCTCTGGTTCATGCTGTTGCTCGCATCGATGAGGAGCGCCACGGTCAACGGGACCCGCGCGGAGGTAAAGTGACTCACGGTCTGCCGGATCCCGTCCTCGTACAGAACGAAGTCGTCCTGTTGCAGGTCGAGGACCGGCCGGTTCTTGCGATCGCGGACGATCGCATACACGTTGACCAGCCGCACCTCTTCGTACTGTCCGATGAGCAGGGGCCGGGTTTCCAGAACGGCCTGGGCGGTGCGGCCGTCCGAATCGGTGGCGACGGCGCGCAGCATCTTGCGGTGAAACCGCGAACCGGCATCCCAGGTCAGAGTGTAGGGAGGGGTTTCCAGGATGGTCAGCAGCGCATCGTCGACGTAGATGGCGACTTGTGTGATGCGGGCGGGAGGAGCCGTGGCGGCGTCGACCGTGATCCGCGTGACTCCCTGAATCAGGCCCTGCGGCTCCACGAAGCGAACCTCCACCGATCCGCGCCCCTCCCCGGCCGCGGGGGGGGCCGCATCGCCCCCCGTCTCTCCCGCCGGCGCCACCGCGAACAGACCGCCCGCCGCGACGCAGAAGGCCATCGCGCAGGTCAGTAGGAGCGCGCGAAATAGACCCATTCGTGCGAAGGGGAGCCGCACCTGAGACAGACCCCCTCCTCCCGGTTACCTTCCGTCGGCACGCAGCGGATCGTGGCTTTGGTCTCTTCCTTGATCTGCTTCTCGCAGGCGGCCGAGCCGCACCAGCCGGCGCGGTAGAACCCTCCGAGCTCGTCGAGTTGCCGGCGAAAGGTCGCGTAGTCCCTGGCATCTCTCGTGTTGTCGCGCAGGAACCTGCGACGGTGCTCCAGCATGTCGCCCTGGATTTCCTCCAGCATCGCCGCGACGGCGGCCTGCAGGCCATTGCGGGGCACCGGCGTCTTGCGGCGATCCATTCGTCGCACCGCCATGAACTGATCCTGATCGAGATCCTTGGGTCCGATCTCCAGGCGCAGCGGGACGCCCTTCAGCTCCCACTCGTTGAACTTCCAGCCAGGAGACATCTCATCCCGCAGATCGACTTTCACGCGGCATGTTTTGGTCAGCTCATCGGCGCCCTTCCGCGCCGCCTCGGCGATACGGGCCTTCTGATCGTCGTTTTTCCAGATCGGGACGATGACCACCTGAGTCGGCGCCAGCCGGGGAGGGATGGAGAGGCCGTTGTCGTCTCCGTGGGACATCACCAGCGCGCCGACCATCCTGGTGGACAACCCCCACGACGTGGACCAGACGTACTCCAGGCCGCCGTCCCTTGTCTGGTACTGCACGCCGAACGCCCTGGCGAAATTCTGTCCGAGCTGATGCGAGGTCCCTGCCTGCAGCGCCTTGCCGTCCTGCATGAGCGCTTCGATGCAGTAGGTCCTGAGAGCGCCGGCGAACTTCTCGCTCTCGGTCTTGCGCCCGGTGTACACCGGCATCGCCATGACATCTTCGGCGAAACTGCGATAGACCTCGAGCATGCGCAGCACTTCCTCCTCGGCCTCGGATTCGGACGCATGCGCCGTATGGCCTTCCTGCCAGAGGAACTCCGTGGTGCGCAGAAACAGGCGCGTGCGCATCTCCCAGCGGACCACGTTGGCCCACTGATTGATGAGGACCGGAAGGTCCCTGTAGGACCTGATCCACTTGGCGTACATGGCATAGATGATCGTCTCCGACGTCGGCCGGATGACGAGCGGTTCTTCGAGCTTCTTGCCGCCGCCATGGGTGACGACCGCGCACTCGGGAGCGAATCCCTCGACGTGTTCGGCCTCCTTGCGCAGGAACGATTCGGGGATGAACAGCGGGAAATAGGCGTTTTCGTGCCCGGTCGCCTTGAATCTCGCGTCCAGATCGCGCTGCATGGCTTCCCAGATCGCATAGCCGAGCGGACGGATCACCATGCAGCCCTTGACCGGGGAGTAGTCGGCCATCTGGGCCTGCGTAACGACGTCCGTATACCAGCGCGAGTAGTCTTCGCTCCTTGGAGTGATCGCTTTGGCCATGCTGTCTCCTGAGTTCGAGTGCAGGGTGCCCGGTCAGTTCCGCTCTTGTGCTTGTCCGGTCATCGGCACGAATCGGACCGGCAAGAGAGTCTCACGTTCGAATCCCGAAGCCGTGCGAGTCCAGCGCACCAGCTGCTGATCGCCCACTCCGACGGGTATCACCAGTTTGCCCCCCACCTTCAGCTGCTCCAGCAGAGGCGGGGGCACGGTGTCCGGCGCGGCGGTCACCAGGATCGCATCGAAGGGGGCCATCTCCGGCCACCCGGCAAATCCATCGCCGGTGCGGACGGTCACGTTGTCGTAGCCGAGATCGTGCAGCCTCCGCGCAGCCTGTTCCGCCAGGGCTGAAATGATCTCGATGCTGTAGACCTCGGCCACGATGGTCGCCAGGATGGCCGCCTGGTAGCCCGATCCGGTCCCCACCTCGAGCACCCGGTCGGTCGCCCGCGGCGTGATCGCCTCGGTCATATAGGCGACGATGAACGGCTGAGAAATCGTCTGCCCGTCGCCGATCTGCAGCGGGTGATCCGCATAGGCCTGGTGGCGCGCCGAGTCCGGAACGAACAGGTGGCGCGGGACCTCGCCCAGCGCGGCCAGGACCGCCGGATCGCGCACCCCGCGGGCTGCAATCTGCTCCTCCACCATGCGTTGCCGCGCAGTTGCGAAGGGATCGTGCGGGCTATGGTGCGATTCGGACATGCCGGTGGAACAGGTCCAGCCGCCGAGGGGAATCAGGGCGATGATCAGCAGGACACAGCGCGAATCGCGTGCCGGGTCCCAACGTGCCATGCGCGGCCTGTCCATGGCTTACGTCTCCGCCGAATTCTATCACAGGGACGGCGGCCGTCTCGCGCCGCAGCCCGAGGTTCGCAGCGGCAGGCCGCGGCGCGCGGCGCCGACCGTGAGATCCGCCTGGCGAAGCGGCTCCGGCAGGCGGTAGCCGATGCAGCATGCGAGGACATAGCGGGCGGCCGCATCGATCCCGATACGGTGGCCGGGTGACACGTACAGTGGACGGACCCCGCGGCGGGAGCGGACGACGGTCCCGATTCGTCGCCTGCCGTGATACAGGGGCGCGATCGCGCCGCGGCGCTCGGCCGGCGCACGGTGTGTTCCGATCAACCGGCTCTTCGCACAGCCGATGGTCGGCAGGTCGAGCAGCAGACCCAGGTGGGAGGCGAGCCCGATGCCGCGCGGATGGGCGATCCCCTGTCCGTCGCAGATCAGCAGGTCCGGGCGGATGCTCAGCCGGCCGAAGGCCTGCACCAGAGCCGGCGCCTCACGGAAGCTCAGCAGTCCCGGTACGTATGGAAAGCAGATCGGGGCGCGGATCAGCGCGGTCTCGAGTCGCTGCAGAGAGGGGAAGGAGTAGTTGAGCACGGCGGCATGGAGCCGGCCGGTAAGAAGGTCGTAGGAGATATCGGCGCCCGCCACCACAGCGACGCGCCGTGGCCCGCCGGTGAGCCGCAATCTGTCGCGCAGCCGCTCCTGCAGCCTGATCGCTCCCCGGATGGAGGTCGGCCAGCGATGCCTCACCGGCGCGACGGACACTGTTGCCACCATGGTGTTCTCCTTGCATCGGCCGGAAGCGCCCGGCGCCACCCGCCATCCCGCCCTATTCAATCACAACAACCGCTGCTGCCCGGTCTCCGTTACAATCGGGCGCCGGTTCGCGGGGTATTCTCCCGGCCGGAGAGGAGGAATGATGAGGAGGAGACGAGGTGAGTTCGCTGCGACGGCGGGGGTGCGGTCCGGCGTGACAGTCGGCATCGCAATGGTGCTGGCGTTCGCCATGACGGGGTGCGGCGATGCCGGGGAGCAGGCGGCGGGACAGATGATCGACGCCCTCGAGCGGGGCAAGATCACCGGAACCAAAGGAACGATGGAGACGATCGCCCAGGGGCTGCGCGCCTATTCGGTCGATCACTCCGGCTACCCGGAGGTTCAGACCATCGAGGCGCTGATGGCCGAGCTGGTGCCGGCACACCTGCGGGCGTCCGTGACCCTCGATGCCTGGGGCCATCCCTTCTCATACCGGGGCGGGAGCGACGGTTTTACTCTGGTCTCGAGCGGGCAGGACGGCCGCGGCGGCACCAGCGACGACGTCGTGATGATCGACGGCAGGTTCGAGACGATGGCCGCACCCGGTGGACCGTGATGCGAAGCGCGAGCTCCGATCTGCGGCGCCGGGTCGGCCGCGGGCTGGATCGGCTCGAAGCGCGCTTCGGCAGGCCGCAGCCCGCGCGACGTTTGCGGCCACTGGATGAGCTGATTCTCACCATCCTGTCGCAGAATACCAACGATCGAAACCGTGATCGGGCCTACCAGAGCCTGCGCCGGGCGTTTCCTGACTGGGAGGCGGTGGCCCGGGCTCCACGACCGCAAGTGGAAGCGGCGATCCGGATCGGCGGGCTGGCGAGGACGAAGAGCCGCACCATCCAGGAGCTGCTGCGCCGTATTGCAGCCGATCGGCACGAGCTGAACCTCGACTTCCTGCGAACGGTGCCTGTCGACGAGGCGCGACGTTACCTCGGGCAATTCAGAGGGGTGGGAGAAAAGACCATCTGCTGTGTTCTGCTCTTTGCCTCTGGCCACCCCGCCTTCCCCGTCGATACGCATATTCTCCGTGTCGCTCGCCGCCTTGGCTGGGTCGCTCCGGCCGCTGCTCCCTCCCGCGCTCATGACGAGCTTGCCGGTCTGATCTCCCACGCGAGATACTACCCGGCCCATATCAATCTGATCGACCTGGGGAGGGAGATCTGCCGCCCGCGCAATCCCCGCTGCGGGGCGTGCCCGCTGCGCCGCTCATGCCGCTACGTGGAACGCGGTCAATCAGCCCGGCGAGCGACCGGCCGCGCCGTGGCCCGCTCGCGCGGCGCTCCCGCCCGATGAGTCGCATTCGGAGGCGGTAGCAGATATATTCGCAGAGGGCGGAATGCCCCGACTGGCGGGAGCGATGATCGACGGCTGTAAAATCGGACTTGCGCTGGGTGGGGGAGCGGCGCGCGGGCTCGCCCACATCGGCGTTCTCAAGGTTCTCGAACAGCAGCGCATCCCGATCGACCTGATCGCAGGAACCAGCATCGGCGCCCTCGTCGGCGGGGTCTACGCCACCACGCGCAGCGCCGCAACGACCGAAAAGCGACTTCTCGATTTCATCTTCAGCGATGAGTTCAAGCGCAACCGTTTCGACTTTCTGCGCGAGAGCCGGCAGGAGTCGCCTCACCTGCTCGACAGCGTCAAATCGCTCATCAAGCGGGGCATCTTCTATTCGGTGTCGATGGCCAAGCCGTCGTTCGTCTCGGCCCAGCACTTCGAGCACAACATCAACGGAGTTCTCGATGACGTGCTCATCGAGCAGACCGCCATACCGTTCGCCGCGATCGCGGCCGATATTCATCGCGGGCAACAGGTACTGTTGCGGAGCGGCTCGTTGCGACGGGCGGTGAGCGCGAGCAGCGCCGTTCCCGGCCTCCTGCCGCCGGTGGTCATCGACGGCAAGACCCTGATCGACGGGGGATGGGTGGCCAAGGTGCCGGTCGTGCCGGCCCTCCTGATGGGAGCCGACGTGGTGATCGGGGTCGACGTATCGCGGGAATTCGAGGAGAAGGTGAATCTCAGGAACGGCCTGAATATCATGGTGCGGGCCAACTCGATCAGCAACGATGCCCTGAAATCGCTGCAGTGTCGGCTGGCGGACGTGGTGATCGTACCGGACGTCGGCCGCATCCACTGGGCCGATTTTTCCGCCGTGCGTGAATGTATCGAGCGCGGCGAGCAGGCGGCCCGGACGGGGCTCGACGAGATCCGTCGCCAGCATCGGGCGGCGCGCTGGGCGTCCTTCCTGGGGATATCGCGGGCCCGGCGGCTGGCCCGTTATTACAGGGGTGCAAGTCACTTCAAGGGCATCGAATGAGCGGCCGGTCAGACCCGGCGCGCCGTTGCGCCCAGGGAGAATCACAATGCCAATGAGCAGAACGATGCGCCGGCTGACGCTGGCGGTGGCGGGCCTTGCGGTCCTGCTCGCTGCCCTGGCGATCGCGCTGCCGCTGTTGATCGATGTGGAGCGCTACCGGCCATGGATCGAGGAGAAGGCGCACCAGACGACGGGGCGGAAGATCACGCTGGGGAAAATGTCGCTCCACCTGTTTCCCTCCCCGGCGCTCGATGTCGAATCGGTGCGCGTCGGAGAGGGACCACTCATCCGCGATGCCGATGCGCTTCAGCTGCGGAGGCTGTCGATCCGGCTGGGACTGGGGGAGCTGCTGCGTGGCCGGCTGGAGGTCCGCTCGCTGCTGCTCGATCGGCCGTTCCTCGTCCTGTTCCGGGATGCGGAAGGACGCTGGAACTACGACGATCTGCTGCAGCGTGCCGCCGCCGCACCCGTCCCACCCGGCGCCGGGACGGCGCGGAGCTCGGGACAGGCGGCCTTCGCTGTACAGTCGGCCCGGATCCGCGGTGGAACGATCAAGCTCTATGACGACGCGATCGTCCCTGGCCGGAGGGTCGAACTGCTGATCGATCCGGTCGATGCAACGGTCAGTGGGTGGGGGGCCGGAAGGGAGACGAAGGTCGAGCTGCAGGCGGGCCTGCAGAAGAGCGTGCTCAACGCCGACGCGACGGTGCGCTCCGGCGGGGAGTCGCCGGAAGCGCTGATCGGGATCGCCCCCTCCCGGCTGCGGGCCGCCGACCTTGTCGCGCTGCTCCCGTGGCTCGGTGTCGCACAGGTACCCGGGCTCACGGTCGGTGGAGAGGCGGAGATCGAGGGGAGCGCCCGTATCCCCCTGCAGAATCCCGGCGCCATCGGTTTTGCCGGCACGCTGCGCCTGCGCGATGTCAGCTATCAGGATGCCGGTATGTCGAGACCGCTGTCGGGGCTCTCCGGCACCCTGCAGGTCGACGGCAACCGGGCCGTTTGGGAGGGGTTCAGCGCCACCCTCGGCGATTCGGTCCTGGGCGGCAGGATTCAGGTCGAGGATTTCCTGCGGCCGCGCGTCGGCTTCGCCCTCAGTTCGCCGAGCCTCAATCTCGATGAAATCGCCGCCGCCCTGACCACGGGCGCCCCGGCGGGAGGGTCGGGAGCAGCGGCTGCGGAGAGCAAGGCCGGGAACCGGAACGGGAACGGCATGCTCCAGCAGGTGACGGGGCGGGGTAGCTTCGATTTCGGCGAGGTCGTCTTCCAGCGGTTCCGTCTGGCCGGCCTGCGCGCCTCGGTCGGACTGCAGAACAGCGTGGCTGCGATGGAGGAGCTGTCAGCCAGCCTCTACGACGGGACCCTGGGGGGAGGGGTAGCGGTCGACCTCTCTGGAACCATGCCGCGCTACCGTCTCGATGCCGCGTTGGCCGCCCTCGATGTTGCGCCGCTGCTCGCCGACTACGACCCTGAGCTTGCCGGCCTGCTGCGCGGACTGTTGTCCGGAAACCTGTCACTGACGACTGCCGGGTACGAGATGACGGACCTTCTCACCGCGGCGCGCGGCACCGGGTCGCTCGAGCTGACCGATGGCTCGCTCAGTTCCTTCAGCGCCCTGGCGCACATCGCCTCGCTGCTGGAGATGGCCGGCGGCCGTGGCATCGGACGCGAAGAGACTCCGTTCGAATACCTGCGGGGGACCTACTCGATCGCCGACGGCAAGGCGCGCACCGATGATCTCGTCCTGCACGCGGTCGATCTCGACCTGAACGGGAAGGGGTGGATCGGACTCGATGCCACCCTCGATCTCGCGGTCACGGCCCGCTTCTCCGAGGAGGCGACGCGCGGCATGGTCGACAAAACCTCCCGTCTTGCATCGTTCACCGACTCCTCCGGCCGTCTTGTCGTTCACCTGCGGGTCGACGGCAACCTCGCCGAGCCACGCTTCGGCGTCGACACCCGCCAGCAGGCCGATCAGCTGAAGGAGCAGCAGAAGGATCGGTTGGAGAAGAAGCTCCGCGACCGGCTGCTCGACGCGCTGGGCGGCGGTGAGAAGAAGGACGGTGCCGAATAGAAAGGTGGGGCTCCGTCCGGCTACTGTACGCGCATGACGCGGACGCTGGCGTAGTCCGAGCGCACGATCGTCCCGTCTTTCCCCTCGATCACCAGTCTGAACAGGTAGGGCCCCGGTCTTTCGAGGGAGAATTGCCGGGTGAAATATGTCTTCGCCAGCGTCTCCTCCTCCCCGTGCCTGCAGACCGGATCCTGGCGCAGCTTCGAGGCGGTCTCTTCGCTGTCCCCGGGGTCGAGGCGCACCCAGGTAACCGCCGGGTGACAGAAATTCGGATCGAGCGGATCGACTCCGGTCAGCTCCCCGGTGAGGGTGGCGACCACCGGAGTGAACCCGACCGAGGGGTCGGCCCGCAACTTGATGCCGGGCTTGACCCGCTTGTCCTGGTCTCCCTCCTTGTTTTTGGCGGTGGCGGGCGCCGCCGGGACGAGGAGAACGAGAGCCAGAAGTCCGGCCAGTGAAGCGGTCCGGTAAGGGGAGTTCGGCATCATCCTCCAGTATATTCGCCCCCGCGGAGGCGGGCCAAGGGAATACCGGACCCTGGCTTCAGTGTCCCGCGGACGGGACGGAGTGGCCGCGGCGGGGACAGTGGGACTAAGCGGGAGTGGCCGAAATGCACCGAAACAGGGCTGTTCCAGTGGATCTTCGCTGGCACGGAACTGGCAACCTGAAGGGGCGAGGTCGGCACGTCGCCGGCCCCTCAAAGGGGGTTCACGGTCATGTTGAGGCAGCGAGAACGCAATAAGCTGGCCGCGATCGTGTGTGGTTTCGCCCTCGTGTCCGGCGCAGCTCATATGGCGGGGACCAGCCCGGCTCTGGCCGGGGAGGAGGAGGGTGCGACCTATGCCCGCGTCCGCCATCTCGAGGACGACATGACCATAGCCCGGGCGGCCGAGGGCGAGATCTTCGCGGCCACCCTCAACGCTCCGATCCTGCCTGGAGACCGCGCCTGGACCGAAGGGCACCGGGCCGAGATCGAACTCGCCGATTCCTCCCTGCTCTGGGTCGACGAATGGACCCGGGTCGGATTCCGCAGCCTGATCGATATCACCACGACCTATGCCGATCACAATCTGCTCGTCCTGGAAGAGGGATCGATCCGGATCAGCACATACGATCCGGAGGAGGATGCGCATGCCTTCCAGATCGACACCGAAGCGGGGACGATCTACCTGCTGTCGGGGGGTGAGTTCCGCCTCGACGCCGCCGGCGGCGTGACGACCCTGTCGTCGATCAGCGGGGTGGCCGAATTGTCGGGAGACGGCGGGTCGATCCTGGTGAGGAGTGGCGAGAAATCAAGCGTGAGGTCGGGACTGACGCCATCCGAGCCGCGCCATTACAACACCGCCCGCCTCGACGAGTTCGATCGTTACAGCGAAGAGCGATCCCTGGCCTACCTGCGCGGCCGGGATGAAGTGGTCCCGGTCGGGGTGCGTGAGGAGGTTCCGGTCGAGGTGCACCACTATATCCACGAACTGTCGATCTACGGGCGCTGGTACAGCGTTCCGTCCTACGGCTGGGTGTGGCGGCCAGCCTATCACGGCGCCTGGGGCCCCTATCATGACGGCTACTGGACCTGGTGCGCCAGCGGATGGTCCTGGGTGTCGTACGAACCATGGGGCTGGGCCCCTTACCACTACGGCCGCTGGGATCATGTGGCGAGCATCGGCTGGGTCTGGATCCCGGGCCGTAGCTGGAGCGGCGCATGGGTGAGCTTCGCCGTCGGGCCGGCCTACGTCGGCTGGGCGCCGCTGAATTACTACAATCGCCCGGTCTTTCATGACGCGCGATTCGTCGCCCGGGGCACGGTCACGGGTGCCGATCTGCAGACGAGGGGATGGAGTTTCGCCCGTCACGAGCAGTTCACCCGGCGGGACCGGGCGACGGCTCACGCTCGGGGGGAGCGCATGCCGCAGGACAGCGAAGCGGTGATTACCAGGAGCCTGCCCCGTTTCGATGCCAGGGCTACGGCAAAGCGGCCCGAACCAGGGATTCGCCTGATCGACTCGGTGCGGGCGTCCAGGACTCCGCTGCCGGTCGCCAGCGACGACTCCGGCAAGGAGATGCCGTTCCGCAAACTGGAGCGGCCGCCCGCAGGCATGCCGCGATCCCCGCAGCGGGGTGTGACCGGCTCTCGCGGTCTCTCCGCCGGCGCGGCGGGAGACGGCAGCCGCGAAGTGCCGCTCCAGCCGCGGGGGCGTTCCGGCGCCGTGCCTCCTCCGGGACGCAGCGGCCTTCTGGGTACCGCCGACGGCGACGGCAAGCCCCTGCGCGGCGCGCCCCGCAGCCTTGGATTAAATCTGGAAAAGGAAGGCGGAGCGGTGCCTGACCGCGGCACAACCGGGCCGCAGGAGAGGGGAAAGCCAGCCTCGCCGGATCAGGCGTCCGGACCGGAGGAAAAGCGCCGCCGGCATGCGGTGGAACAGCTGTTCCGCGGCTCGCGCCAGCGGCCTGCTCCGATGACTGTCGATGATGATTCCCGGCCGGAAAAGCAAAAAGCGAATCCCCCGGCGGCGCAGGGACGCTCGACCGGCGGGCGGGAAAGTGGGGAGCGGGTAAAACCATCCCGAGGGCGGGGAGAGTCCGCTGGCGAGCGGCCCTCCGAACCGGATAAGAGTACCGCACGGTCGTCGTCAGGAAGGGCCGAGAGCGGGTCGAAGAACAGCTCCGGCAGGCAGGATGGCGCCGCGAAGCAGGACCCCGAACGGGAGGGCGGGAAATCGGCGAGCTCCCCGGGCGGACGGAAAGAGAGGCCAAACAGCTCTTCCGGACGTGGGGAGAACGCGAACCGGGGCCGCTGATCATCCCGGCGGCGCGGCCAGCACCCAGCAGCCGGCCACACACCGAACCAACGCCGCTTTCTTGACCTCGGCGAGAGCCGTGTGATAGATCACCGGCCGCATGGCGATCCTGCCGATTCTTCGATTCCCGCACGATGTCCTGCTCACCGAGTCGGATGAGGTGGATGAGATCACGGCCGATCTCGAGCGCCTCGTCGGTGACATGATCGAAACGATGCATGACGCCCCCGGAGTCGGCCTGGCGGCCAACCAGATCGGGGTCACCCGGCAGGTCGCGGTGGTCGATCTCACCTGCGGGGAGGACCCGAAGCAGATCATCGTCCTGATCAATCCACGCATCCTGGAGAACAGAGGGGGCTATGTCGAGGAGGAGGGCTGTCTGAGCCTCCCCGGCTTCACCGAGAGGGTCCGCCGCCCGGACCGTTGCGTCGTCGAGGCGATGGATCTCGACGGCAAGGTGCGTACGCTCGAAGGAACCGGATTGCTCGCCCGCGCCTTCAACCACGAGGTGGACCATCTGCACGGCCGCCTGTTCATCGAGCATCTGAGCCCCCTGAAGCGGCGCTTCATCAAGAGGAAGGTTCAGAAGAAGATGCGCGCCGGAGACTGGCCGCTGGTACCTGCCTGAGAGGCGCCGATGCGCCTGATATTCATGGGGACTCCCGAGTTCTCCCTCCCCTCCCTGGTGGGATTGGCGGAGGCGGGGCATGAGATCCGGGCGCTGGTCACCCGCCCCGATCGGCCGGGCCGTCACCGGTCGTCACGGCCGGCGCCCTCGGCGGTCAAGCGGGAGGCCGAACTGCGCGGCATCCCCGTTCTGCAGCCGGCCTCGATCCGCGATGCCGCCTTCGCCGGTCGCATCCTCGCTCTCGATGCCGAGATCATCATCGTGGTCGCCTTCGGGGCGATTCTGCCGCCGGCCCTCCTGAAGATCACCGCCCGAGGATGCGTCAATCTGCACGCCTCGCTCCTGCCCCGCCATCGCGGGGCGGCACCGATCGCGCGGTCGATCATGCTGGGCGAGCGCAGGACCGGCGTCACGACCATGCAGATGGACGAAGGGCTCGATACCGGGGGGATTCTGCTGCAGGAGTCGTGCGACATCGGGGCGCAGGAAACTGCGGGTGAGCTGAGCGCGCGGCTGGCGACAATCGGCGCCGGCCTGCTGCTCAGGACGCTGGATGGTCTGCAGGCCGGTCACGTCACCCCGGTCAGCCAGGACTCTTCCCGCGCCACCCTCGCTCCACCGCTGCGCAAGGAGGACGGGTGGATCGACTGGAACGACGCGGCGGAGTCGATCGCCTCCCTGATCCGGGGGTGCAACCCCTGGCCGACGGCGGTCGCCCGGCTGCGTGATGGAGCGGTTCAACTGCTGCGGGCCGGGGTGGCGCCCATGGGTCCCGAGGAAGAGAAGCCGGCCCCGCCGGGCACGGTGGTGGCGATCGAGCGAGAGCACATCCTGGTGCAGTGTGGGGGCCGGGCCCTGCTGGAGGTTTCTGAATTGCGCTTCGCCGGCCGCAGGGCAATGCAGGCGCGTGATGCGGTGAATGGCCGTCTGATCGAGTCGGGGGAGGCCTTTGCGCCGGCCGCGGCAGGTTGAGCCGGATGCGCGCTCGGCGGCACTGACCATCCTCGACCGCATCGGGCGGGCGGGGGATCATAGCAACACCCTTCTCGCGCAACTCCCCGCCGCCATGGACAGCAGGGATCGGGCGCTGGCGAGCGAGCTCGTGTATGGCGTGTTACGCCGCAGAACGGCGCTCGATCGGCTCATCGAGCGGTTCGCCACTCGCGAACTGGCGGCGATCGAACCGCTGATCCTCGATATCCTCCGGCTGTCGCTCTATCAGATCGTCTACCTGACCCGCGTCCCCGCTCCCGCAGCCGTCAATGAAGCTGTGTCCCTGGCGCGCGCCCGCTGCGGGGAGCGGGCGGCGGGCTTCGTCAACGGCGTGCTTCGGTCGGCAGCCCGGCAGCTGGCGGACGGGGGGCTCGTGCCCCCGCCGCAGGCATCCGACGCCACCGGAGCGAGCGGCCTGCTGACCGATCTGGAGGAGGTGCACTCCTTCCCCTCGTTCCTGGTGCGCCGGTTCGTGACGCGCTACGGTCGCGTCGGCGCCTCCGATCTGATGGCCGCTCTCAACCGGCCGGCACCGGTCGTGCTGCGGTCCGCAGCGCCGGGAGGCGGCACCGATTTGATCCGCCGCCTGGCAGATGAGCGTATCCGCGCGACACTCTCCCCCTGGCTGCCGGAGGCGGTGCGCGTCGAGCAGGGGCAGGTCCAGCACTCGGCCACATTCCGGCAGGGCGCCTGCTATTTTCAGGACGAAGCGTCCCAGATGGTGGCCCACCTGCTGCGGCCACTGCAGGCAGGCGAGGGGTTCCTCGACCTGTGCGCCGCGCCGGGAGGGAAGTTCCTGGCGGTCGCGGCGACCCGGCCCGCCGACCCGGGACCGCTGGTGGCGGCCGACCTGAGCCGGGAACGACTGCAGAGAATGAGACGAAATGCCGTGCGCCTCGGGGCCGGACCATTTCACTCCGTCGTGCTCGATGCGACGAGACCGGCACTGCGGCGCCGCTTCGGCCGGGTGCTTCTCGACGCTCCCTGTTCGGGAACCGGGATCATCCGCCGCCATCCGGAGATCCGCTGGCGCCGCAGTGAAGCGGAGATCGCGCGGCTGGTCGATCGCCAGGGGGTGATGTTGCGGGCCGCCTGTGACCTGGTCGCACCGGGTGGCCGGCTGGTCTACGCGGTCTGCAGCCTGGAGCCCGAGGAGGGGCCGGATCGCGTGGCCGAGTTGGTCGCCGCCCGGCGCGATATCGAGCTGCTCAATGCGCGGGCACTGCTCCCTCGCGGCGCGCAGCGGCTGGTCGACCGCAGCGGATATGTCGCGACGTTGCCGCACCGCGACGACCTCGATGGGTTCTTCGCCGCCGTCCTGCGCAGAGCGGGCGACGGTTGATGGCTGCGGCGTTGGCGGGTCGGTGACGCTGTGCTACCATGCGCGGCGGGCGGCGCAGTGGAGAATCCCGAACAGGCGCGATGGGGTCGATGAAGTCTCTCTGGGACAACTATCTACGCCGTCAAAGCATCCTGGCCGCCAAGATCCTCCTCCTGGCCGGGTCTCTGGCGGTGGTCGCTGCGCTCAGTGCCTACATCACAGTCAAGACGACGCTTTCCGGCAGGGAGGTGAAGATCCCCGACCTGACGGAGATGAGCGTTGCCGATGCTACACAGCTGCTCGTCGAGCGGGGGCTTATCCTGGAAGAATCGGGGCGCCGCTACGATGCCCGCGTCGAGGAGGGGAAGATTCTGGCGCAGGATCCGCCCCCCGACAGCAGCATCAAGCTGCAGCGCAAGGTGAAGATCGTGGTCAGTCTTGGCGACAAAGTGACTGCCATCCCGGATCTCAGGGGCGGCGCGGCCCGCCGGGCACAGATCACGCTCCAGCAGCAGGGGATGACGGTGGCGGGGCAGGTGTACACCTTCTCGCAGCGGGAAGAGGAGAACCTCGTCATCGGGCAGGATCCGCTGCCGGGCGAGGTCGGTCCCCGGGAAGGAAAGGTCGGGCTGCTGATCAGCCGGGGGCGGCGTCCGCGAACCTACGTCATGCCCGATCTGATCGCCCAGCCGGAGGCGACGGCGGTGGAATTCCTGCGGCGGGCCGGATTGCGACCAGCTCCGGTGCGTCGCAGTGTGAGCCGGTATTACCGGCCCGGATCGGTGATGGCGCAGCGCCCGGAGGCCGGCTTCCGGGTGCGTAGTGGCGACCTTGTGGTGCTGACGGTCGCCCGGGAGGCAGGCGGCAATGACGAATGAATCGCGACCCTCTCGAGCCGGCGGCAGCCTGCGTGAGTCCAGTGGGCGCCTGCCCGGCATCCCGGCGCTGGCCCCGTCCATCCTTTCCGCCGACTTCGCGCGGCTCGGAGAGGAGATCGCCGCAGTGGAAGAGGCGGGAGCCCGCCTTCTGCACCTCGACGTCATGGACGGGCATTTCGTCCCCAACCTGACGATCGGTCCACCGGTCGTCGCCGCCGTGCGAAGGGTCACCCGGCTGCCCCTGGACGTCCACCTGATGATCGAGCATCCCGATCGTTATATCGAGAGCTTCGCCAAGGCGGGCGCCGACATGATCTCGGTTCACCAGGAGGCGACGCCCCACCTGCACCGGACCGTCGCCTGCATCCGTGAATGCGGGGCGGCGCCGGGGGTGGTGCTCAACCCTGCGACCCCCCTGACAACCCTGCAGGAGATCCTCCCGGAGCTCGATTACGTGCTGCTCATGTCCGTGAACCCGGGGTTCGGAGGGCAGAAATTCATCCCCTCGGTGCTGCGTAAGACGGCGATCCTGAGGAGCATGATCGAAGCATCGGCCCCCGGTGTGCGGATCGAGATCGACGGTGGCGTCGGGCCGGCGAATATCTCCGAGCTTTTCGCTGCGGGTGCCGAGATATTCGTCGCCGGGTCGGCCGTTTACGACGGGCATGATCCGCGCCAGCGCGCCCGCGATCTGGTCGAGCGGCTCGCCAGGGGCGGACGGGCTCCCAGGGAATAGGGACTGAAGATGTCGCTCCGCTCAGGCACCACTCGCATCCGGGTGCGCTATTCCGAGGTCGATCGCATGGGTGTGGCCCATCACACCCATCACCTTGCATGGTTCGAGATCGGCCGTACCGAGCTGATGCGGGAGGCGGGCATGACTTACGCCCGGGTCGAGGATGACGGGGTGTTCCTGCCGGTGATCGAGGCGACCTGCCGCTACCTGGCTCCGGTGCGGTATGACGAATGCATGACAGTTCACACCGGGCTGGAGCCGGCACGCGGCGCACGGATCCGCTTCACCTACCGCATCGAACGCGACGTGGATGGCGTCGTCGTGGCGACCGGGAGCACGGTTCACGCAGCGACGGATCGTCACGGCCGTCCGCGCCGCCTGCCGCCGTCCTTGCGTGAGCTCAGATGCTGAATTCAACAGACCATCGGGTCCGCCGCCTGGGGTCGAGGCTGGCGGCCGCCCTGGCGCTTTGTGCCGTCATCGGGTGCGCCGGCACCTACAAGAAAGGCAGCCTCGAGCCTCCCGAGATTGTCTATCAGGACGCCCGCAGGTTGATGGTGAAGGGGAAGTATTACAAGGTCCGCAGCTCCCTGCAGGAGGTCCTGCCGCGCATTCCACCCGAGGATCTCGAACTCCTGCCGATGGTGCAGCTCACCCTGGCCGACGCTTTCTTTCTCGACGGGGGCCTGCTGAATTACGGCGAGGCCCTGAATTCCTACCGCAGTTTTCTGACCTTCTTCCCAACTCACCCGAAGGCGGACTATGCGCAGTACATGGTCGGTATGTCTCTGTTCGAACAGATCCTGGCGCCCGATCGGGATCAGACCATCACCAAGAGAGCGATCGGTGAGCTGAACAAGTTGGAAGCGCTCTATCCGTTCAGCGACTATGTCCTGGAAGGCCGGAAGGCGATTCAAACCAGCCTCGACCAACTGGCCGAGCACGAGCGGGTGATAGGGTGGTTCTATCAGCGGCGCAAAGCGTGGGAGGCGGCGATCGGCCGCTACCGTAACCTGATGGCTGCTTTTCCTCAAGCCGGCAACATGAACCAGGTGCTCCTCGACCTGGCGACCTGCCTGCTGAAAATCGACCAGCGCACCGAGGCCGCCGATCTGCTGGATCGACTGAACCGGGAGGATGCCGATGGGAAGCTGGCGAAGCGCGGCCAGCGCCGGTTGCGCGACTACGACGAGGAGCAGGCGAAGCTCAGGAAGAAGATGGGGGGGGGATCATGACCGCCCGCCCACCGGCCGGACCCCACGGGCCGGCCCGCCGGCCGTTGACCGCCATCGTCCCGACCTACAACGAAGAGGAGATGATCCGCGGCTGCCTGGAGTCGGTTCGGTTCGCCGACGAGATTCTGGTGGTCGATTCGTTCAGCACCGACGGCACGCTGGCGATCGCCCGCGAGCTGGGGGCACGCATCATCCAGCGCGAGTTCGACTATCCGTCTGCTCAGAAAAACTGGGCCATCCCTCAGGCAACCCACGAATGGATTCTTCTGCTCGATGCGGATGAGCGCGCTACGCCGGCGTTGCGCGAGGAGATCGAGCAGGTCCTGCAGCTGGGTCCACGGGCCGACGCCTACTGGATCCGGCGTGCCAACTTTTTCCTCGGACGGCCGATCCGCCGTTGCGGCTGGGGGACCGACAAAGTCATCCGCCTCTTCCGTCGCGACGTGTCGCGCTATCGAGATCAGCGCGTCCATGAGGAGGTTGATTTTCCGGGGCCGCTCCCGATTCTGCAGAACCGGCTGCAGCATCTGACCTTCCGGTCGTTCGGTCAGTATTTCCCCAAGCTCGATCTCTACAGTGATTGGGGTGCCGGCCAGATGTACGAGCGAGGCCGCAGGGCGAAAGCGGTCGAAGTGTTTCTGCGCCCCATCGGCCGCTTCATCAGGATGTACATCCTGCGGCTGGGGTTCCTCGAGGGTGGGCGCGGCCTGGTGCTGTCGCTGCTCGGGGCGTTTTCCGTCTACCTCAAATACGCTCGCCTGTGGGAGCACGACATCCTCAAGGAGATGTCGCATACGGAGCAGCGCGGTGGCGTGGATACCCGTCCCCGGACACCCTGAACGCGTCCTGCCCGGGGACGGCCTACGCGGATCGACAGGGGTTCGGGTCGATCCGTCTGCTCATGCGTCGAACAGCCGGCCCTGGGCCGGGCGACGCCGGCGCCCCGGCTTCGTCACCTCCGCCATCTCGGGATAAAGATCGACCAACTCGGGAGGCGCCTCAACCCGCATTCTGCGCAGCGCTGATTGGACCATCAGCGCGTTGGCCGGGGCCTTGCCGCGGTAATGGTTGTTGGCGATGATGAACACCTCCTCAGCCCGTTCCTGGAGCCGGTCGGCGCGCTCTACCCAGGGGCGAAGTTCTTCCATCGAATAGAGATAATCATAGCGTGCGGCAGCCGACACGCCGCTCTTGAACCAGTTGTCGGCGTTGCGGCCGTGCAGTCGGATGTAGGCCAGCTTTGATGTAACGTGTCCGCTTGGCCGCAGGGTGGTGCCGATCGGAGGCTGATCGATGTTGCAGAAGCCGATCCCGAGTTCATTGAGGAAGCGGAGGGCCCCCTCGTGCCCCCAGCTGCAATGGCGAAACTCGGCGACCAGCGGCAGGTCGGGGAGCATGGCGCGGATGGCGCGCAGGCGCTCCCGACTCTCCTCGCGGTCATGGAAGGCATGCGGGAACTGCGCCAGCACCGCCCCCAGCCGACCAGCCTCGAGCAGCGGGGCGATACCGTCGCGGTAATGCCGGGCCTCTCCGGAGAGGTCGAGATGAGGCTCGGCGCCGGCAGGATTATTCCAGCCAGGGTGGGTGAAGGAGCGGTGGAGCTTGGCGGTGAACTGGAACGAGGGGTAGGTTGCCACCCGGTCGACCCACGAATGGGCGGCGGCCGGATCGGGCTGCCGGTAAAAGGTCACGTTGATCTCGATGACCTCGAAGATGGAGGCGAGGTAGGCGAGGCGATCGAAGCCCCGCGGGTGGGTCGATGGATAGACGATTCCGTCCCAGTCGGGATAATCCCAGCCAGCCACGCCGACACGGATCACGGCCCCTCCTTGAGGCAAGAATAGGCCCATTTTAGCTTTTTTCCCCTGCTCAGGGGAGTCCCGGGGCAGGGGTATGATCCGCCCCTCCCGGGGGCGAAGGTTGACCTGGAGGCCTGGAAGTTGCTATACTTACAGCGTAACTTACCGTACACGCTCCATTTACGGGCCGCAACATTGGTCTCCGGAGGCAGGCTGTGGGATTCAAGGTCGGCGATAAGGTTGTTTACCCGAATCATGGCATCGGCGTCATCGAGAACATAGAGAAGAGAGACATCGGCAGCATGGACGCAGAATTCCTCCGACTGCGCATCATGGCCAATGACAGCACGGTGATGGTCCCGAAAGGGAATACCGTCAACGTCGGGCTACGCCCGATCGTATCGAAGAAAGAGGTTGACCAGGTCTTCGACGTCCTGAAGGAGAACTCGGTCAAGGTGTTCGATGACTGGAAGGGGCGATTCCAGGAAAACTCCGACAAGATGCGCACCGGGTCGATCACCGAGGTCGCGCTGGTGTTCAAAAGCCTCAGTCATCTCGCCCTGCAGAAGAACCTTTCCTACCGCGAGCGGCGCATGCTCGATCGTGCGCGCTACCTTATCGTCAGCGAGATCGCCGAGGTTGCCAAGCTGACGGAAGCGGAGGCCGAGGTCAAGGTAGACCGCGCCGTCGCCCACGGCTTCAAGCAGAAGCGCTAGCGAGAGCGATCGCGCCGGAACTCCCGTTCCCGGCCGGGGTGCGGGAACCGATGGACCAGTTCCTTTTGCAGGCGATCACGACGGAGGCGGGGGGACGCCTCCTCGAGCGCGAGTTGCTGCGCGTCGCGTACCTCGGTCAGTGCCGCTATCTGCTCCGTTTCGCCACCCCCCGTAATGATAACCTGCTGATCTCCGTCCGCCCCGATCTGCCTCGTCTGCACCTGACGCCCCGCGGCACCAGGTTCCTCGAGCTATCTCCCGATCGTTTCGCGGCGTGGCTCGATGACGAGATCGGCGGCGCCACGCTGGAGCGGATCGAAAAGAGCCCCTGGGACAGGGTGGTCACGCTGTGGTTCCGCCTGACCTCCGCCGGGGGAACGGCTGTCTCACGCCGTCTGGTGGTCGAGCTCCTGGGGCGATCGTCCAACATCGTGGCGCTCGACGGCGAAGGTCGGGTGCGCGCTTTCGCCAGGGAACTGAACAGCGCCTTTCGTGCCCCCCGGGTCGGGGAGCCGTACCGAGCCCCCGTCAGCCGGGAGGACTACAGCGACCTGGCGCTGGAGCCCGGCTCGCTGCCGGCGATCCGCCGGCGGTGGGAGGACGCGGTGGCGTTTCTGCAGCCGTTGAGCCCGCTGCTCGCCAACGATCTGAGAAGCGCCGCGGGGGGGCAGTGGGACAGGGCGGCCGAACGACGCCTGGAGGAGATTCTGGCGGCCGTCGGCAGCGGAGATTGGAAGCCGGTGATCTACTCGAAACGCCCCCTGGCGGCGTTGGCGGAAGGGGATCGCCTCGACAGCAGCGAGCTGGTCGTAGCTCCGCTGCACCTGCTGTCCCCGCAGGATGCCGTTCCCGGCGGGACCATCAGTCTGTTCGACAGCCCTTCGGAGGCGGTGCACGCCGGGTTCGACCTGAAGGAGCGACTGAACGACTTTCTGGCGCTGTGCCGTCATCACCAGGGGCTCGCCCGCCGCGAATGTGACCGCCTCGACGTTTTGATCGGGAAACTGGAGAAGGAACTGGAGCGGGCGCGCGACGCCGATCGGCATCGACGTCACGGCGAAGCGCTGCTGGCCGGGCTGACGGTCGCCCGGATGGCGGGGGAGACGGCGATCGTGCCAGACCCGGAGGATCCTGCCGGGAAAGCCATGCAGGTGCCGATCGATCCGCAACGGTCGCTGCAGGAGAATGCGCGCAGATGCTTCGAGCGGTACAAGAAGGGGAAGCGGGCCGTCGGCACCATCGAAGAACGCCTGCAGGCGGCGCAGGAGCGCCGCGCGGCGTGGGAGGGTATCGTGCAGCAGGCGAGCGCCGCGGGCGGACCGGAGGACCTGGAGCGCCTGCGGGAGGCGATGGCCCGTCTCGGCTTGGTGCACGCGGCGCGCCGGCGCCGATCCGCTCCGCCGGGAAGGAGCGAGCCGCCGCCGAGCCGGGTCCGCCAGCACCTCAGCCCGGACGGGCTGACGATCCTGATCGGCCGCAGCGGGGCGGAAAACGACACTCTCACCTTCAAGATCGCCTCGCCATGGGACTTCTGGCTGCACGCCGCCGGCACCTCCGGCGCCCACGTGGTGGTGCGCAATCCGCAGCGCCTCAAGGCGCTGCCTGCACCGACCCTGCGCCGTGCCGCGGAAATCGCCGCCTATCACAGCGGCGCCCGGATGGACGGCGCCGTCGATGTCCATTACACCCAGCGCAAGCATGTTCATAAGCGCAGGGGAATGCCTCCCGGCCAGGTGATTCTGAAGCGATTCCGATCCCTGCGCGTGGCGCCCCGGCTCCCGGACCCGCCGCACCGCGACGTCTAGGAGCCTGCCCGACGCATTACTCGGACAGGCTCCTGGCCCGGCCGGCCGGTCAGGTTCCGCGCGCTCTCGGGACGAGTCCCGGCGGGTGACGCCAACCTAGGTGAGGACGTGGTAAGCTGCCAGCGCTCCCGTTGCGGTCAATTAAAGGAGGCGTTTACATTGGCAACAGCACAGCTCGCCAACTCCGATCGTCTGTCGGTGCGGAGCATGGTCTGCATGTGCCACATCGGCGTGACGGAGGAGGAGCGCAGACTGCAGCAGAAAATCGAGGTCGACCTCGACCTGTACGCCGACCTGGAAGCGGCAGGCCGCAGCGGCGACGTGGCGCAGACCATCGACTACCTCGACGTCACCCGGGAGGTCCGCGCCCAGCTCGAATCGACCTCATTTCACCTCATCGAGGCGGCGGCCAGGACCATCCTGGACCGACTGCTCATGAATTATCGTCTGCAGCGCGCCACCGTTCGGGTGCGCAAGTTCATCCTGCCAGGCGTGGCGCACATCGAGGTCGAGATGACGCGGCCGCGCGCCGACTCAACTGGACAGCCCACAGGGCATTCGCTATAGTCGCGGCGCCGCGCCACGGCTCGTCCCGTCCCGATGCCGGGCATGGGATGCCGGGCCGGGCTGACTTCCCAGGGAGATCATCGCCTCTTTGAAGCGGGCCAGTCGGATCATCATCAGTGTCCTTCTGACGGCAGGATTCCTGTTTCTGTTTCTGCGGGGATTCGATCTCGCGGCGGCATGGAAGAGCGTCAGGGAGGCGAATCTCGCTCTCATTGCCTGGAGCGTGATCCTGATCCTGGCGGCGTATGTCGTACGGGCTTGGCGCTGGCGCTATCTGCTCGATCCGATACGCAAGGGACTGGGGTTGTACAACCTCCTCTCCACCACGATGATCGGGTTCATGATCTCGTTTCTCGTGCCGTTTCGGGCGGGCGAGGTGGTGAGGCCGGTGCTGCTGGCCCGCCGTGAGCGGTTCAGTGCGAGCGCCGCGTTCGCCACGGTGGCGGTGGAGCGCCTGCTCGACGCACTGACCGTCATGTCGTTGTTCCTCGTCTTTACACTCACGGCGCATGG
>Ga0302046_10001179_pt1 | contig 24595 bp, 22 predicted proteins | sample RVTome_11_FD_200261 | JGI IMG/M metagenome (GOLD analysis project Ga0302046, IMG submission 200261) | Soil microbial communities from uranium-contaminated site in the Upper Colorado River Basin, Wyoming, United States - RVT147D111 (version 2) ... | reverse complement strand
GCACCGGAAGGCCATCCAGCAGACCGTGGCCACCCAGCTCGCGGCGTGGGGCGACGCGCCTGGCGACGAGGCCCGCAAGCCCAGGACGCGCCCGATCGAGCGCGACTTGGAGAAGGTGCTGGTGGATCTCGCGGACGACTTTCCCCTGCTCGCCACGCTCGTTGAACGCCATCGCGGCGGGCAGACGCGGCTGCCCATGGGACGGCGGGGAGAAGGTGGGGTCCCGATCGAGTCGCCGCCGCCGGACGAGACAGCGGCGGACGGGGCCGACAGCGCCCCGGAGCAGGAGCCGGTCCCCCCGGCCACGAACGTGCCGGAGCCGGACGCGCCGCCGCCCACCCCGGAGCCGCCGGCCAGCATGCCGCCCACCGGGCCGGAGGGCCCGCGCCGGCCGACCCGGTACGCGCTCCAGATCCGGTCGAGCGCCGCCCCGACGATCCCGCGCTCGGCCGGCTGGTCGAGACCACGGTGTGGGTGAACGAGGCGCATCCGGCGTACGGGCGCGCGGTGGCGACGCGGGCGGAGGGGTATCACATCGCGCTCACGGTGGCCATGGCGGTTGGAGCGCTGGCCGTGGAGGCGGCACAGGTCGCGGACTTCGTGACGGCGTTCCTGGCGCGGTGGGGGGAGTCCGTGGGGGGTCGCCGCAAGCGATGATGGCGACGCCTCGGTTGCTGCTGAACCGCAGAGCACGCGGAGGGCGCTGCGCTCGGCCTAGGCCAGGACCTGCCGCAGTTTCTGGAGCCTCTCTCGCAGGCCGCGCTCGATAGCCTGCAGCAACGCGAACTCGCCGAGGTTTGCTACGGCATCCTTGACCGTATCATCTACCGCGGCCTCGACCGCATCAGCGGATTCCCGCAACAGGCGGTGCAGCGGGCCCCACCGTAGTTGCATGGCATCGGCGAAGCGCTCCCAGTGCCGCCGTTCGACGTAAGCGTGCCGTCGCTCGCCACCGATTCCCATCGCGGCGTTCCTGCTGAGACCTCGGTAGACCGTGCTGCACACGAGATCATAGAAGGGCGCCAGGCGCAGTCCGTCAGGCGTGTAGAGGAGCGCCAGGTTCTTGCCGTGAGCGTCTTCATTGCCGATCAGGTAGTTGAACGCAACCCAGCGGATCAGCAATGACAGGTCGGCGATCGGCAGCGCGCTGTGCTGCCGGAGTACGTCGGCGCAAGCGGCCAGGCTGGGCCCGCCCTCGGCCTCGTACTTTTGCTGGGGCGGCGTACCGGTGGCCTGACAGAAGTCCTCCTGGTGCAAGCGTGCGATGTCGTGACCGAGTTGCAGGCGGTCGAAGCGGTTCACGACCAGCACCGAGATGCCAAGGGCGAGGAACTCCACATCGGCCACTGGGAGGCCGGCGGCCCGAGCAAGCCGCATGCAGAAAAACTCGTTCTCCACGAGGTGCGGGACGGTCACCCGAGTGCGCTTGAGGATATGCGTGGCCGGAGCGCCGCCCAGCGGCAGCTGCCACCCCTCACCGCTCCGCCGCAGCGTGAGCTTTGCCTGGGCGCCCGCGAGCGAGAGCCGACCTTCGCGCTGTGCCTCGATCAGCAGTGGATCCCCCGGTACGGCGAACATCGCTCGCAGCTCGTGATCGGGGAGGTCACGGTAGCGGGGGTGGGTTGGCGGGTCCACGCCGGCCGGCCAGACTGAGACGGCGCCTGCGCACTCTCCTCCAACGGCGCCCAGGAGCCCAGCCGTATTCGACTCCGAGATGCGCAGGCTCATGGCGGTGAGCCGACGATATTCCTCCTCCGGCAGGAGGTTCTCGAAGAACGCTCGTGATGCGGGGTCTCCGTAGGGCTCTTCCCGCTTTGGCAGGCGTACGCTCAGCGGGGAGATGCTGGGATCGTCCAACGCTGCCTCGCCGTAGGAGAAAGAAAGGCGCGCGCGGTCCGCGTGCAGGCTCCCGATGTCACGCCCGAAGAGAAGGACCCGGTGGGTCACCGCGCCCCGCTCTCGGCGTCGGTCTCACCAACCGACGCCGTGGACCCCGGGGTCCGGACCTCGATTACCAGCTCGAGCCCCAAGCCCGCCAAGACTTGCAGGAGCGTCTCGGCGTTGGCGCGTCGCGTTCCGTGCTCGAGCTCGATCAGGAACCGGCGACCGACTCGCAGGAGGCCAGCGGCCTCGTCGAGGGTGAGCCCGGCGGCCATCCGGCGCTCGCGGACGAGGGCGCCTAGTTCGATGAGGGTGCGGACCCGCGCTCGAGAAGTGGTCATAGTTCCTTATAAGGAACTCTAGCCATGGCGGTGGTTCAGCGCAATACCTGAGTTCCCTATAGGGAATTGGTGGCTCCAACCTGTGCCATCAAGCGGGAATAGTCCCCTTTGGGGAACCGACAGATCCGGGGCAGATCCGTGGGCCATGCGGCGGCCCCACATTACGGCTGGTCAGGACCTGACAAGGCGGTTGGGGATGATCAGCGAAATCCGCAGTGGTGGTCAGACCGGTGTGGACCGCGCCGCGCTCGATGCCGCGATGGCGCACGGCGTTCCCTGCGCCGGCTGGATCCCGCGGCACCGCCGGGCCGAGGACGGCCGCGTCCCCGCACGCTACACGGCGCTGGTCGAGACCCCCGACGACGCCTACGAGACCCGGACCGCGTGGAACGTGCGCGACGCCGACGCCACCCTCGTCATCACGCTCGGCAGTCTTTCGGGCGGCTCGCTCCTCACGGTGGAAATCGCCGCGCGCCTGGGCAGGCCGCATCTCGTCATTGACCTCGACGCCCAGGATCCGGAGCGGGCCGTGGCCGCGGTGCACGCGTGGCTGGCCGCGCTGCCGCAGCCGGTCCGGCTGAACGTGGCCGGTCCGAGAGCCGGCCATGCTCCCGGCATCTACGATCGCGCCCGCGCACTGCTCGACGGGGTCCTGAACGTGCCGGACACGCGACGGGCGTGACAGGTGGCCCGGCATGGCCGCTCGGGGCGTCGTCGGTTGGAGGGACGGGGACGGGGCGGCAGCCCGCGGGCCCGTGTAGATTGTACCGCAACGGACTCGGCCGGCCCCAGGTTTCCGACCCACGCTCGGGATCCCGGTGGCAGGCCACGGCGGGAGGATGCATGGCGAACAGTGATGAACGGAAGCTCGCGGCGCTCGTGAAGAAGACGGCCGCCAAGGTCGCCAACGCCAAGCCGAAGGGCCAACGGCGCCACGACCCGACGCTGCCGCCCGATTCGGAGGACGACGCCGAGCGTCAGCGGTTCTTCTCCGAGATGAAGAAGCGCGAGTTCTAGTCTTCACCCCGCAGTATCCGCTTCGGACTCCCGGCCCCGGCCGGTGACGCGGTGCTCCCCTCAACCGCCGGGCATCGCGAACGAGAGGCAGGCCCATGATCACCGACGTGCTCAAGCGCATTCTACTCCGCGACCTCGCCGCGCTGCGCCGCGAGATCCAGGCGTACGCGCGGGAGGACGACATCTGGACCGTGCCACCCGGCATCCAGAACTCCGCGGGAACCCTGGCGCGTCACGCGGCCGGCAACCTGCTGCACTTCGTCGGCGCGCAGCTCGGCGGCACGGGGTACATCCGCGACCGCGACGCCGAGTTCGGCGGCCGCCGCGTGCCGCGGCGGGAATTGGACGCCGGGCTCGCGCAGGCGATGGACGCGGTGCGGGAGACGCTCGACGCCCTGGCCCCGGAACGGCTCGCGGAGTCCTACCCGCTCGAGGTGGGCGGCGTTCGCCCCGCGACCGGGATGTTTTTGGTGCATCTCGCGACGCACCTCGCGTACCATCTCGGGCAGGTGGACTACCATCGCCGGCTCGTCACCGGCGAGGGCACCACGGTCGGCGCTCAGTCGCTCCCGGCCCTGCTGGCCGACGATCCGGCCTGACGGCAGATTCCCCGCCCCGCCCGGAGGCGCTCCATGCCGGTGCTGTCACGTCGCGTGTTTCTCGAGCGGTCGTCGTCCTGCGCCGCGCATCTCGCGCTCGCGCTGGCCCTGCCCGCCTCGATGCGTCGCCGCTGGGCGCAGCAGCCGGCGGGACGCGTGGTGGCGCAGGAGGCGTTCGGATCGCTCGAGCAGGTGGCGGACGGCGTCTGGGCCCTGATCTCGGATCCCCTGAGCGGTGACCGCACGACGCTCGCCAACGGCGGGATCATTGCCGGCACGGACGGCGTGCTGGCCGTGGAGGGGTTCTTCCAGCCGGCCGGCGCCACCTGGCTCGCGGAACGGGCGCGCGAGCGGACCGGCCGTTGGCCCACGCACGTGGTGCTCACCCACTACCACGCGGACCACGCCAACGGCGTCGCGGGCTACGGCGCCGGTGCCATGCCCACCGTGCACGCCACCGGCGTCACGCGCGACGACGTGGCCAGCCGCAACCGTCCGCCCGACGACGCCCGCGCCGCCGCGCTCGCCGCTGCGGAGCTGCTCACCGAGCAATCACCCACGACGCTCGACCTGGGCGGGCGCCGCGTTCGCATCGTGCCGCGCCAGGGCCACACCGCCAGCGACGTCAGTGTCGAGCTGGACGAGCCGGCCGTGGTCTTCTGCGGCGACCTCGTCTGGAACGCGATGGTCCCGAACTACGTGGACGCTCTGCCCTCGAAGCTCGCGGCGGCGGTCCGCGCGCTGCGCCGGACCGAGCCCACGATCTACGTCCCAGGCCACGGCGCGGTCGCGCGTGAGGCCGCCTTCGATCGGTACGTGGCCATGATTGACGCCATCGAGGACGGCGCGCGCCAGGCCCACGCGCGCGGGCAATCGGCCGCAGAGGGCGGGGCCGCGTTCGCCCTGCCCGCGTCGCTCGGCGACTGGATCATGTTCAGTCCGACGTACTTCGAACGGGCCTTCGCGGCCTGGTATCGCGAGTTGACGCCGTAGGGCCGGCCCGGGCGGCTCGCGACGCCCGGTCCCGTCCGTATCTTCCCTTCCGCCGGGCCCTTCCGGATTCGGCAGCAGGCCCCGATCCACCCTGGGAGACGACGAATGCTGCGACGCACGATCATCCTGTTCTGCGTGATCGCGGCGGGCGCCGTGACCGTCACGGCCGCGCAGGACCGGCCGGCGGCCACGAGCGAGCTGCGGGACGACGTCGAGCGATATGCGACCGACCGCGCCGCGCTGCTCCGCCGCTACGACGTGGGGTACGCGCCGGCCCGCCAGGCGCGCATGGCCACCTTCTACGACGAGTGGCGCGGGCGGCTCCGCGGGCTCGACTTCGACGCGCTGGGCCTCGAGGGGAAGGTGGACTACGTCCTGCTCGACCACGAGCTGGCGTACCAGCAGGCACTGCTCACCCGGGACGGCCAGTGGTTCGCGGAGATGACTCCCTGGCTGCCGTTCGCGCCCGCCATCATGGATCTGGCCGAGGCACGGCGCCGGATGGAAGTGCCGGACGGCCGGCAGGCGGCCGAAACGCTGACGGCGCTGGCCGCGCGCGTGGACAGCGTGCGAAAGGCCGTCACGGCGGCGGGCGGGACCGGCGACGCGCGCCGGGACCGGATCGTGGGGCGGCGCGCCGCAGGTATGCTGGGCGATCTCCAACGCGCCTTCCGCAACTGGCATCGCTTCTACGCGGGCTACGACCCGCTCTTCACGTGGTGGACGGCCGAGCCGTTTCGCCTGGCGGACAGCGCGATCGGCGCCTATCTCGGCCACCTGAACCGGACCGTCGTGGGCGTGCGTCCCGGCGAGGCGGACCCCATCATCGGCGACCCGATCGGCGTCGCGGGACTGCGCGCCGATCTGGTGCACGAGATGATCCCGTACACCGTCGAGGAGCTGATCGCCATCGCCGAACGCGAGTTCGCCTGGTGCGAGGCCGAGTACCGCAAGGCCGCCCGCGAGATGGGCCTGGGCGACGACTGGCGCGCCGCGCTCGAGCGGGTGAAGCGGGCGTACGTGCCGCCGGGCGACCAGACGCGGCTGGTCCGTGACCTCGCCAACGAGGCGATCACGTTCGTCGAGGCGCGGAACCTCGTGACGGTCCCGCCGCTGGCCAGGGAAGTCTGGCGGATGGAGATGATCCCGCCCGAGCGGCAGCGCGTCTCGCCGTTCTTCCTGGGCGGCGAGGTGTTCCAGGTGTCGTACCCCACCGACGAGATGACGCACGAGGACAAGCTGATGAGCATGCGGGGGAACAACCCCCACTTCTCGCGCGCGGTGGCGCACCACGAGCTGATCCCCGGTCATCATCTCCAGGGCTTCATGACGTCCCGCTACCAGACGCACCGCCGCGTCTTCGGCACGCCGTTCTGGGGGGAGGGCTGGGCCCTCTACTGGGAGATGCTGCTGTGGGACCTGGGATTCCCGGCCACGCCGGAAGACCGGATCGGCATGCTGTTCTGGCGGTCGCACCGGGCGGCGCGAATCATCTTCTCGCTGCGGTTCCACGCGGGCACCATGACCCCCCAGGAGGCGGTGGACCTCCTGGTGAACCGCGTGGGGCACGAGCGCGCCAACGCCGAGGGCGAGGTGCGCCGCTCGCTGGCCGGTGACTACTCCCCGCTCTATCAGGCCGCCTACATGCTGGGCGGGCTCCAGTTCCGCGCGCTGCACCGGGAGATGGTGGGCTCGGGCCGGATGACCGACCGCGTCTTCCACGACGCGATCCTCCAGGGAGGGCGCATGCCCGTGGAGATGGTGCGTGCCCGCCTCACCGGCACCCCACCCGCGCGCGACCATCGCGCCGGCTGGCGGTTCGCGGGAGACCCGGGGCGTCCCTGACCGGCGCACCCGTCAGATAGAGGAAACGAACCGATGCTTCTGGTCGAAGGCATGTGAGCCATGCGCCTGCTGTCGCAGCTGTTCGAGAACAACCGCCGCTGGGCCGACGCGTGTGTGGCCGACGACCCCGACTTCTTCAACGACCTGTGCGCCATTCAGCGGCCCGACTACGTGTGGATCGGCTGCTCGGACAGCCGCGTGCCGGCCAACCAGATCGTGGGGCTGCCGCCCGGCGAACTGTTCGTGCACCGCAACGTGGGCAACATCGTGCACGCCACCGACACCAACTGCCTCGCGGTGCTCCAGTTCGCCGTGGACACGCTCCGGATCAGCCACGTCATCGTGTGCGGCCACTACGGCTGCGGGGGCGCGCAGGCGGCCCTGGGACCGGCGGTGCCCGCCCCGCTCGAGCAGTGGCTCACGCCCATCCGCGCCGTCGCCGATGACCACCGGCGGGAGCTGGACACGCTCGACCCGCGGGCGCGGGTTGCCCGGCTCTGCGAGCTGAACGTGGTTGCCCAGGTGCACACGCTCGCCCGGCTCCGGACCATCAGGAACGCCTGGGGACGCGGGCATGCCCTGGCGATCCACGGCTGGATCTACGATCTGCACAACGGTCTCCTGCGTGACCTCGAGGTCACGCTCGAGGCGCCGGACGCGGGAGACCAATCGGGGGGATGACATGACGCGACGTTCCAACACCGCCGACCTCCAGCAGGCGCCGGGCATCGGCCCGAGCCTGGCGCAGGACCTGCGCGACCTCGGCGTGCGCCACCTCGGTGACCTGCGGCGGCGCGACCCCGAACGCCTGTATCAGCGGCTGAACCGGCTACGCGGCGTCCGGCAGGATCCGTGCGTCCTGTACGCGTTCCGCTGCGCGGTCTACTTCGCGCGGACCCCGCGGCCACAACCGCGGCTGCTCAAGTGGTGGAACTGGAAGGACCGGATGCTCGCTGTTGCGCTGCTGCTGGGGGCAGCCGCGCTCCCCGGCTGCGCGGCTCCCCCGGCGCCGGAAGATCCCATGGCGGTCACGATCCGCGAGGCATTCGTGCACGCCTGGTCGGCCTACGAGCGGTATGCCTGGGGCCACGACGAGGTCCGCCCGCTCACCAAGGCCCCCCAGGACTGGCACGACGTGTCCCTGCTCATGACGCCGGTGGACGCGTTCGACACCATGCTGCTCATGGGCCTCGACAGCAGCGCCGCCCGGGCCAAGGGGCTCATTCTCGATCGCCTGTCGTTCGACCACGACATGTCGGTCCAGGTGTTCGAGGTGACGATCCGCCTGCTGGGCGGACTGCTCGCCGCCTACCAGATGGACGGTGACGAGCGGTTCCTCGGCCTCGCGCGGGACCTGGGCAACCGTCTGCTGCCTGCCTTCGGCTCCACCACCGGCATGCCGTATCGCTACGTGAACCTCCGGACCGGCGCCCTCCGCGATCCGATCAGCAACCCGGCGGAGATCGGCACGCTGATGCTCGAGTTCGGGACCCTGTCCAAGCTCACGGGCGATCCGCGCTACTACGACGCCGCCAAGCGCGCCACGGTTTCCCTGTTCGAGCACCGCTCAGGCTTGGGGCTCGTCGGTACGACCATTGACGTGGAGACCGGCGAGTGGCGCGACCGGACCAGCCATATGACGGGCCGGATTGACTCCTACTACGAGTACCTGCTCAAGTCCTGGCGTCTGTTCAACGACGCGGACTTCGGCCGGATGTGGCAGGAGAGCATCGCGGCCGCCAACCGGTACCTGGTGGACGAGCAGCCATCCGGGCTCTGGTACGGGCACGTGGACATGGACACGGGCGCCCGCGTGGCCACCCGCTTCGGCGCGCTGGACGCGTTCCTGCCGGCCGTGCTGGCGCTCGGCAGCGACCTCGGGCGGGCCGATCGGTTGATGTCGTCGGTCTACCTGATGTGGACCACGTTCGGGATCGAGCCCGAGCAGCTCGACTACGTGACCATGGAGCCCGTGTCACCCGGCTACGTGCTACGCCCGGAAGCGATCGAGTCCGCCTACTACCTGTACCGGTTGACCGGCGACGTGCGCTACCGGGAAATGGGCCGCACGATGGTGGACAGCGTCCTCCACCACACCCGCGCCGAGGCCGGATACGCCTCGTTGCGCAGCGTCGTCACGCGCGAGCAGGCCGACCGGATGGAGAGCTTCTTTCTGGCGGAGACGCTCAAGTACGCGTATCTGCTGTTCGTGCCCCCGGAAACGCTGGATCTCCAGGCCGTCGTGTTCAATACGGAGGCGCACCCGCTCCGGCGCACCTGGGCGCCCTGACGCGGCTAGAGCCGGTCGAGCAGGAGTTTCAGCAGCCCGGCGCCCTCTCCCTTTTCCTTGACCACCAGCATCGGGATGTTGGTGGTCCAGATCAGTTTCTCGGGCAGCGTGCCGACGAACATGGAGGCCGTGGCGCTGCGGCCGCGTGATCCGAGGACCAGAAAATCCGCCCCCAGGTCCCGCACCTCGTCGCCCAGGGCCCGGGTCAGGTCTCCCGCGCGGCGCACGGTGCGCCGGACCTCCACGCCGCTGCAGTCCACCTTGGCGGCGAAGTCGTCGAACTCGCGGTGCAGGTGGGGCTCCAGCTTGGCCGCAAACTCGTCCGCGGAGAGCCCCGTCTTGTAGTACCCCGTGGGCAGGTCGTAGTAGTGGACCGCGTCGAGGGACGGCAGCCCGAGGTTGCGACAGTACAGCAGCGCCTTGTCCAGCGCCCGTCCCGAGGACTCCGAGAAGTCCACGGCGCACAGCACATGCGTGATGGCCGGCGCCCTTCCTTCGGGCACGATCAGCACCGAGCACGGCGCCTTGCGGGTCAGCTGTTTCTCCAGCGAATCGTGGCCCGTCTGCTCCCGCTTCCGTCCCAGAATGACCAGGTCCACACCGTCGTCCCGGATCCGCGCGAGCAGCTCGGTCAGCTTGTCGCCCTGCAACACCGTGAACGTCCGCTCGGTCCCCTCGAAGCCCTGGAACTCGGCCTCCACCGAATCCACCAGTCGCTGCCGCATCATGTCGTCCACCGCGGGCGCCAGCTGGGGGTATTCCGTCAGGAAGCTGTCCGGCAGACTGGCCTTGGACACCACGTGGATGAAGGAGGCCCGGGCGCTCCTGGCCAGGCGGGTCAGGAGCCCGGCATACCGGATCACCGTGGGATCCACCTGCGAGAGGTTCAGGCAGACCAGCACGTTCTTGTAGCGGTACATGACGGTCCTCACGTCCAGATCGAGCGTGCAAACTCCGGATCGGGGAATGATACCCACGCGACACGCGGGGGCGATTCTCCGCCTTCACGGTCGCGCCCCCGGAGCGTACATTCGTCGCTCATGTCCGGCGCCGACCGTCTCGATCCCCGGCCCCCGTGACCGGCCCCGTCCTCCTCACGCTCGCGATCACGCTGGGCGCGCTCGGCCTGTTCCTGTGGAACCGGCTGCGCGCGGACGTCGTGGGGCTCCTCGTGATGGCGGCGTTGATGGTCACCGGCCTCGTGAGCCTGCACGAGGGCATCAGCGGCTTCGCCAACGAGGCCATGCTCACGGTCGCGGCCATGTTCATCCTGTCGGCCGGCCTGGCGCGCACCGGCGCCATTGATCTCCTGGGACGCCGAGTTGCCCGACTGGCGGGGAAAAGCGAGTTCCGGCTCCTGCTCGTGAGTCTGGTGCTCGTGATCCCGCTCAGCGCGTTCGTCAACAACACGCCGGTCGTGGCCGTGATGATCCCCGTGGTGCTGGGCGTGGCGCGCAAGACCGGCGCGCGCCCGTCCAAGCTGCTCATGCCCATCTCGTTCGCCAGCCAGATGGGCGGCACGCTCACCCTGATCGGTACGAGCACCAATCTCCTGGTGGCCGGCCTCGTGCTCGAGCTGGGGCTCGAGCGGATCCGCCTGTTCGACATCACGACGACGGGACTCGTCCTGATGGCGGTGGGCGTCGCGTACCTGCTCACCGCCGGCCGGTGGCTCACCCCGGTGCGCGAGCCGGCCCGGGACCTTGCCGCCGCCTACGAGTTGCGGGAGTATCTGACCGCACTCGAGGTCCAGGCGGACTCGCCGCTCGTGGGCCGTACCCTCGGCGAATCGCGGTTCGCCTCGGAGTATGGGCTGGAGGTGGTGGCGGTGGACCGGACGGGCAGCCGGCTCACGAACGTGGGCGGGCCCACGGTGATCCACGCCGCGGACGTCCTGCTCGTGCGCGGGAAGATCCCGGACATCGCCCGGATCGAGAACGTGGCCCACCTCACGATCGCTTCCCCCAAGGCATCCCTCGCGGGGCCCGAGCGGGGCGGGCCGGAGGGGGAGCGGCATCTCGCGGAGCTGATCGTGCCGCCGCGGTCGCCCGTGATCGGGCGGACGCTCCGTGAACTCGACTTCCGCTACCGCTACGGGCCACCCGTCATCGGCATTCTGCGGCACGGGACGGCGCTGCGCGAGCGTCTCCGGGACGTACGGCTGGCCTCCGGCGACCTGCTCCTGGTTCAGGGAACCAACGACGAGCTGCGGCGGATCCACGGCAGCCGGGACCTGGCACTGCTCGGCGCCGTGGACCTGCCGGCCACGCGGGGCCGGAAGCTCAAGCTGGCCGTGGCAATCGTCGCGGCCGTAGTCCTGCTCGCCGCCTTCAACGTCATGCCGATCATGGTCTCGGCCCTGCTGGGCGTGATCGCGATGTTCCTCACCGGTTGCGTGACCCCCGAAGAGGCGTACCAGGAAGTGGACTGGATGGTGCTCGTCCTGCTGGGCACGATGATCCCCCTCGGCATCGCCATGCAGAACACAGGAGCGGCGGAGCTGGTCGCCAGATACTTGGTCCGGCTCACGACCCCACTCGGCGCGGTGGGCACCCTGGCCGCGTTCTTCCTGTTCACGTCGCTCCTGACCGGGGTCATCAGCAACAACGCGGCGGCCGTGGTGCTCACACCAATCGCCATCGCCACGGGCCTGGCACTCGACGTCTCGCCGCTCCCGTTCGTGATCGCCGTGATGATCGCGGCGTCGAACAGCTTCCTGACGCCCATCGGCTACCAGACCAACACGTTCGTGTTCGGTCCGGGGGGCTACCGGTTCGGCGACTTCGTCCGCGTGGGCGGGCCGCTCAACCTCCTGATGGTTCTCATGGCGGCCCTGGTCATCCCGCGGTTCTTCCCCTTCTGAGGAAGCCGGGTCGGGTGGAACGCAGAGCCCGGACGGACTCGGCCGGGCACGCGGGCACCCGGCCGGGCCCCGGAAAGCGCACTGGACAATGGCCAAGATATATGTATATTGCAATACAACGATTAAACGAGCCGGTCCGTGCCAACGTACACCTATCACTGCCGTGACTGCGACCGCGCGTTCGAGCGCCGCATGTCCATGTCCGCCTACTCGACCGACGCCTCCGTGCCGTGCCCCGCGTGCGGCTCGGAACGGACGGAGCGGAGCTTTGGTGCGGTCAACGTGCTGACGGGCTCGCGCGGCGGCGGCGCGTCCGCTGGTTGCGCGCCGAGTGGATTCGGCTGAGGGATCTAGCCGCGCCGCCCCGTCGGGGCGGGCCCAACCTTGCCATCCTCCGCGCACGACCGTCATTTCCTCCACGCTTCCCGGCACGCCACACCTGGAGGGATCGGATGCGCAGCGCACCTCGCTCACCCATCGCCCTGTTGGCCGTCATCGCCGTCGTCCGCGCGCTCCCCGCGCCCGCGGTGGCCCAGGGGACCCGCGCGGACTACGAGCGGGCCGAGCGGTTCCTGGGACCGCGCGTGGACAGCCTCGTGTTGAACGAGCGCGTGCGCCCCAACTGGCTCGGCCGGACCGACCGCTTTTGGTACGCGCGCGCCCTCCCCGACGGGCACGAGGTCCTGCTGGTGGACCCGGCCGGCCCGCGGCGCGGCCCGGCCTTCGACCACGCGCGCCTCGCCGCCGCGCTCACGGAAGCACTCGGCAAACCGGTCGAACCAGCCCGGCTCCCGATTGACGGGCTCGGCTTGTCCGCGGCCGGCGACACGGTCACGCTCGAGATCGAGCGCGCGCGTTGGCAGTGCCCGCTGGACACCTACGTGTGCATCCGGCGGCCGCGGGAGGAGGAGCCCGACGGCCTCTCGCCGGACGGCCGGTGGGTCGCCTTCGTGCGCGACCACGACCTCCATGTGCGGTCCACCGAGTCCGGCCGCGAGATCCGGCTCACCACCGACGGCAAGCGCGACCGCGCGTACGCCGCGCCGGTTCCGTCACCCACGCTGATGGTGCGGGACCGGACCGAGACGCCCGCGCTCGGTCCGCTGGTGTTCTGGTCGCCCGACTCGCGACGGCTCGCGACCTACCGCATTGACGTCCGCGGCGCAGGCACGCTCAGCATGGTCCAGCACGCTCCGCCTGATCGGGTCCGGCCGCGGCACTACACCTACCGGTATCCGCTGCCCGAGGATTCCGTCCTCCCGACCGGCGACCTGTTCCTCGTGGCCGTGGACGCGTGGCAGCCCGTGCGCGTCCCCATCGCGCCGGTCGTCATGCAGTACTACAACGCCCCCGCGCGGCCGCGCTGGTCGGACGACGGATCACGCCTGACGCTCGTCGTGACCGAGCGGGGATACACCCGCCGCCAGGTGCTGGAGATTGACGTCGAAAAGGCCGCGCCGCGCCTGGTCGTGGACGAGGTCGGCGAGCCGTACGTGGACGTCTACGGCGGGACGGTCCTCGAGACGTTCGACGACGGCGGCGTACTCTGGCTGTCGGAACGCGACGGTTGGAAACACCTGTACCTGTACGATCGCGCAACGGGAGCGTTGCGGCGCAGGCTGACCAGCGGGAGTTGGGTCGTTCGGGATGTCCCGCACGTGGACGGGCACACGGGGTCCATCCTGTTCACGGCCGCGGGCCGGGAAGCCGGACGGGACCCGTACCTGCGGCACCTGTATCGGACCGACGTCAGCGGCCGGTCGGTGCGCCTGCTCACACCCGAAGACGCCGATCACGACATCTCGGTGTCGCCCACCGGACACTACGTCGTGGACACCTACTCCCGGCCGCACGTAGAGCCCGTGTCGGTGCTCCGCCGCGCGAGCGACGGCGCGGTCGTGCTCGAACTCGAGCGCGCAGACATCAGCCGGCTCCTCGCCACCGGCTGGCGGCGGCCGGAGCCGTTCGCCGCCAAGGCCCGGGACGGCACGACCGACGTCTACGGTCTCATCTGGTGGCCCTCGACGTTCGACGCGACCCGGACCTACCCGGTCGTGGAGCAGATCTACACGGGCCCCCACGGATCCTTCGTGCCCAAGACGTTCAGCGCCTACCGCAGCACGGCGCAGTCCATTGCCGAGCTGGGGTTCGTGGTGGTGCAGGTGGACGGCCTGGGCACGAACCATCGCGGGAAGGCGTTTCGGTTGCACTCCTGGAAGAACCTGGGGGACGGCGGCCTCGACGACCACATCGCCGCGTTACGGCAGCTCGCCGCGCAGCGCCCGTATCTCGATCTCACCCGCGTCGGGATCTTCGGCCACTCGGCCGGCGGGTACGACGCGGCGCACGCCATGCTCACCCACCCCGAGTTCTACAAGGTGGCCGTCTCCTCGGCGGGGAACCACGATCACCGGATGGACAAGGCGGTCTGGAACACGCAGTGGATGGGCTGGCCCGTGGGCGACCATTATCGCGAGCAGTCGAACGTGACGCTCGCGTCTCGGCTCGAGGGCAAGTTGCTGCTGGCGCACGGCGACGTAGACGAGAACGTGCCGGTCTCCGCCACGCTCCAGCTCGTGAACGCGCTGGTCGCGGCCAACAAGGATTTCGAGCTGCTGGTGCTACCGAATCAAACCCACAACCTGGGCCGGCACGCGTACTTCCAGCGGCGGCGCTGGGACTTCTTCGTGGAGCACCTGCTGGGCGTGGACCCGCCGGCGGGGTATCGGATCATGGCGTTCGATGGGCGATAGGGCGGACGGGGCGGTCACGGTTCGGGCGTGGTGTCGGGGACGAAGTGGAAGTCGTATTCCAGCCGGATCTCGTTCTCGACGCTCAGGACGACCGACACCCTGGGCTTCATCAGCTCGAACGCCTCGAACGGGAAACGCGTGGACGCCGTTCCGGTGAATCCTCCGGGGATCGCCTCGGCCTGGACCTGCCAGCGAACGCCCCTCGTCACCGCCCTGATCGTGAGGTCGGCGTCCATCTCGAAGACGAAGGTCCCCGAGGCGGGCAGGGGCCAGGGGAGGTCCCGCAGCGTCGTGGGGACCAGGGTCACGGCGGGGAATTGCGCGGTCTCGAGCGTGCGGCGCTGGAGGTAGCCGTCCCGCCGCTCGCGATCGCTCTTCAGGGTCGTCACGTCAATGACGAACCGCGATTCGCCGGCCACGACGTTGCCGTCCGTGTCCAGCACCAGCGCGCCCGTGATGGCGCTCGTCACACCCACCGCGTCACTGGGAAAGTCCAGGTTCACCAGCTGCTCCCGCACGCGGTACCGGGCCTGGTTGCCGGCGGGCGCGAGCGTGAGCCGCACGACCTTTCCCGTGTCGGCGGGTACGGGCAGCGGCGGCCCCACCACCCTGATCGCCCCGCTCCCGAGGGACAACAGGCCGGGCACGAGCCCGGCCACTACCAGCACCCACAGCATCACCGTGGCTCCTGACTGGGATCATCGGTGATACGCGCGGGGCGGGCGGATGTTGCTGTGGCGGGGGAGACGGGACGCCACGTCGGTGCGACGGAGAGACGGTGAGACGGTGAGACGGCGTGAGTAAGACGCCGAGACGCCGAGCCGCGTAGTGGCTCTGAGTCACGAGCCGTGAGGATGGTTCCCGGGATTCGCCTGACAGCTGTGAACTCGGAGCCACTCAGCGTCTCGGCGTCTCGGCGTCGTATCCAGTCCGTCTCACCGTCTCACGACCACAGGACTTGCGTTACCGCCCGCGATCCCCAATAATGTCACCCGTTCACGCCCTCACTCCCACCCACACCAAGGAGGTGATCCATTGTCTGAGTGTACAACCGGCGTCAGTCCGGTAAGGGCAAGCGATCGCCGTCCGCGGGGCTGATCTCCGGACCGAATCGCAGGAGCCTGCGCCGACCGTTCGGCGTCCGTACGACGATCGTACCGGACTGACGCAGGGACCAGGTGAGCGGCGCCGTCGGGATTCGGACCGGCGGCGCCGCGTGCGTCTACGGGCTGGTCGCCCAGACGCCGAGACGCCATGAATAGGTCGCCGAGGCGCCGAGACGCCGAGTGGCTGCAAGCGATGAGTGGTGAGAGGGGTTCGACCGGCAGCACTCGCGGCTGGCGGCTCAGGGCCACTGCGCGTCTCGGCGCCTCGGCGTCTTATTCATGCCGTCTCGCCGTCTGGGCGACTAACTCTCGCAGCGCGTCGGGGGTCGTGACCGGCTGCTCGCAGGTGAAGCCGCGGCACAGGTACGCGGTTGCCCGCCCGTCCCGGGCCACAAAGTCCTTCACGACCGGCGCGAGCACGCCGATGAGGCCCGCCGCGGCACCCGGGGGCCGTAGCAGCAGGACCCGGTTGGGATGGAATCCCTCACGCGCCACGTCCAGCAGCGCCTGCGTGTCCGGCGCCGGCGGGTCCCCCACGATCACGAGCTCCGCCGACGGGCCCACGGCCAGGTCGAGGCCCACCAGGAAGAAGGAGGCTGACGAGGGCCGCGCGGCGACGAGTCGCGAGCACGCATCCGCCAGCGCCCCTGCCCGCTCCTCGTAGGCCGTCCGTCCGGTGAGCCGCGCCAGACGCAGGAGGTTGCCGAACGCGACGGCATTCCCGGAGGGCAGGGCGTCGTCATAGACCTCACGCATCCGCGTGATCAGGTCCGCGCGGTCGGCCGGACTGAAGTAAAGCGGGGCGTCCGCGCCGCCGTCGAACCGCTCGAGCATGGCCGCGGTGATGGTCACCGCGCGGTCCAGATGCCGGACGTCCTGCGTCGCCTGATGTAGCTCGAGCGCGCCCCAGGCCAGGAACGCGTAATCGTCCAGGTTGCCCGTGATGGCGGCTTCCCCCTCCCGGTACCGATGGAGGAGCGTGCCGTCGCGCCACATCGTGGCCCACAGGAAATCCGCCGCCCGCTCCGCCGCACCGACCCACTCCGTGGACCCGAACACCCAGCCGGCTCGCGCCAGGGCGGCAATCATGAGCCCGTTCCAGTCCGTGAGCACCTTGTCATCGAGCAGGGGCCGCACACGCCGGGACCGCCGCTCGAGGAGCCGCTCCCGGACGGCTTCCAACCGACGCTCCAGCTCCTCCGGACGCTCGCCGCGCGCGGCCGCAAGCGCGGGGATGGGCACGCGCCAGTGCAGGATGTTGGTTTCCGTGGATGAACCGGTCGCCTCGTCCGTCCAGTTACCCGCGGCCGCCGCACCCCAGGCCTGGATGGCGAGGTCGGCATCTGTGGCCCCGGCGGCCTCCCGCAGCTCGGCCTCCGACCACACGTAGAACCGTCCCTCCTCGCCCTCGCTGTCGGCGTCCTCCGCCGAGTAGAACGCCCCCTCGGGCGACGTGAGGTCGCGGCGCACGTAGGCGAGCGTTTCCCGCACCGTCCGCGCCCACAGCTCCTCGCGCGCCACCTGCCAGGTCTCGGTATAGGCGAGCGTGAGCAGCGCCTGGTCGTACAGCATCTTCTCGAAGTGCGGCACGAGCCAGTGGGCGTCGGTCGAGTACCGGTGGAACCCGAACCCCACGTGATCGTAGACGCCGCCCGCCCGCATGGCGGCAAGCGTCTGCCGGACCATCGCCAGGGCGGCGTCACCGCCCGCGCGCTTCCAGTACCGCAGCAGGAAGAGCAGCAGGTGCGACGTCGGGAACTTCGGCGCCCGGCCAAATCCGCCGTGCTCCCGGTCGAACATCCCGGCCAGCTCGTCGTACCCCTGGCGGAGCGTCCCCTCGTCGAGCGACGCTGGCGCCTGGACGGCGCCCGCGTGCTGCGCCAGCGCCTCGTGGATCGCGCCGGCCGAATCCGTGAGCTGCGCCCGCTGTGCGACCCACGCCTCCCGGATCCGCGGGATCAGGTCGAGCATCCCCAGCCGCCCGTACCGCGAGGACTTGGGGATGTATGTCGCCGCGAAGAACGGCCGGCGGTCCGGCAGCATGAGGATGGTGAGCGGCCAGCCGCCCTGCCCCGTGAGCAGCTGCGCGACCGTCATATAGACGCTGTCAATGTCGGGCCGCTCCTCCCGATCCACCTTGATGTTGACGAACGCCTCGTTCATCAGACGCGCGACGTCCGGATCCTCGAACGACTCCCGCTCCATCACGTGGCACCAATGGCACGTCGCGTAGCCGATGGACAGGAACACCGGCTTGTCCCGCTCCCGCGCCGCGGCGAACGCCTCGTCGCCCCACGGGAACCAGTCCACGGGGTTGTGGGCGTGCTGGAGCAGGTACGGGCTCTTCTCGTGAGCCAGCCGGTTGGGCGCCATGCCGCCTCGTCGGGAGGGACCACGGAACCGCGTCCCGGGCATCGGCCTGGGGGATGTCCGGGGTTCATCGGAGCATAGCCCCGCGCCGTCCAGGAGCCAACCGAGTGGCGCATACGCCGTCCGGCACGTAATCTGCGTCGGCGCTTGCGGAGCATACCCATGACGGAACACCCCACCCGCACCGAATCCGACACGCTCGGCCCCATTGACGTCCCGGCCGGCCGGCTCTGGGGCGCGCAGACCGAGCGGTCGCGCCGCAACTTCACCATCTCCGGCGAGCGGATGCCGGATGCGGTGATCCACGCGCTCGCCCTGGTCAAGAAGGCGGCGGCGGCCGTCAACCGCGATCTGGGCCTGCTCGATGCCGCCAAGGCAGGCGCCATCATGCAGGCGGCCGACGAGGTGCTCGCGGGCCGGCACGCCGAGGAGTTCCCGCTGCTCGTCTGGCAGACGGGGAGCGGCACCCAGACCAACATGAACGTGAACGAGGTCCTGGCGAACCGCGCGAGCGAGATCCTGGGCGGACCGCGCGGCGCGGGCCGCCTGATCCATCCCAACGACGACGTCAACCTGGGTCAATCGTCGAACGACGTCTTCCCGACCGCCATGCACGTGGCGGCGGTGCACGCCCTCCGGACGCGGGTGATTCCGGCCGTGGCCGCGCTGCGCAACGTCCTGGCTGCCAAGGCCGAGGCCTTTGAGGACATCGTGAAGATCGGCCGGACGCACCTCCAGGACGCCACGCCGCTCACGCTGGGCCAGGAAACCTCCGGTTGGGCGTCGCAGCTCGACCACGGGGTCGCCCACCTCGAGGCCGCCTTGCCGCATCTCTGCGAGCTGGCTCTGGGCGGGACCGCCGTGGGCACTGGCCTCAACGCGCACCCGGAGCTGGGCCGCCGGGTCGCGGCATTGCTGGCCGAACTGACGGGGCACCCGTTCCGGCCCGCCCCCAACCGCTTCGAGGCGCTGGCCGCGAGCGATGCCCTCGTGCACGGGCACGGCGCGTTGAAGACCGTCGCGGCCTCGCTCATGAAGGTCGCCAACGACGTGCGCTGGCTCGCGTCGGGCCCGCGGAGCGGCCTGGGCGAGATCACCATCCCCGCCAACGAGCCCGGCAGCTCGATCATGCCGGGAAAGGTGAACCCCACCCAGTCCGAGGCGCTCACGATGGCGTGCGCGCAGGTGTTCGGCAACGACGTGGCGATCAATGTGGGCGGGGCGTCCGGCAACTTCGAGCTGAACGTCTTCCGGCCCCTGATGATCCACAACTTCCTCCAGAGCTGCCGGCTGCTGGCCGACGGCTGCGACGGTTTCCGCGAGCGATGCGCCGTGGGGATCGAGCCGAACCGGGAACGCATCCGGGAGCTGCTCGAGCGCTCGCTCATGCTCGTGACGGCGCTCAACCCGCACATCGGCTACGACAACGCCGCGGCGATCGCCAAGAAGGCGCACACCGAGGGCACCACGCTCCGCGAGGCGGCGCTCGCGCTGGGTCTCGTTACGGCCGAGCAGTTCGACGCCTGGGTTCGGCCGGAGACCATGGTGGGGCGCGGGGGGGATGACGCCCGATGATGCCTCCGCGAAGCCGTGCCGGATTCGGCGCTGGATTCGGCCTGTGGGCGGCCCTGGCGCTCCTGCCGCCGGGACTTGCCCCCCCACTGGTGGCCCAGCAGGCGTTCCCCTACCGGCTCACACCGGGACGCGAGGGCATGCTGCTGGCGGGCGGCGCCGCGACGCTCGCGGCCGGGGTGGTCGTCAACGCGGAGCTGGATCTGCTCACACCGGCGGACATCGCCGCCCTCGACCCCACGGACATCAACGGCTTCGACCGCCCGGCCACGACGCACTGGTCGCCGGCGTCGAGCACGCTGAGCGACGGCGTGCTGCTCGCCACGATCGCGGGCCCCTTGTCGCTCATGGCGGTGGCGCCGGGCTCCGTGGCGCCGGTAACGGTGGGCGTGATGCTCGGCGAGACCATCCTGCTCGTGAACGGCGTCGGCCAGCTCACGAAGACCGCGTTCCGCCGCACGCGCCCGTTCGCCTACAACGCCGACCCCGAGGTCCCGTTCGAGAAGAAGACCTCCAAGAGCGCGCGCCAGTCATTCCCGTCCGGGCATGCCGCCAACGCCTTCGCGTCGGCCGTGTTCCTGAGCACGGTGTACGCGCGGCTGCATCCCTCGTCGCCGGCGCGTCCGTGGGTCTGGGGCGGGTCGCTGGCGGTGGCCGCGACCGTGGGTTACCTGCGGTACAACGCCGGCAAGCACTATCCGACGGACATCCTCGCGGGCGCCGTGCTGGGCGGCGCGATCGGTTGGGTGGTTCCCCGGATGCACGAGGGCGACCGCGCCGCCGTCGCGATCACCCCCGGCCCCGACGGCACGGTCGTTTGCGTCACGCTCCGGATCTAAGCCGCCGAGCCCGGGCTTCAGCCCGGGACTCCCCCCAATCCCCCCAATCCACCCCCTGGACTCCCCAGCCGCCGTCGCCGCTGTTTCTTTTCCTCCATGACCCAACGCCGCAACCTCGCCATCCTCGTGGCCGGCGGCCCAGCCCCCGGCATCAACAGCGTGATCGCCGCCGCCACCATCCGCGCCCAGCTCGAGGGCGTCGAGGTCCTCGGTCTGCGCGACGGCTTCGAGTGGATCATGCACGGCGATATTGACCACGTGACGCCCCTCGGCATCGAGGACGTGAGCCGCATCCACTTCCGCGGCGGCTCGCACATCGGCATCTCGCGCGCGAATCCCACCAAGGACCCCCAGCACCTCGAGAACGCCGTTATCTCGCTGCTCCGGCTCAACGTGGCCCAATTGATCACCATCGGCGGCGACGACACGGCCTTTTCGGCCATGAGGCTCGAGGAGAAGGCCGCGGGGCGGATTCACGTCGTGCACGTGCCCAAGACCATAGACAACGACCTCGATCTGCCGCCCTACGTGGACACGTTCGGCTTCCAGACGGCCCGCCACCACGGCGTGGACATCGTCAAGAACCTGATGGTGGACGCATGGACCACGTCGCGCTGGTACTTCGTGATCGCCATGGGCCGGAAAGCAGGCCATCTGGCGCTCGGCATCGGCAAAGCGGCGGGCGCCACGCTCACGCTGATCCCGGAGGAGTTCGAGGGGCGCCGGATCCGGCTCAAGGCGATCGTGGACACGCTGGTCGGCGCCATCGTGAAACGGCTCTCGTACGATCGGCGTGACGGGGTCGCGGTGATCGCCGAGGGGCTGGTGCTGGACATTGACACCGAGGATCTGGCGCGGCTCGAGGAAGTCGAGCGCGACGCGCACGGGAATCTGCGCGTCGCCGAGGTGAACATCGGCGAGATCCTGAAGGCGCAGGTGCAGAAGCGGCTCAAGGAGCTGTCGCTCAAGACCACGATCGTCGCCAAGAACATCGGCTACGAGCTGCGCTGCGCCGATCCCATCCCGCTGGACATGGAGTACACGCGCGACCTCGGCTACTGCGCGGCGAAGTACCTCATCGCCGGCGGCAACGGCGTCATGATCTCGATGCAGGCGGGGCGGTTCGTCCCCGTGCCGTTCCGCCAGATGCTCGATCCCGAGACCGGACGCACCCGCGTCCGGCTGGTGGACATCAACTCCACGCGGTACGCCATCGCCCGGCGGTACATGATCCGGCTGCGGCGGGACGATTTCGAGGATCCGCACGAGCTGGCACGATTCGCGGCCACGTGCGGCATGACGCTGGCCGAGTTCCGCGCGGAGTTCGAGTATCTCGTGGCCGCCGAACCGCCGCCGCTCATGATCGGGCTGAACGGACCGGCGCCCGGCGTCTCGTAGGGCGCCCCTCGCCGCGGGCCCTTGCGCCGGCCGGCCGGCGGCTGCTTCGTATCCTCGCCCCTCCGCATGGAGCATCAGTGGCCAGCCTGTGGAACGCTGCCGACCGCTCGGCGCTGCTCGATCGTCTGTCCGGGCTGACCCCCGAGACCCCGGCCCGCTGGGGACGGTTCACCTGCGCCCGGATGCTCGCGCACGTGAATGACGCGGTGCGGATGGCGACCGGCGAGCTGGACGTTGCCCCGAAGCGGGTGTTCCTGCGCTACCCGATCGTCAAGCACTTCGTGATCTACGTGATGCCGTTCCCGAAGGGTGTGCCCACCGCGCGGGAACTCCTGGCCCGCACCGACACCGCGGACTTTGCCCGCGAGCGGGGTCAGCTCCCGGCCATGCTCAAGCAGTTCGTGGCGCGGCCCCGGAACGGTCCCTGGCCGGACCACCCGGCGTTCGGGAGGATGTCGGGCGGCGCCTGGGGCGTGCTCACGTGGCGGCACATCAGTCACCACTTCCGCCAATTCGGCGCCTGATGGCCGCCATCCCGCCGTCGCTCGCCGACGACCCGTTCGCCCGACGGACCCGATGGGACCCGCTGGTGGGCGGCGGCGCCAACTTCCGCACGCGCGACCTCGTGACGGTGAACCCGGCGCGCGTGGAGTTCCCGGCATCGCTGGGCATGCGGCTCTTCGCCGGGGTCTTCCTGCTCCTCGCGATCAGTGCGGGGGTGGTCGGGGCCGTGAGCGGTGGCTGGCCGCTGGTGGCCTTCGGCGGAGCCTTCGCGGCGGTGGGCGGCGGGTTGTTCTACTTCGGGACCGCGCCCGTGGTCTTCGACAAGCGACACGGGGCGTTCTGGCGCGGTCGCACGGCGCCGAACGAGGTCGTCAACCGGCTCTCGCTCAAGGCCCACGCGAAGCTCGACGACATCCACGCGCTCCAGATCATCCGGGAACGCGTGCGCGGCGATGACGGCTCCTACGACAGTTTCGAGCTGAACCTGGTGCTCACAGACGGCCGCCGGATCAACGTGACCGACCACGGCGACTACGACACGCTGCGCCGCAACGCGGACACCCTGGGCGCCTTCCTGGGCCGACCGGTCTGGGACACCGTGGCGGAGGGGTACACGAGCGCGGCTGGCCGCGTGTCGTAGACTGATGCAGATCAGCGTTCTCGACCTCTTCAAGATCGGTATCGGTCCCTCCAGCTCGCACACCGTGGGGCCGATGCGTGCCGCACGCCGGTTCGCCGAGGGGCTGGCCGATGGCGGGATGCTGGATCGCGTCGTGCGAGTGCAGACCGACCTGTACGGCTCCCTGGCGCTCACCGGCCGCGGTCACGCCACGGATCGCGCTATCCTGCTCGGCCTGCTGGGCGAGCGGCCCGATCAGGTGGATCCCGAGCGGATCCCCGACCTCGTCACGACGGTTCGGGACTCCGGGCGGTTGCTGCTCGCCGGCCTCAGGCCGGTCGAATGGCGGGAGCCGCGCGATCTCCTGTTCCACCAGCAGGAATTCCTCCCGACGCATCCCAACGGCATGCGGTTCACGGCGTTCGCGGCCGACGGCCGGACGCTCGCGTCGAGCGAGTACTTCTCGGTGGGCGGCGGGTTTGTCGTCTCCCGCGAGGAGGCGGAAGCGGGCGCCACCGGCGCCGCGCCGTCGCCCGAGCCGGTCCGGTACCCGTTCGGCACGGCGGTCGAGCTGCTGGAGACCGGACAGCGGCAGGCGCTCTCGATTGCCGAGATTCTCCGGGCAAACGAGGCGGCGTGGCGGCCGGCCGCGGAGACGGACGCGGCACTCGACCGAATCTGGCAAACCATGGAGGCGTGCATTGACCGCGGCTGCCGGGGCGCGGGCGAGCTGCCGGGCGGCCTTCGCGTCCGGCGCCGGGCCGCCAAGCTGTACCGGAGCCTGTCAGGTGAGCCCGGCGCCGACCCGCTCACGACCCTCGACTGGGTAAGCCTCTTTGCGCTCGCCGTGAACGAGGAGAACGCCGCGGGCGGCCGCGTCGTCACGGCCCCGACCAACGGCGCGGCCGGCGTCGTCCCGGCCGTGCTCGCCTATTACGTCCGTTTCGTGCCGGGCGCCACGCCCGAGGGCATCCGGACGTTCCTGCTCACCGCCGGCGCCATCGGCATGCTCTACAAGAAGAACGCCTCGCTCTCCGCGGCCGAGATGGGATGCCAGGGGGAGGTCGGCGTCGCGTGCTCCATGGCCGCCGCCGGCCTCGCCGCGGTCATGGGCGGCACCAACGAGCAGATCGAGGAGGCCGCCGAGATCGGCATGGAGCACAACCTGGGCCTCACCTGCGACCCGGTGGCCGGGCTCGTGCAGGTGCCATGCATCGAGCGCAACACCATGGGGGCCACCAAGGCCGTCAATGCCGCGCGGCTCGCAGTGCTTTACGGGGACGGCAAGCACCACGTGCCGCTGGACCGCGTGATCGAGACCATGCGGCAGACCGGCCTCGACATGCACGGGAAGTACAAGGAAACGTCCCAGGGCGGGTTGTCGGTGAATCTCGCGGATTGTTGACGGAGCGATCGGGTAGGGATTGTCGCCTTGCCAATTTTTCACACGTCGGCGATCGCGAACTCCAGCGTCCGGGCCAGGGCCACGAACCGCTCGTCGTAGCTCGCGACCGCGACGGCGCGGAGTGGATCCCGCTGAAGCGGGCCCTCGGCGCCGTCTATCGCCGAGGCGACGTCCGCCCGTTTCACGGGCAGATCGTGGCC
>Ga0302046_10001178_pt1 | contig 24595 bp, 25 predicted proteins | sample RVTome_11_FD_200261 | JGI IMG/M metagenome (GOLD analysis project Ga0302046, IMG submission 200261) | Soil microbial communities from uranium-contaminated site in the Upper Colorado River Basin, Wyoming, United States - RVT147D111 (version 2) ... | reverse complement strand
ACGTCAGTCCGGCCGTCCAGAACGTGCGGGCGGGGCGGTCGCTGCTGGTCGCCCACGCGGCCCCGGCGCGGATCGAGGAGATCGTCACCGATCCGGACGACCGGCGCATCTTCCTGGCGTTGCGGCCGCACTCGATGCTGGTGGTCCCGCTGGTCGCCCGCGGGCGCGCGCTGGGCGCCATCACGTGGCTGCGGATCGCCGGCGGCGAGCCGTACACGGCGGAGGATCTCGGCGTCGCCGAGGACATCGCGGCCCGGGCCGCCCTCGCCGTCGACAACGCCCGGCTCTACCGGCAGGCCCAGCGCGCGCGGGGCGAGGCCGAGGCCGCCAACCAGGCCAAGGACGAATTCCTGGCCGTGCTCTCGCACGAGCTGCGCACGCCGCTGACCTCGATGCTCGGCTGGCTGCGTTTGCTCCGCACGGGGCAGCTCGGCCCCGAGCGCGTCGCCCAGGCGCTGGAGGTGGTGGAGCGCAACACCCGCACCCAGGCCCAGCTCATCAACGACCTGCTCGACGTCTCCCGGATCATCGCCGGCAAGCTGCAGCTCGACCTCTATCCGGTCGACCTCACGCCGATCCTCGAGGAGACCGTGGAGTCGGCGCGGCGGGACGCCGAGGCCAAGGGCGTCGAGGTCGAGCTGACGGTGAGCGCGGCCACCGGGCCGGTGCTGGGCGACCCGCTGCGCCTGGGGCAGATCGTCGCCAACCTGATCACCAACGCCGTGAAGTTCACACCGGGCGGCGGCCGGGTGCGCGTGCGCCTGGTGCGGGAGGGCGGGGAGGCCGTCATCACCGTCGCCGACACCGGCATCGGCATCCCGCCCGAGCTGCTCGCCCACGTCTTCGACCGGTTCCGCCAGGCCGACAGCACGATCACGCGGCGCCACGGCGGCCTGGGGTTGGGGCTGGCGATCGTGCGTCATCTCGTCGAGCTGCACGGCGGCAGCGTCCGCGTGGAGAGCCGGGGCGATGCGCAGGGGGCGACGTTCACGGTGCGCCTGCCGATCGCCGCCCCCGAAGCCCGGCGGGGCCGCGGCGAGTCCGCGGCCATGACCGGCGCCCCGGCGGTCGGCCGCCAACCGCTGGGAGGCGTACGGGTGCTGGTGGTGGAGGACCACCACGACACCGCCGAGCTGTTGCGCGCGATCCTGGGCAACCAGGGGGCCCACGTGCGACTGGCCGCTTCGCTGGCCGACGCGCTGGCGGCGCTGGAGGAGAGCGAGTTCGACGTGCTCGTCACCGACATCGCCATGCCCGACGGCAACGGCTACGAGCTGCTCGAGCGCCTGCGCCGGCGCGAGCGCGCGAGCGGCTGCGATCCGGTGCCGGTGGTCGCCGTCACCGCCTTCGCGAGCGGCGAGGAACGCGAGCGGGCGCGGGCCGCCGGGTTCCACGACTACGCCGCCAAGCCGATCGATCCCGCCGTCCTCGTGGAGGTCATCGCCCGGGCCGCGGCCACCGCCGCCCGGCCCTGACCCTTTCTTGACTGGCCCGGCCCCTGTCGCGTAAACAGCGAGGAGCAGGGCACGGTCGGGCACGCCCCGAAGGGGCGTTGACGCGGCGCGAAGCGCGCGAACGAGCCGACGGGCGGGTTCCCGTCGGGGTGTCCGGGGGGAAGCGGCGGTCGCTCCCCCCTGACAGGTAGAGATCAATGAACGCCGACATCACCGTCAACGGCAGGACGTATCGCTGGCCCGACCGGCCGCTCGTCGTCGTCTGCATCGACGGCTGCGAGCCGGACTACGTCGCGCGCGCGGTCGAGCACGGGGCGGCGCCGTGGCTGGGCCGCGTGCTCGCCGACGGGAGCGCTCACCTGGCGGACGCGGTGGTGCCGACCTTCACCAACCCCAACAACCTGTCCATCGTCACCGGCGCGCCGCCGGCGGTGCACGGCATCTGCGGGAACTACTTCTACGACCGGGAGGCCGGCGTGGAAGTCATGATGAACGATCCCCGGTACCTGCGCGCGGACACGATCCTGGCCGCCCTGGCGCGGGCCGGGGCCTCGCTCGCCGTGGTGACGGCCAAGGACAAGCTGCGCCGCCTGCTCGGCCACGGCATGCGTGGCATCTGCTTTTCCTCCGAGAAGGCCGAGGGGACCACCGTGGCCGAGCACGGCGTGGACGACGCCCTCGGGCTGGTGGGCCTGCCGCTGCCCTCGGTCTACAGCGCGGCCCTGAGCGAGTTCGTGCTCGCGGCCGGCGTGCGGCTCATGGAATCGGCCCGGCCCGACGTGACGTACCTGTCGACGACCGACTACGTGCAGCACAAGCACGCGCCGGGCACGCCGGAGGCCGACGCGTTCTACCAGATGCTGGACGGCTACCTGGCCAAGCTCGAAGGGCTGGGCGCCACCGTGGCGCTCACCGCGGACCACGGGATGAATGCCAAGACCGATGCGGCGGGGGCGCCTGACGTCGTGTACCTGCAAGACCTGCTCGACGGCTGGCTCGGCGCCGGCCAGGCCCGCGTGATCCTGCCGATCACCGACCCCTACGTCGTGCACCACGGCGCGCTCGGCTCGTTCGCGACCGTGTACCTGCCGGCCGGCGCCGACGCGGGCACCGTCGGCCGCCGGGTCGCCCGCGTCCGGGGCGTGGAGGTCGTGCTGGACCGCACCGAGGCCTGCGCGCGCTTCGAGCTGCCGCCGGACCGGATGGGCGACCTCGTCGTGATCTCCGGACGCCAGACGGTGCTGGGCACCGCCACCGCCCGCCACGACCTCTCGGGCCTCGACGCCTCGCTGCGCTCCCACGGCGGCCTCAGCGAGCAGCAGGTCCCGCTGCTGGTGAACCGCCCCACGCCGGGGGTGCCGGCCGGCGCGCGCCTGCGCAACTTCGACGTGTTCGACGTCGCCCTCAACCGGGTGGCGCGCTGACCATGGCCGAGCGCGAGTGGGTCCTGCTCAACCCGGGGCCCGCCAACACGAGCCCCCGGGTGCGCCAGGCGCTGGTGACGCCCGACCTCTGCCATCGCGAGCCGGAGTTCTTCTCGGTGATGCGCGAGTGCCGGACGCGGCTGGCGCGCGCCGCCGGCGCCGAGAGGGCGTTCGACGCGGTGCTGTTCACCGGCTCCGGCACGGCGGCGGTGGAGGCGGCGGTGGCCTCGGCGGTGCCGGAGGGACGCGCGCTGCTCATCGTCGACAACGGCGTCTACGGCGACCGGATGCGGCGCATCGCCCGCGCCCACCGCATCCCGGCCGAGGTGCTGACCTACGACGTCACCACGCCGGTGGCGCCCGCCGACGTCGCGAGCGCTCTGCGCGCTCACCCCGAGGTCAGCCACGTCGCCCTGGTCCATCACGAGACGACGACGGGGCTGCTGAACCCCGTGGAGGCGGTAGCCGACGTGGCGGCCGCGGCCGGCCGGCGGGTGATCGTGGATGCCATGAGCAGTCTCTTCGGCGAGCCGCTCGACGTCACGCGCGAGGGGTTCGACTTCGTGACGGCCAGCGCCAACAAGTGCCTGCAGGGGGTCCCCGGCGTCTCGTTCGTGCTGGCCCGCCGCTCGGCGCTGGAGGCGCTGCGCGGGCGGCCGCCCCGCAGCGTCTACCTCGACGTCTTCGAGCACTGGGCGGCGCAGGAGCAGGACAACACGCCGTTCACGCCCGCCGTGCAGGTGCTGCATGCGATGCGGGAGGCGCTGGTGGAGCTGGACGAGGAGGGCGTGGCGGCCCGGATCGCCCGCTACGGGAAGAACTGCCGGGTGCTGCGCCGCGGGATGGCCGCCCTCGGCTTCGAGATCCTGGTGCCCGAGGGCGCGCGCTCGCAGATCCTCACCACGTTCCGGCTTCCGCCCGGCGTCCGCTACGACCCCCTGCACGACGCGATGAAGCGCCGGGGCTACGTCATCTATGCCGGGCAGGGGGCGATCCGGACCTACGCGTTCCGCGTCGCCAACATGGGGACGCTGACGCCCAAGGACATGCAGGCCGTGGTGGCAGCCTTCGCCGAGTGCCTGGAGGAGCTGCGGGGCTAGTTGAGCCTCGCCGCCCTGGCCCTCGTGGTGTGCGCCGCCGGGCTGCACGCCGGCTGGAACGCCATGGCCAAGCGGGGCGGCGACCCGGTCGTCTTCCTCTGGCTGTCGACCCTGGCCGCCACAGCGCTCATGCTGCCGCCGGGGCTGTGGTACCTCGCCACCGACGGTGTCGCGCCGGCGGCGGTGCCGTTCGTGGCGCTCACCATTCTGGTGCATGCCCTGTACTTCTATGCACTGGGCCGCTCCTACGCGTCCGGCGCCTACTCGCTGGTCTATCCGGTGGCCCGCGGCCTGGGCGTGGCGCTGGTGCCCGTCCTCGCGCTGGCGGCCTTCGACGAGCGCCTGTCCCCGCTCGGGTCGGGCGGGATCGCGCTCGTCGTGGCGGGCATCGTCACACTGCACGCGCTGACGGCGGGGCCCCCGGCGCTGCGGCTCGACCGCCGGGTGCTGTGGCCCCTCGTCACCGGGCTGGCGATCGCCTCGTACTCGCTGGTCGACAAGGCCGGGGTGGCCCGGATCAACCCGGTGCCCTACATGCTCCTGATGGAGGCGGGCTGCGCCCTGCTCGGGCTGCCCTTGCTCACCACGCGCCGCGCGGCGGTGCGCCGCGAGCTGGGCGACTGGCGGACGATCGTGCTCGCCGCCGCCATGAGCGCGCTCGCCTACACGCTGGTGCTCTTCGCCTTCCGCCTGTCGAAGACCGGCTACGTGGTGGCCGCGCGCGAGCTGTCGATCGTGCTGTCGGCGGTGCTCGGCAGCCTGTGGCTGCGCGAGGGGCGCCTGGGGCCGCGGCTGGCCGGCGCCTCGATCGTCCTCGCGGGCGTCGTGTGCATCGCGCTGGCCCGTTGAACACCCTGGCACCGGGGTTGCTGTCAGCGTCGGCATGGGTGATGATGGCGCTCCAGCGCCGATCGAGCCGGAGGAACCTGTGCACCAGTTCACCGTACAGCGCGGGATGTCGATCGTGCTCGTGATCGAGACCACCGTCTGGTACGCGGGGCTGTTGCAGGCTGCGCTGGCCCGGATCACCCTCGAAGGCAGCAACTAGTTGGCTCGGCGGCGTCTGGCTCTCCTCGTCCTCGTGGTCGCCGGCGTGGTCGCCCTGCTGGTCGCCGGCGGCGTGCTGCGTATCCGGGTCGAGCCGGGCGACCGCGTCGCCGCCGCGCCGTTCTGGCGGGAGGTGAGCGCTCCCGCCCCGCTGCCGCCGCCGCTCGCGATCTGGGTGGAGCTGGCCCGGAGCGTCAAGCCGGCCGTGGTCAACGTGAGCACCACCCAGCGCGCCCCGCGCGGAGGGCCCGAAGAGTTCTTCCGGCGGTTCTTCGGCGAGCCGCAGCCCGGCCCCCGTGGGCGCCAGAGCCTGGGCTCCGGCTTCGTCGTCTCGGCCGACGGCTACGTGGTGACGAATTTTCACGTCGTGCGCGGCGCCGGCGCGATCGTCGTGCGCCTGGCCGACCACAGCGAGCACGAGGCGAAGCTGGTCGGCAGCGACCCCAAGACCGACATCGCCCTCCTCAAGGTCGAGGCCGGCGGCTTGCCCATGCTGCCGTTCGGCGATTCCGACCAGATCCAGGTGGGCGAGCCCGTCATGGCCATCGGCAACCCGTTCGGGCTCGAGCAGACCGTCACCACCGGCATCGTGAGCGCGAAGGAGCGCTTCATCGGCGCCGGCCCCTACGACGACTTCATCCAGACCGACGCCTCGATCAACCCGGGCAATTCCGGCGGGCCGCTGGTGGACAGCCGGGGGGCGCTGATCGGGATCAACACGGCGATCTTCTCGCAGACCGGCGGCTCGGTCGGCATCGGGTTCGCGATTCCGGTCAACATCGCCAAGGAGGTCCTGCCCCAGCTGCGCGCCAGCGGCACGGTGGTCCGCGGCTACCTCGGCGTCGCGGTGGCCCCGGTGCCCCCGGAGGTTCGACGCTCCCTCGACCTGCCGCCCCAGCGCGGCGCGCTCGTCGTCCAGGTGGTCCCGCGCTCACCGGCGGCGGCGGCGGGGATCGCCGAGGGCGACGTCATCACGGCGTTCCAGAACGTCCCCATCCACAGTCCCAACGAGCTGACCCGACGGGTGGGCGGGACGCCCCCGGGAACCCGGGTCACGCTGCGCGTCGTCCGCCGGGACGGCGAGCGGACGATGACCGTCGCCCTCGGCCGCCTGCCCGACGAGCCCGTCGCCGAGAATCGCTGATCCCGGAGATGCATCGCCCTGCCGCAACGGTGACGGGCCTGTCGCCCCGGCCACGGCTGCGGGCCACCGGCGCGATGCTAGAATCCGAACCGTCATGATCCAGTCCGACTCCGCCGGCCACCGCCAGGCGCAGGGTGACGTTGCCGCGCTGGCCGGCACCATCGAGCGCGCCGCCGGGGACCTGGCGCTCGCCGAAGAGCCGTCGAACTTCGCGCGCGCGCTCGACGCCGGGGCGCCTCGTGACTGACCTCACGCTGACCGAGCTGGCCGCGGCGATCGCCGCCCGCAAGGTCTCGGCCGTCGAGGCCACTGGCGCCTGCCTCGACCGCATCGCCCGCCTCGACGGCCGGCTCCGCGCGTTCATCACGCTCGACGCCGACCGGGCGCTGGCACGGGCGCGGGCGCTGGACGCCGACCTGGCCGCCGGGCGCCGCCAGGGGCCCCTGCACGGCGTGCCGCTCGCCTACAAGGACCTCTGTCACGTGCGGGGTCTGCCGACCTCGTGCGGCACGAAGACGGCGGAGTACTTCACGAGCGAGCTGGAGTGCACCGCGGTGGCGCGACTGAGCGCGGCCGGCGCGGTGACGCTCGGCAAGCTGAACATGAGCGAGCTGGCGCTCGGCCCCTTCGGCGACAACCCGCATCACGGCGACGCCGGCAACCCCTACAAGCCCGGCCACGTCGCCGGCGGCTCGTCCAGCGGCTCCGGCGTGGCGGTGGCGGCGCGCCTGGCGTTCGGCGCGCTGGGCTCGGACACCGGGGGGTCGATCCGGCTGCCGGCGGCCTGCTGCGGGATCGTCGGCATCAAGCCCACCTACGGCCGGGTGAGCCGCGCGGGCGCGATGCCGCTGTCGTGGTCGCTCGACCACCTGGGGCCGCTGGCGCGCAGCGTGCGCGACGGCGCCCTCATGCTGGAGGTCGTCGCGGGCGCCGACCCCCACGACGCGACGTCGAGCCCGCGCCCGGTCGGCGCGCTGGTGGCGGGGCTCGAGCGGTCGCCGTCGGAGCTGCGCGTGGGGCTGCCCGAGAACTACTACTTCGACGGCGTCCTCCCCGAGGTGCGGGCGGCGGTGGAGGGGGCGGCCCGGACGCTCGCCTCGCTGGGCGCCAGCGTGCGCACGCTGCGGCTGCCCGATCCCGCCGTGCTGGTCGACGTCGCCAGCATCCTGACGCGCTCGGAGAGCGCCGCCATCCACGCCCGCGTCGCGCGCGAGCGGCCGGACGAGCTGGGCGCGGCGGTGCGCAGCCGGCTGGAGGTCGGCTTCCACATCTCGGCCCACGACTATCTGCAGGCCGGCCGGCTGCGCGCGCGCCTGACCCGCGAGTTCGTCGCCGAGGTGTTCGAGGAGGTCGACGCCGTGCTGGCGCCGACCATCCCGGAGCCGGCGCCGGCGCTGGCCGACGTCACCGGCGGTTCGGTGGACGAGATCGTGCGCCGCATGGGCCGGTTCTCGCGGCTCACGCGCCCCTTCAACGTGCTGGGGTTGCCGGTGGTCGCGCTGCCGTGCGGCTTCTCGGCCGACGGCCGCCCGTTGAGCATGCAGATCGCCGGCCGCCCCTTCGACGAGGCGACCGTGCTCCGCCTGGCCCATGCGTGCGAGCAGGCCGGTGGCCGGCCGACGCGGCCCCCCGCGCTCGACTGAGACGCCCGTCGATGGACGAGCCGACCGGGCGGCCCTGGCACGTCTTCGCGACCTACCTGGCCGCCATCGCGGGCATCGTGGCCACCACCGGCGTCGCGATCGGGGTCTTGCGCGCCATGTACCCGGACGTGCCGGAGACGACCGTGGTGGGCACGCTGCCGGGCCTGCTGGCGGGCAGCCTGGCCGCGTCGACCGGATTGCTGCTCACGATCCTGCTGTTCGTCCGGCCGCTCGACTTGGCGCGGTTCCGGCTGCTGCCCGGCTGGGAGACGGGCCCGATGCTGGCCGTCATGACGCTCGGGCTGCTCGGGCTGGGCCAGGCGCTGGAGTCGCTCACCACGGTCGCCGGGCTGGCCGACCGCGGGTCGCTGGTGCTGATCCGCCGGGTGCTGCAGGGAACCGGCGGTCCGGATCTGTTCGGCGCCGTGCTCGTGCTCGGCGTCGCCGCCGGCGCCGCCGAGGAGATCTTCTTCCGCGGCTTCATGCAATCGCGGCTGCGCGAGCACTGGTCCCCGGCGGCGGCGGTGGCGGCAACCAGCGCGGCCTTCGCTGCGCTGCACCTCGACGTGTTCGTCGTGCACACCCTCCTGGCCTTCGCCCTCGGCCTCTACCTGGGCTTCGTCGCCGAGGTCTCGGGCAGCACGCTGCCGGCGATCGTCTGCCACGTGCTGAACAACATCGTCTACACGCTGCAGACGGCGCTGGGCGTCACCGTGGCGGGGCGTGACGCCAACCTCGTCGCCGGCGCCGTCGGCGCCGCCGTCTTCCTGGCCTGCGTGTGGTGGATCCGGCGGGCGTCGCCGGGGCCGGCGCCGCTCTCGTGAGCGGCGCCGGCATCCCCCGGCTGGCCGCGCTCTTCGGCGAGGCGCGGTGCGCCGTCGCCTTCACCGGGGCCGGCGTGAGCACCGAGTCCGGCATCCCGGACTTCCGCAGTCCCGGCGGCGTCTGGGACCGTTTCGATGCGCGTGAGCTCACCTATCGGAGCTTTACCGGCAGCCGGGAGGGCCGCCGCCGGTACTGGGCGCTGGGACGCGCGACGTACTCCCTCATCCGGGGGGCCGTGCCGAACGCCGCCCATCTCGCCCTCGCGGCGCTGCACCGGCTCGGGCGCCTCGACTGCTGCATCACGCAGAACGTGGACAACCTGCACCAGCGGGGCGGTCTGCCCGCCGACGCGGTGATCGAGCTGCACGGCAATGCCACCCGCGCGCGCTGCCTGGAGTGCGGGGCGCCGTACACACGCGACGAGCTGCACGCCCGGCTGGAGGACGGCGTGGACGTCCCCGATTGTGCCGCCTGCGGCGGCATCGTCAAGCCGCACACCATCCTGTTCGGTGAGGCGCTGCCGGAGGGCGCGATGCACGAGGCCGAGCGCCGCGCCGGCGCGGCCGATCTGTTCGTGGTGCTCGGCTCGTCGCTGGGCGTCTATCCGGCCGCGTACGTGCCGATCCACGCCCGGCGCGCCGGCGCCACGCTGGCGATCGTCAATCTGGAGCGCACCCCGCTCGACCGGGAGGCCGACCTCGTGATCCGCGCCCGGGCCGGGCAGGTGATGGCCGAGGTGCTGGACGCGGTCCGCGCGCGCCGAGCCGGGCCCGACAAGGAGGATGAGGCCTCGTGTCATCGACCGACACCCCGCTGATCGAGGAGTTCCTGCGCGCCCGTGCCGAACCCCGGCTGCATCGTCCGCCCAGCGAGCAGGGACGACGGCTCGAGCTGGCCGAGGCCTATCACCTGCAAGACCGCCTGCGCGCGGCGCTGCTCGCCCGCGGCGAGCGGCTGGCCGGCTGGAAGGCGGCGTTCACCACGCGGGCGGCCCAGGAGGCCAACGAGGTCGGCGAGCCGGGGTGCGCGTTCCTGCTGGCCTCGGGCGTGCTCGCCAGCCGGGCCGAGGTGCCGTTCGCCCGGTTCAGCGCGCCGGCCGTCGAGGCCGAGATCGCGTTCGTGATGCGGCAGGAACTGGCCGGGCCCGGCGTCACCGCGGCGCGGGCGGCCACCGCCGTGGAGGGCGCGCTGGCGGCGCTCGAGCTGGTGGATTTCCGCTACAGCGGCAAGCCGGTCGGCGCCGACCTCGTCGCCGAGGGCATCTACGCCGCGGCCGTCGTCCTCGGCGGCGCCCTGACGCCGATCACCGGTCTCGATCTGGCGCTCGAGGGACTCGTGTACGAGCACAACGGCACGCTGGCGGCGACGGCCACGGCGGCGGAGGTCTTGGGCAATCCTCTGAACGCCCTGGCCTGGGTGGCCAATCACCTGGGCGGGCGCGGTCTGGGCCTGCGGGCCGGGGACATCGTCATGACGGGATCCGTCTCCAAGCTCCTGCGTCCCCGGGCTGGCGACACCGTGCGCGCGACCTACACGCGCCTGGGCTCGGTGTCGGTCCGCTTCGCCTGATGAGCGCGGCGCCGTGGGCAGCCTGAGCGTCGAGGCGCTGGCGGCTCGCACGCGCGTGCGCCTCAGCGGGCGCGCCCGGCGGGTCGTCCCCCCGGGACCGCTGGTGCGAGCGGCGGTGCTGGTGCCGCTCGTCGACCGCGGCGAGGCCCACCTGGTGTTCGCCAAGCGCACCGACCGCGTGGGCCATCACGCCGGCCAGATCTCGTTCCCCGGCGGCCGCATCGATGCGGGCGACGCCGACGATCTCCAGGCGGCGCTCCGGGAGGCCGAGGAAGAGGTGGGGCTGGCGCCGTCGGCGGTGGAGCCGCTGGGCCCGCTGGACGACACCGAGACGTTCGCCACCCAGTTCGTGATCACGCCCTGGGTCGGTCTGGTGCGGGGACCGGTCGCGTGGCAGCCGGACGGCGAGGAGATCGAGAAGGTGATCGAGGTGCCGGTGGCCGCCCTGCTGGCCCGCGGCTGCTTCCGCGTCGAGCGCTGGGAGCGTGACGGCGTGGAACGCGACGTGTACTTCTACGACTACCGGAACGACACGATCTGGGGGGCGACCGCGCGGATTCTCAAGCAGTACCTGGACCTGGTCGGGGACGATCGATGAAGGACGAGACGCTGCTCACCTCGCCCGACGCGCGCGCGGCGCGCATCACCGGCACGGGGTGAGCGTGGACACGGCGGCGGGGCTCTGCGCGACGTGCGCGCACGCGCGGACGGTCGTGTCCGCGCGCGGCGCGACCTTCCGGCTGTGCGAACTCAGCGCGACGGACGCGCGGTTCGCCAGGTATCCGCGTCTCCCGGTGGTGCGCTGCGCGGGCTTCGCGCCCCGGGAAGGGTGAACGGCCCGCCACGCGTTCGTCGCGCCCCGGCGTCGAGCCGGGGCGCGACCCGGCATCCTGGGTGCCTGTCCCGGTCCCGGCCGCCTCAGCGCGGCAGGGCGGACGGGGGCGGGCCACCGAAGGTCATGTCGATCGTCACCGGATCGCCCTTGCGGGCGACCGTCCCGGCCGGGGGCCGGAACTCGAAGGCGTTGCCGTCGGGCAGCCGCACCTTCACGTTGCCGTTGTTCTCGATATCGCTGACGCGCCCGTACATCCGGATGGCGCTGCCGGTCGCGACGGGCACGGCCACCGTGCCGGGCGGGGCCGTGACGACGGTTCCGGCGGGGGGCGCCGTCACCACGGCGCCCGGCGGCGCCGTCACCACCGTGGATCCCGGCGCCACCGCGACGTATTGACCGTTCTGATGGATCACCGGGGTTCCGGACACGATCGAGACCCGCGTGCCGGGCTGCACGCGCGCGAGCACCGCCGGCTGGCCGTTGACCAGGATCGCCCGGTCGCCGCTCACCCGATACATCTGCCCGTTGTCCAGCACGATGACCCGCTGCGGCTCGTCCACCCGCGCCACGATCCCATCCACCATGCTGGCCAGCCGCTGCTCCGGCTCGTCCCGGTCGTACAGCACGCTCCGCTCGGCACTCGCACACCCTCCGACTCCTCCCGCGGCGATCACCATCGCCACCACCGCGGCTGCGACCCGCGCCCTCGTCGTCCTCAATCCTACCGAACGCATGGCAAGCCCTCCCTGTGCCGAGCCTCTTCCCTTTTGGTCGTAACACCGCCCTGGGGAGCAAGCCGCCTGCCATCGAAACCAGCGCCGACCCACGACCCGGCGTTGCGAGGTACCCAGGACCGGCGCACGTGACTCGACGAGGCCCCTTCGAGCGGTGGGGGGTCATAGGGGGGAGCGGCGCTCGCTCCCCCCTATTCCAACCAAAGATACAGAAACTTCGGCCCGGCCCCGGCCAGGCCGGCCAAGCGCGCGAGCGTGGTCAGCGCGCCCGCGTCCGACTCGGCGCGCGCGTAATAGGTCGCCCGGTACTCGCGCGGGCGCTTGTAGACGATCACCCGCGCCTCGTCGACGCCGGCGGCCCGGCGGGCGGCCTCGAGCGCGTCCGGCACGTAACCGATCCGATCCACGAGCCCGTGACGGAGCGCCTGCTCGGCAGTGTAGATACGGCCGTCGGCCAGCGTGGCCACCCCCGTCGCCGGCAGGTTCCGGCGCTCGACGACCCGGGCGACGAACTGCCGGTGCATGTCGTCGATGACCGACTGGAAGATCCCGCGCTCCTCGGGCGTGAGCGCGCGGAAGGGACTGCCCATGTCCTTGCGCTCACCCGACTTGATGGCCGCCGTGCCCACCCCGAGCTTCTGCATGAGGCCCTCGGCGTTGACGCTGATCATGATCACGCCGATGGAGCCGGTGACGGTCGTGGGATGGGCCACGATCGTGTCGGCCGCGAGCGCGACGTAGTAGCCGCCGGAGGCGGCGACGTCCATGAGGGAGGCCACCACCGGCACGTTGCGGCTCCGCTTGAAGGCCGTGAGCTCACGGAAGATGATGTCCGATGCGGTCACGGTGCCGCCGGGGCTGTTGATCCGCACCACCAGCGCGCGGACCCTCGAGTCCTCACCGGCCTTCTTCAGCTCCTCGCGCAGCCGCACCAGCATCGGCACCCGTGGCGGCGGCGTGCCGATCGTGAGCGTGCCGCTCGGCGCCTCGTCGGAGAGGAACCCGGAGACGTCCATGAGGAGGATCTTGGCGTCCCCCCTGCCTTCCACCGTCTCCTCCTCGAGCGGCCGGATGCGCGGGGAGAGGTCGAGCGAGATCACCGAACAGCCGGCCAGCAACAGCGCGACGAGGAGAGCCCCGGGCCAATGCATGGCGCCCAGTATACCCAAGCCCTGCCTTGCGCCGGGCGGGCGGGGCCGGCATAATCGGCCGCCACCATGACCGGCCTCACGCTGGAGGACGTTCGCGCCGCCGCCCGCCGCCTGGGCAACCGGATCCATCGCACGCCGGTGATCGCCTGCCAGTCCTTCGACGACGCCAGCGGCCATCACGTGTTCTTCAAGTGCGAGAATCTCCAGCGGGCGGGTGCGTTCAAGATCCGGGGGGCCCTCAACAAGCTGCTGGCGCTGACCCCGGCCGAGCGCGAGCGCGGGGTGGTGGCGTTCTCCTCGGGCAACCACGCCCAGGGCGTGGCGCTGGCCGCGCGCATGGTCGGCACCACCGCCATCATCTGCATGCCGAAGGACGCCCCGCCGCTCAAGCTGGAGGCCACGCGCAACTACGGCGCCGAGGTCGTGTTCTACGACCGGCTGACCGAGGACCGCGAGCAGGTCGCGCGCGAGGTGATGGAGCGCACCGGCCGGGTGCTGGTGCCGCCCTACGACGATCCGGCCATCATGGCGGGCCAGGGGACCGCGGCGCTCGAGCTGCTCGAGGACGTGCCGTCGCTCGACGCGCTGCTGACGCCGGTCGGGGGCGGCGGGCTGATGGCGGGCTGCTCGACGGTGGCCCGGGCCCTCTTCCCCGGGGTGAGGATCTTCGGCGTGGAGACGGACACCGCCAACGACACGTTCCTGTCGCTGCGCAGGGGCGAGCGGGTCGCGATCCCGCCGCCGCCGACGATCGCCGACGGCATCCGGGTCACGATCCCGGGCGCGCTGACCTTTCCCATCCTGAAAGCCAACCTGACCGGCGTGCTGCTCGTCAGCGACCCCGAGGTGCGCGCGGCCGTCCGCTTCCTGGCCCTGCGGGCGCGCGTGGTGGTGGAGCCGACCGGCGCGGTCGCGGCGGCCGCGGCGCTGGCCGGCCGCCTGCCGCTGCCCCGCGGCGCCCGCCTCGGCATCGTGCTCTCGGGCGGGAACATCGACCCGGATCTATTGATCCAGGTCCTTCGGGAGAGCTGACCGGGCCACGTCAGCGCCCGCGGCGCTCACCGGCGGTGAAACTCAGGGATGACGTCGGTGGCGAGCTGGGCCAGCTGGTCGAGCATCCGCTCGGGTGGGCACATCGGCCGCACGATGAACTTCGAGCCGCCACCGGCGACGTACTCCTCGAGCCGCTCCCGCACCAGCGCGGGCGGACCGAACGCCGTGCAGCGCTCGAGCGCGGCGTCGTCGATGCGGCCCCGGGGGATGAACGGCATCGCGGTCGCCCTCGCGGCGGCGGGATCGGGATCCAGGCAGCAGTAGAAGAGCACCCCGAAGTGGTCGGCCGGGACCTCGCGGCCCGCCTCGGCGGCGAAGGCCTGGGTCCGGGCCACCCCGACGCGGAACTGCTCGGGGGTGATGAAGGAGGGGATCCAGCCGTCCCCGAGCCGCCCGGCCCGGCGCATGGCCGCCTCGCTGTTGCCTCCGATCCACAGGGGCATCGGCTGCTGGACGGGCCGGGGCAGCACGGTGATGCGATCGAGGCGCCAGAACTCGCCCGCGAACGTCACCTCGTCCTCGCTCCAGCACCGCCGCATGATCGCCAGGGCCTCGTCGGTGCGCCGGCCGCGCTCGCGAAACGGGACGCCGGCCGCGTGGAACTCCCGCTCCTGCTCGACGCCGATGCCGAAGGCCGGCAGCATGCGGCCGTTGGCGAGGTAGTCGACCATGGCGATCTCGCGTGCCATCAGCACCGGCGTCCGGAACGGCGTGATGAACACGCTCGGCCCGAACTTCAGCCGGGTGGTGCGGGCGGCCACCGCCGCCATGGCGGTCATCGGCTCCGGCAGCGGCAGGGGCGAGGACAGCCGCTCGGAGAACCACAGCGAGTCGATCTCGCTCTTCTCGCACAGCTCCACGAAGCGCCAGAAGAACTCGCGGCCGGCCGGGCCGGCCGGCCACGGTCCCGGCATGACACCGACCCGGTACTTGATGGGCAGGGCCGGCGTCGGCCTCACGTCACCGGCTCCTTGGAGGGGCGGCCCGGTTCCACGTCGGCGTGCCGCGGCCGGATCATGAGCGAGGCGACGATCGACGCCGCCAGGGCGACGGCGATGATGCCCAGCGACCACACGATCGGGAACTTCCCGCCGTACAGCCAGTCGAGCACCGTCATCTTGAGCCCGACGAACACGAGGACCACCGCCAGGCCGTACTTCAGCATGTGGAAGCGGTCGACCGCCCCGCCCAGCATGAAGTACATGGAGCGCAGTCCGAGAATCGCGAAGATGTTCGAGGTGAAGACGATGAAAGGCTCACGGGTGAGCGCGAAGATGGCCGGCACCGAGTCGATGGCGAACACGATGTCGGTGGCTTCCAGGCACAACAGGGCGACCAGCATCGGGGTCGCCCACAGCCGGCCCCCTTCGCGGACGATGAAGTGCTGGCCGCGGAAGCCCGGCGTCACCCGCATCCAGCGGCGGACGAGACGGATCACGATGTTCCGGTCGGGCTCGACGGAGTCCTCCGAGCCCATCGCCATGCGGACGCCGGTGACCACGAGGAACACGCCGAAGAGCCAGACGACCCAGTGAAACTGCAGGAGGATCGCGCCCAGCGCGATGAAGAGGGCGCGGAAGACCAGGGCGCCCAGGATCCCGTAGAACAGCACCCGGTACTGGTACTTGGGTGCCACGCCGAAATAGCGGAGGACGAGCACGAAGACGAAGATGTTGTCGACCGAGAGCGAGTACTCGACGACGTACCCCGTGAGGTACTCCAGCGCCACCTGCGCGGCGGCGTCCCCGGCGTCGAAGCCCGGGATGGCCGCGGTCCGCGGGTTCTGGGGCAGCCACCAGAGCGAGTAGAAGTAGAGGGCGACACAGAACAGGAGCCCCAGCGTCACCCAGACGCTGCACCAGCCCAGCGCCTCGCGAAAGCCCATCGCGCGCGCCTCGCGACGAAAGACGCCGAGATCGAGCGTCAGGAGCACGAGCACCAATCCGATGAAGCCGGCGTAGAGCCACCAGATCTCGGCGAACGGGAAGAGGACGGCCACGGGTTGCAATGTTACCCGGGCGCAGTGAAATGGTCCACCCGGTCGCGGGGGCCCTCCGGCGCGATTGACCGTGCCGGCCGGGGCTCGTAGAATGAACGGCGGTTCAGCCCACCGGGTGGGCTCGAGGCGCCTCGAGATGAAAGATCCGGACAAGCCCCAGCAGATCGTCGACGCGGCCACTCGCGTCTTCGCGCGCGCCGGCTACTACAACTCCCGCGTGGCCGACATCGCGCGCGAGGCCGGCATCGCCAGCGGGACCATCTATCTCTATTTCCGCACCAAGGAGGAGATCCTCGTCACGCTCTTCCGTGAGAAGATGGCCGAGTTCGTCGCTCACCTCCGGCGGGAGATCGCCGGCGAGCCCGACCCGGTGAGGCGGATCCGCCGGCTGGTGTGGCTGCACTTCACCGTGCTCGAGCAGAATCCCGCGCTGGCGGAGGTCGTGCAGGTGGAGCTGCGGCAGGGCCACAAGTTCTTCCGCGGCGCCTCGGCCCACGAGGTCGCGGCCTACTTCGAGCTGATCGGCTCCGTCCTGGAGGACGGCGTGGCGGCCGGCCGCTTCCAGGCCGACCTGCCGGTGAAGGTCGCCACCAAGGTGCTGTTCGGCGCCATGGACCAGATGGCCACCTCCTGGGTCCTCGGCAAGCGCGGCTACCGTCTCGCCGACACCGCCGACGCCGTGGCCACGATCTTCCTCAAAGGAGTGACCCGCGATGGCGTATGAGACGCTCATCCTGACCCGCGAGGAGTCGTTCGGGGTCATCACGCTGAACCGGCCACCGGCCAACGCCATCAGCGAGCCGCTGATCCGCGAGCTGAACGCGGCGCTGAACGAGCTGCAGCCCGACGAGGCGGTGCGGGCGGTGGTGATCACCGGCAGCGGCGAGCGGATCTTCTGCGGCGGCGCCGACCTCGGCTCGGCGTTCACGGGCGGCGACCTCGAGGCGTTCATCCGGTTCGGCAACAGCGTGATGCGCAAGATGGAGCGGTTCCCCAAGCCGATCATCGCGGCCATCAACGGCCACGCCATGGGTGGCGGCTGCGAGATCGCCATGGCCTGTCACCTGCGGCTCCTGAAGGAGACGGCCCGCATGGGCCAGACCGAGTCCAACCTCGGCATCATCCCGGGCTACGGCGGTACCCAGCGGCTGCCGCGGCTGATCGGGCGCACCAAGGCGCTGGAGTTCCTCCTGCTCGGCACCCAGATCCCCGCCCAGGAGTGTCTGGCGCTCGGGCTGGTGAACCGGCTGTGCAAGGAGGGCGAGACGCTGAACGACGCCAAGGCCCTGGCGCGCCAGCTCGCCCGGCGGGCGCCGCTGGCGACGGCGGCGATCATCAAGGCCGTGGACGAAGGACTGGAGTCGCCGATGGCCCGCTCGATCGACGTCGAGATGGACGCGTTCATGCCGACGCTGCGGAGCGATGACGCCGCCGAGGGCATCCAGGCGTTCTTCGCCAAGCGCGAGCCCGAGTTCAAGGGGCGCTGAGGGTGGACCTCGGCATCGCCGGCCGGGTCGCGCTCGTCACCGGTGGCGCCCGCAGCCTGGGCAAGGCCGACGCGCTCGTGCTGGCCGGCGAGGGGTGCAAGGTGGCGATCCTCGACCTCAACGCCGCGGGGGCCGAGGAGACGGCCTCGGAGATCGCCGGCGGCGGCGGGACCGCGCGTGGCTACGCCTGCGACATCCGCGACACCGCGCAGGTGCAGGAGGCCGTCGCGCGGATCGAGCGCGACCTGGGGCCGGTCGACATCTGCGTGAACAACGCCGGCATGATCTACACGGTCGGCCAGCTCAAGGACCTGCGCGACGAGGACTGGGAGTTCAACCTGGCCGTCAACCTGACCGGCACCATGAAGGTCACCCGAGCGGTGTTCCCGGGGATGCGGGAGCGCCGCTGGGGCCGCATCGTCTGCATGGCGTCGATCGCCGGCCTCATGGGCGGCTTCGGGCAGACGGCCTACGCGACGAGCAAGATCGGCGTGATCGGCTTCGCCAAGTCGGTCGCGCTGGAGGGCGCGCGCGCCAACGTGACGTGCAACGCCGTCGCGCCCGGCATCATCGCGCCGAACGCGAGCCTGAGCCCGCTCTACGAGCGCATGGTCAAGCGCGTGGCGATGCAGCAGGAAGGGCAGCCCGAGGACGTGGCGTGGGCGATCGCGTTCCTGTGCTCCGAGCGGGCCCGCTACGTCACCGGCGCCGTCCTGCCGGTGACCGGCGGCATGGACCTGTTCACGTTCTAGTTCAACCAGGCGGGTTCGCCGCCCGACGGCAAAGGAGAAGACACGATGGCGACAGTGAAGGACTCCTTCGATGCAATGCCGGGCCGCTTCCGGCCCGACAAGGCCAGCGGCACCAACGCCGTGATCCAGTACGACATCGGCGGCGACGGCGGCGGCACCTGGCACGCGGTCATCAAGGACGGCGCCTGCACGGTGAACCAGGGGGCGGCGCAGAACGCCAACCTCACCCTGTCGATCGCGGCGCAGGACTGGCTGGACATGCTCGGCGGCAAGCAGTCCGGCCAGATGCTCTTCATGTCGGGCAAGCTCAAGGTGAAGGGCGACATGGGCCTGGCCATGAAGCTGGGCTCGATATTCTCCATGTGACCGGTGGGCGGCGTGCCGCGGCGCGACAATCCCGTTGACGCGCCGCGGCGGCCGCGTGCGATACTGAAGACGCAGCAACAGCGCGGGGCCCGGCCGGGCTCCGGCGGATCGGAGGAGCCCTCGAATGGGCCAGGAGCGCTTCGCGGACGTGGTCGAGCGGTTCACCAACGGCTTCGGCGTCGCCGGAGCGGCGGCGTCCCCGGAAGTGGTCAAGCGGTGGCAGGAGGAGCTCGACCGCAACGCCCGCCGGCTGGCCAACCTCGGGAGGCTGGCCACCGCGGCCGAGCCCCGCACCGGTCAGACGCCGCGCCAGGAAGTCTACAAGCGGAACAAGTCACGCCTCTACCGCTACCAGTCGAGCCGCCGCCACCGCACGCCGCTGCTCTTCGTGCCCAACCTCGGCATCAGCCGTCCCTACATCTTCGACCTGCTGCCGGGGGGCTCGTTCGTCGAGCACATGACCCGCGAGGGATTCGATTTCTACCTGCTCGACTGGGGGGTCTTCGGCCCCGAGGACAACGACCTCACGTTCGAGGACTGCGTGGTGAAGATCCTGCCGCGCATGGCCCGGAAGGTGCTGGAGACCTCCGGCGCCCGCGAGCTGTCCGTGCTCGGCTACTGCATGGGGGCGCCGCTGGCGGCCTCGTTCGTGGCCTCGCATCCCGAGATCCCCGTGAAGAACTTCGTCAACATGGCCGGGCCGATCGATTTCTCGAGGATCGGGATGTTCGGGCTATGGCTGGACCCCAAGTACTTCGACGTCGACCGCTTCGTCGACACCCTGGGGACCGTCCCCGCCGACCTCGTCAAGGCCGGTTTCAAGCTCCTCAAGCCGACCATGGACATCTCCACCAACCTCAACCTCTGGTGGAATCTGTGGAACGACAAGTACGTGGAGGGTTTCACGGCGCTCAACAAGTGGGCCAACGAGTACGTGGCCTTCCCGGGGGAGTTCTTCCGGCAGTGGGTGCGCGACTTCTACCAGGGCAACAAGCTCGTGCGCGGCGAGCTGGTCTTCGGCGGCCGGCCGGTGCGCCTCGGCGACATCCGGTGCCCGGTGTTCGTGGTGGGCGCCCGGGAGGACTACATCGCGCCCCCGGCCTGCGTGAAGGCGCTCGTCGACGCGGTCGGCAGCCGCGAGAAGGAGTACACGGAGCTGCCGGGGGGCCACATTTCGCTGATCGCGGGACGCGGGGCGGCGGTGCACTGCTGGCCGAAGGTCTCCGGCTGGCTGGCGCCGCGCTCGTGACGGGAGACGGGTGATGACGGAACCGACGACGCAGCTATTCGACATGTGGCGCCGGCAGCTCGAGGAGTCCACCCAGGCGTGGACGCGCATGGTGAGCCAGGCGCCGCCGGCGGCCGCGCCCGATCCGATGGCGTTCTGGCGGCCGGTCCTCAACCAGGGCCTCGAGCAGTGGGCCCGGATGTTCGCCCAGACACCGGCCTCGGCCGACCTCATGGCCCAGTGGAAGCAGTTCCTCGATCAGTGGATCGAGGCGTGGTCGCGCGTGCTGGGGCAGGCGATGGGCACCGAGCATTTCGCCCAGCTCATGGGCCGCTCGCTCGAGGGCTGGCTGGCGGCCCAGGCGCCGATGAAGAAGGCGGGCGACCAGGCCCTGGAGCAGACGCTGCAGGCGCTCAACCTCGCCTCGCGCACCCAGCTCACCGCGGTGGCCAAGCAGGTCGTCGAGCTGGAGGAGCGGCTGGAGCGCATCGAGGACGGCATCGCGGCCGTGCTCAAGCGTCTCGAGGACAAGGAGCGGGCATGATCGGCAAGACGATCGCCGAGCTGGCGCCGGGCGACCGCGCGGAGATCACCCGCGTCGTCGAGCAGGCCGACATCGGCGCGTTCGTCGAGGCGGTGGGCGACCACAACCCGGTGCACAGCGATCCCGCCTACGCGGCCGCCACGCCGTTCAAGGCGCCCATCGCCCCCGGCATCTACACGGCCGGCCTCGTCTCCGCCGTCATCGGCACCCGGCTGCCCGGGCCGGGGGCCATCTACCTGTCGCAGTCGCTCAAGTTCGTCAAGCCGGTCAAGGCCGGCGACACGATCACCGCCCGGGTCGAGATCATCGAGGTCCTCGGCGAGCGCAACCGGATCCGGCTGCAGACCGTGTGCGTGAACCAGCACGGCGAGGATGTGCTGTCGGGGGAGGCGTGGGTGATGCCCTCGCGGACCCCCGTGGTCTACGCGGGCCGGCCGGCGACCGCGGCGAGCCTGGCCGCCCTGGCGTGGTCGCCGTGGACGGTGGCCGCCCACGCCATGCACCTGTGGGGCGTGATGTCGCTGTCGATGCTGTCGGGCGCTCAGCGACTGACGGAGAGCTGGCCCCGGCGCCCATCGTAGCCCCGCTCGCCGCCTCCCGGCGGCGGGTCACGCGGGCGGGTCGGGGACGCCGTAGACGCGGACGGCCTGGGCCTTGCCTTTCACGTGCTCCTCGCCCAGGAGCACGCAGGTGAACTCGCCCTCCACCTCCGCGTAGATCCGGTCGTTGATCAGGATCTTGTAGGGGTGATTCTTGGTGAGCCCCTCCAGGCGCGAGGCGAGGTTCACGCTGTCGCCGATGACCGTGTACTCCATCCGCTGCTCGGAGCCGATGTTGCCGGAGATCGACTCGCCGTGGCTGATGCCGATGCCGATGTCGATCTCCACCCCGCCGAGGGCGCGCTGGCGAGCGTTGAAGTCGCGCAGGCTGCGCCGCATGCCGAGCGCGGCCCGCACCGCCCGCACGGGGTCGTCGGGGCGGCTGATCGGCGCCCCGAACACGGCCATGATCCCGTCGCCGATGAACTTGTCGAGCGTCCCCTGGTGGGCGAAGATCTCGTGCACCATCGCCGTGAAGTACTCGTTGAGGAACTCCACGATCTTCTCGGGCTCCAGGCGCTCGCTGATCGCGGTGAAGTTGCGGATGTCGGAGAACAGGATCGAGACCGGCTGCCGGGTGCCGCCCAGCCGCATCCCACCCTTCTGCTTGAGCACTTCCTCGGCGATCTCGCGCGTCACGTAGCGGCACAGGGTGGACATCAGCCGCTGCTCCTGGGTGATGTCCTCGGCGACCACCACCACGCCGAGCGACCGCCGCCGGCTGTCCAGCAGCGGCACCACGCTCACGTTGACGCTGACCGACTCCTCGTCGGAGAGCGCGTACTTCAGCTCGTAGGCGGTGTGGGCCTCGCCGGCCCGGGCGCACGCGTCGAGCCGCACGACGAACGCCTCGTTGTGCTTGACGTCGAGCAGATCGCGCACGGGCCGGCCGGCGTCGGCGCCGCCGGCCACCGCGAAGATCCGGCGCAGCGCGGGGTTCACGCCGGTCACCACGCCCTCGCGGTCGAGGGTCATCACGCCGGTGGCCATGCACGAGAGGATGCTCTCGTTGTAGTTCTTCATGGTCACCACCGACTCGAACAGGCGGGCGTTGTCGAGCGCGATGAAGGCCTGGGCCGACAGCGCGGCCAGGAGCTCCTCGTCGTCCCGGGTGAAGGGCCCGCCGGCCTTGTTCAGCACCTGGGCGACGCCCACCACGGCGCCCTGGCCGTCCCGGATCGGGGCGCACAGGATGGTGCGGGTGCGGTAGCCGCTGCGGCGGTCGACGTCCTGGTTGAAGCGGGGGTCGGCGTACGCATCGGGGATGTTGATCGTCTCGCCGGTGGCGGCCACCGCCCCCGCGATGCCGCGGCCGATCGGCACCCGGATCTCGACCATGTCGCGGCCCTGGGCGACCTTGGACCAGATCTCCCGGGTCCTGTGGTCGACCAGGAACAGGCTGGAGCGGTCGGCCTGCAGCACGGCGGAGGTGCGCTCCATGATCTTGAGCAGCAGGGCGTCGATCGCCAGCTCGGAGGAGAACGACTTCATGACGTCCAGCAGCAGCTCGGAGGTCCTCCGTCGCTCCTCGATCAGCTGCATCTGCTGGGCGTTGCGCAGCGCGATCGCCACCTGGCCGACGAAGGCGTCGAGCAGGCGCTCGTCGGCGGCGTCGAACGCGCTGCCATCCCGGCGGTTGAGGAGCTGGAGGACGGCCACGACCCGGCCGCCGGCGGCGCGGACCGGTGCGCACAGGATCGAACGGGTGCGGTAACCGGTGCGGCGGTCGACCTCCTGATTGAAGCGGGGATCGGCGTAGGCGTCGCCGATGTTGACCCGCTCGCCGGTGAGCGCCACACCCCCCGCGATGCCCTGGCCGAGCGGCACCCGGATCTCGCGCACCTCGAGCCCCTGGGCGATCTTCGACCACAGCTCACCACGATCCGCGTCCATCACGAAGAGCGACGAGCGGTCCGCGTTCAGCAGCCGCGAGGCCTTGTCCATGATGATCTGCAGCAGCCGCGTGAGGTCCAACTCGCGACTGAGGGCCTGGATGGCGTCCAGCAGCTCGACCACCCGGCGAGGATCGGTGTCGGGCAGGACGGCGGCGGCCGCCGCCGGCCGGTCGGTGCCGATGACGGCGTCGACCAGGGTCCAGCCCTCGGCCCGCAGGCGGCCGTCGGCCTCCGGCCGCGTCCGCCGGTTGCCGCGCCGCCGCTCGGCCCCGCTCCGGTCAGTGGTGCCTCGTCGCTCGCCGACCCGTCGATCGACCAGGACCTTCACGCGCTCGACGCCGGCGAGCTGGCGGGCGAAGCGGGCGCGCAGCTCGGGGGCATCGCGCGAGACCACCAGCAGGACGTGGGCCATCGACCTCCCTCGGACATGGGGGGGCCCCGACATGGCCCCCCATACCCCCCAAACGCTCGTCACGCCTCGGCAAAGCCGGGGCACGCCTCGTTATCCCCACACGCTCCGAGTGACAGGGGGGCCCGACATCGCCCCCAACCCAACGCGCGTTGTCGGGTGAGCGAGCGTCTACATCAGGAGGCCACCGTTGATGGACAGCTCGGCGCCGGTGATGTAGTCGCCGTCGGAGGACACGATGTAGACGACGGCCCGCGCGACCTCCTCGGCGGTGCCGAAGCGCCGGAGCGGGATCTGGGCCAGCAACCGATCCTTCACCTTGTCGGGAATGGCCGCCACCATCTCGGTCTCGATGAAGCCGGGGGCGACGGCGTTCACGGTCACGCCCTTGCCGGCCAGCTCCTTGGCCAGCGACTTCGTGAACGCGGCCACGCCGGCCTTGGACGCCGCGTAGTTGGCCTGGCCGAAGTTGCCGATCTGACCGATCACGGACGTCATGTTGACGACGCGGCCGTAGCCGTGCTGGAGCATCTGGTCGACGAAGACCTTCGTGCAGTTGAAGACACCGTCGAGGTTGGTGCCGAGGACCTTGCGCCAGGAGGCGTGATCCATCTTGGTGAAGGTCTTGTCGGAGTTGATGCCCGCGTTGTTGACGAGGATGTCCAGGTGCCCGAAATCGCGCACGACGTCCTGCGCCATCCGGAACGTGTCCGGATAGTCGCTGACGTCGGCCTGGGCCAGCACCGCCCGGCGTCCCATCTTCGTGATGTGGTCGGCGACGTCGCGAGCGGCCGCTTCGCTGGACACGTAATTGACCGCCACGTCGGCGCCCTCCTCGGCGAGGGCGAGGGCGACGGCCCGTCCGATCCCCCGTGAGCCGCCCGTGACGAGAGCCGTACGACCTTTGAGCTTCATGACAACGTCCTCCTGCTGGGCGCGCTGGTAGGAGGCCGTCAGTCTAGCACGGCCGGTTGTTGTGAGCGTTGACGCGGGGTGTTAGACTCGGCCCGAACGATGGCGTACGTCATCAAGCGCTACTCCAACCGCAAGCTCTACGACACGCAGGAGAGCCGGTACGTCACCCTCGAGGAGATCGAGGAGATGATCCGCGCCGGCCGCGAGATCTCCGTGGTGGACGCCGCCTCCGGCGAGGACCTCACCTCGGTCACGCTCACCCAGATCATCCTGGAGAACGAGCGCACCCGGCGCGCGACCCTGCCGGCTGCGTTCCTCCATCAGCTCATCAAGCACGGCGAGAGCTGGCAGGACTTCGTGCAGAAGTCGATGCGGGCCAGCCTGGAGGGCATGATCTCGAGCCAGCGCGACATGGAGCGGAT
>Ga0302046_10001177_pt1 | contig 24600 bp, 21 predicted proteins | sample RVTome_11_FD_200261 | JGI IMG/M metagenome (GOLD analysis project Ga0302046, IMG submission 200261) | Soil microbial communities from uranium-contaminated site in the Upper Colorado River Basin, Wyoming, United States - RVT147D111 (version 2) ... | reverse complement strand
ACCTCGGGGGACGGTCCCAACAACCAGTGCAACCAGTGCGGAGACGTCTACGTGGTGTTCGGCGAGGCGAGCCCCCCGCGGATCTACGACCTCGACGACGCGGGTGCCGCGGACGTCGAGCTGTTCGGCGAGCTGGAGGCCGATTTCTTTGGCTGGGCGGTCGCCACGCTCGATTTCGACGGGGACGGGGTGCAGGACATCGCCGCCTCGGCGGTGAGCTTCGACACGACGTTCGGCGGCTTCGAGGATGCAGGACGGACTTACGTGATCCGCGGACGGACGACGCTCGGGACGACGCTGCAGGAGAGCAAGCTCGAGATGGGCTCCGGAGACTTCCTGGTGTCGTTCGACGGCATCGAGAGCAGCGACCAGTCCGGCTTCTCTCTCGCGGCGGGTGAGTTCGGAGACGGCACGACCAAGATCTGCCGCGACTCGCCGGCCACGACCTGCACGAGCGACGCGAGCTGCCAGGGTACGTGCGACGGCGACGCCACGGTATGCGTCGAGGACGCCCAGTGCGTGGGGCACGGCGGCACCGAGAACTGCGCGGGCGGACTGGGGCCGTGCGACACGCCGTGTCCGGGATGCGAGGATCTCGTGATCGGTGCGCCGCTCGGCGACGGCCCGACGCCGGTCGACTTCCGCTCGGACGCCGGGGAGGTGTTCGTGGTGCGGGGCCGCACCGACCTGACCGGCTCGGTGTCCCTCGACGACGAGCAGAACCTGCTGACGAGGATCTACGGCGAGGACGACGGCTTCCGCCTCGGCGAGTCCGTCGCGACGGGGGATTTCACCGCCGACGGGCGCGACGACCTGCTGATCAGCGCGGGAGGGGGCGACCCTCCCGGGCGCAGCCTGGCGGGACGGGCCCTCAGCTACTTCGGAGAGCCCGCGCTCCCGCAGACCATCGATTCCGTGTTCGTCGACCCGGACCTCATGGTGTACGGCGCGGCCGCGGTGGACGTGCTCGCGTTCCGCGTCGGCGCCGGGGACGTCAACGACGACGGCATCGACGACGCGGTGCTGGGCGCGGTGGGGGTCGACGGTCCGGGAGGAGGCCGGAGCAACGTCGGCGCGGTGTACCTCGTCTGTCCGGTCGACGCCGACGGCGACGGGCGGCGCGACCTGGCCGACAACTGTCCCGGGCTGGCGAACCCCACGCAGGTCGACGCCGACGGCGATACGCGCGGGGACCCGTGCGACAACTGCCCGGCGGTCTCGAACGTCTCGCAGATCGACTCCGACGACGACTCGCAGGGCGACGAGTGCGACACGGACGACGACAACGACGGCGACCCGGACGTCTCGGACAACTGCCGCGTCGTCCAGAATCCCTCGCAGGCCAACTCCGACGGCGACGCGCTGGGAGACGCGTGCGACAACTGCCCCACCGTCAGCAATGCAAGCCAGGACAACGCCGACGGCGACGTCCTGGGCGATGCCTGCGATCCCGACGACGACAACGACGGCATTCTCGACGACGGCGACGGCAACCTGATCGTCGGAAGCGCGACGTGCGTGGGCGGCGACACGACGGTGTGCGACGACAACTGCATCCTGGCCCCGAACGCCCTCCAGCAGGACGCCGACAGCGACGGAGTGGGGGACCTGTGCGACAACTGCGCGAGCCTGAGCAACGCCACCCAGGCCGACGCGGACCAGGACGACGTCGGCGACGCGTGCGACAACTGCACCGCGACCCCCAATTTCGACCAATCCGACACCGACGCCGACGGCGTGGGTGACGCGTGCGACAACTGTCCGGAGCACGCGAACGCCGGGCAGGAGAACAACGACGGCGACGCGGCCGGGGACGCCTGCGATACCGACGACGACAACGACGGCGTGTTCGACGACGGCGATTTCTCCGGGTCCACGACCGACGACCCGTGCATCACGAATCAGACCGTGGGGTGCGACGACAACTGCCGGTTCCTCGCGAACCCGACCCAGGCCGACAACGAGGGGGACGGCCTCGGGGACGCGTGCGACCCCGACGACGACAACGACGGCAGGCTCGACGACGGCGACATGGACGGCATCGACGGCAACCATCGCTGCGCCGCGGGGGCCACGACGAACTGCGACGACAACTGCTCGCGAATCTCGAACTCCACCCAGGCCGACTCGGACGGCGACGCGGTGGGGAACGTGTGCGACAACTGCTCGAGCCTCGCCAACGCGGGTCAGGAGAATGCGGACGGAGACGCCAGCGGCGATGCGTGCGACACCGACGACGACAACGACGGCATCCTCGACGACGGCGGGATGGACGGCACCGTCGGCAACCAACGCTGCGCCGGCGGGGCCACGGCGAACTGCGACGACAACTGCCAATTCGTCTCGAACTCGAACCAGGCCGACGGCGACGGGGACAACCGCGGAGACGTGTGCGACAACTGCCTCAGCATCCCGAATTCCGCGCAGGTCGACGCCGACATGGACACCGTCGGCGACCCGTGCGACAACTGCCCGGCGGCTGCCAACACCTCTCAGACCGACACCGACATGGACATGAACGGCGACGCGTGCGACGCCGACGACGACGCCGACGGGATCCTGGACGACGGCGACGGCAGTCTCACGATCGGGGACAACCCGTGCACCGGCGGCGGCACGACGTCGTGCGACGACAACTGCCGCACGATCGTCAACGCGGGACAGCAGGACGCGGACGCCGACGGCGTGGGCGACGCGTGCGACAACTGCGACGGCACCCAGAACCCCAATCAGCTCGACGCCGACGGCGACGGGCTCGGCGACTTGTGCGACAACTGTCCCAGCCAGGCCAATGTCTCCCAGGCCGACGCCGACGCCGATTCCCTGGGCGACGTGTGCGATTCGGACGACGACAACGACGACGTGCCGGACGTCAACGACAACTGCGACTTCGTGGTCAATCCGGGTCAGGCGAACGCCGACGGCGATTCCCTGGGCGATGCGTGCGACAACTGCACCGCGGTGATGAACCCGGACCAGCTCGACAGCGACATGGACGGAGTCGGCAACCTGTGCGACAACTGCGCGACGACTCCCAACCCCGACCAGGAGGACACCGACGGGGACTTCACGGGCAACGACTGCGACACCGACGACGACAACGACGGCATCCTGGACGACGGCGACGGGAGCATGACGATCGGCGACAATCCGTGCGTCGGCGGAAACACGGCTGGGTGCGACGACAACTGCCGCGAGCTGTTCAATCCGGCTCAGCCGGACGGCGACCTGGACGGCTTCGGGAACGGCTGCGACAACTGCGGCGGCGTCTCGAATCCTAACCAGCTCGACCAGGACCTCGACGGTCGCGGCGACGTGTGCGACAACTGCGACCAGGTGCCCAACGTCGACCAGGCGGACTTCGACATGGACGCCGTGGGCGACGCATGCGACACCGACGACGACGGCGACGGCATCGCCGACGTCGGCGATTGTCTGGCCCTGGACGGCACGGTGTGGGCGGTCCCGGTCGAGGTCGCGGGAGTGGCGCTGTCACGGGCGGGGACGGACGTCGTCGTGTCGTGGGACAGCCAGGACTCCGGTGCGGGGGTGGCGACCGCCTACGATCTGGTCACCGGCCTGATCGGGGACCTGCGCTCGGACGGCGACTATCGCGACGTGTCGTGCCTGCAGAACCAGCAGGCCGACACGCCGTACACGGACGTTCGGGGCGATCCGGCTGCGGGACAGGGCCACTATTTCCTGATTCGGGCCTCGAACCCCTGCGGCATGGCGAGCTTCGGCGACGGCACCCCGATTCCGGACCCGCGCGACGGGCTCGAGGACGGCGCGGTCTCGCTGCCGTACCCGGACCCCTGTCCGTAGTCCGCTCGGTTGACGCGGGCGTTCGCCTCCGGATCCCGACCCCGCGTGGCACGCTCGACGGTTCGCGGCGAGGGATTGCCGCTCCGCCTCGCTCCGCGCGGATCGCGGCCTCTTGCGGCGGGACCGGCCGCGATCCGCAAGGGCCCCTGCGGGGCCGGGATCCGGAGGCGAACGCCCCGGACCCGTGTCAAGGGGTGGAGGCCGGAGTCGGGAGCGCGCCGCTGCCGGCGAGGGCCTTGCGCGCCGCCTCGCGCACCGCCCCGGCGGGATCGTCGAGCAGCCCCTCGAGGAACGCGATCGACTTCTTGTCGTTCCACGCGCCGAGGGCCTCGATCGCCGCCAGCCGCACCGCCAGGTTGGTGTCGGCGGCCGCGGCGCGGAGGTGGCGCGGGATCTTGTCGTCGTTCACCCGTCCGAGACCCCGCACGGCCTCGACGCGAGCCACGAGGTTGGCGTCCTTGAGCCCCTGGAGCAGAACCGGGATCGAACGGCTCGTTCCGATCTTGCCGGCCGCCATGATGCCGGCGGAGCGAACGCTGGAATCCGAGTCGCGCACCAGAGCGGCGAGGGTCTTGAGCGCGTCGGGCGAGCCGATGTCGCCCAGCGCGGTCGCCACGGCGACGCGCACGAGGTGCGATTCGTCACTGGCCGCCCCGGTCGCGAGGTCGAGCGCCCGCGGGTCTTTCCGGGCCGCCAGCGCCATGACGGCCGCAGCGCGAACCTGCGCGTCGTCGTCGGCGACCCTGTCCGCCAGGAGGGCCCCGGCCTCCGGATTCGGGGAGACCTTCAAGGCTCGCACGACGAGCATGCGCTGTCCTTCGTCGCCGGCCGCGAGCCTGCGCAGCAGCGGCAGGCCTTCGGGCGCGGGCTTCTCGTGAAGGGCGCTCGCGATTCCCTTGCGAACCGCGGCGTTCTCGTCGGCAGCCAGACGCTCGAGCGTCTCGAAATGCTCGCCCGTGCCGCCCAGAAGGACGATGGCCTTCCCGGCCGCCTGGCGGACCGCCGGGTCCTCGGATGCCGCGAGCACGACGAGCCGCGGCAAGGCACGCGCCTCCCCGAGACCCACGAGGCCCTCCACGGCGAGGATTCGAATCGTCGGGAAGGCGTCGGCCGTCGCCGCCATGAAGTACGGAAAGGACCGCGGATCGCCGAACGCCTGCAGCGCGTTGAGGACCGCTTCCCGAACGCGAGGATGCGGATCCGAGACCAGAGCGCCGACGTCGTCGAGGAACTCGGCTCGCTGATGGTCCGAGATGTACGACACGACCTGCCCGCGCATCCACGGCGCCGGGTTCTCGAGCGCCCGCCGTATCGGCGCGAGCGTCGCCTCGCCGCCCATCTCCACGAGGGCGATCACCGCGGCCGTCGCGACGTTGTCTTCCGGGTCGTCGACCAGCGGCGCGATGACGGGAGCGGCGTCCGCCCCGGCTTCCGCCGCGAGGAAGTGGATGGCGGCGGATCGCACGTCCGAGTCGGGATCGCCGAGGGCTTTGCGAAACGCCTCGATCGCCGCCTGGCCCTGGCCCTCCAGCCGCCGGAGGGAGTTGATCCGCGCGCCGGGAGAGTCGTCCGCCGGCGGCGCCGTCTCCTGGGCCGGCGCGAGCCCACCGATCGCCGCCAGGACCAGGACCGTCCACAACCGGCTCGGGGCGAAGCGGATCACGGTGCGCCCTCGACGGAGACCCGCGCCTCGGCGCCCACGGCGGGGGCCAGACCGCGCTGGAACTCGCGCGGCGAAGCTTTCTTGATCTTGACGAAATTGCGGTAGAAGTCCCTGTAGTTCTGATACCCGACCAGGTAGGCGATCTCCGAGATGCTCCGGCCGCCGGCGGCCAGCAAGATCATGGCATGCTCCAGGCGCACACCATGAGTATAGCTGGTCAGGGTCGTCCCGCTTTCGCGCTTGAAGACGCGCGACAGGTAGTTCGCGGAGACGTGCAGGTGGGCGGCGACCGACGACAGGGAGATGCGCCCCGCGTAGTTCTCCTCGATGAACGCCTGCGCCCCGCGCACCAGATGGTGCGGGGACACGCCCCCGGGCCGCAGGCGCGCCAGGAGGCGGTCGAGCAGGGGGACGAAGGCGCGTCTCGCGGATTCGGCATCCTCGATCTCCGCGAATTGTTGGATCAGCAGGGCCCGGTGGCGGGTGAAGGCGGGATCGTCCGAGGACGGGCGGTGGACCGTGCGGTTGATGCGCTGCAGTATGTCGAGCAGCAGCAGGACGATCTCGCGGTCACGCATCCCGGCCGCGTCGAGCTGAAGGCCTCGCACGAGGCGCTCGAAGGCCGCACGGCAGGCGTCGAGATCCAGGTCGGCGAGCTGGCGGAACGCCAGGGCCTCCAAGCCCGAGTCGAAACCGATTCGGCGGTACAGGCCCGGCACGTCGGCCCGTACGTGGCGGGCGCGGGACATACGACCTCACCTCCAGAGACCGCGGGAGCTCGAGCGCTGGTCACGAGTGAACTGAAGTGTACGGAGAGGTCCCCCGAGCGTCAAGCGCGGACAGGGCGTCCGCAAGCATCCCCGGACCCCGACTTTGAGCTTGACAACCCCGCCGGAATGGGATATCCGAGTACCAAAACCGCAATCGGCTCGACGACGGGGGGACGGACTGATGGGCCAGCGGATCGTGGAAGGTGTCGCGCCGGAGGCTGGAGACGAGCCCACGGCGGAACTCGGTACCGGGGACGGAGGAGCGCCGACCTCGGTCAAGCTGGGTGTCTACTTGAGGCGTTTGCGCGAAGGCTACGGGTACACGCTCCGCAAGGTGGAGGAGCGGGCACAGGAGTTGGGCGAGTGCATCGACAACTCCCAGTTGAGCCGCTTCGAGAAGGGCAAGGCCCTGCCTTCGTTCGAGAAGCTCCGCGCCCTGGCGCGGATCTTCAACGTTTCGGTCCAGAACTTCTCCGACGTTCTCGACCTCGAGCGCTACGAATCCCTGAAGCCCGACGAGGACGACTTCGACGAGCTGCTGCGGCTCGGCGCGGTGCTCGTGGCTCGCGGGGACCACGGTCGCGCGTTCGTGACGTTCGAGCGCGCCCTCGAGGTCGCCGAGAGCCGCCCCGGGGCCGCGGACACGTTCGAGAAGATCGTCGAGGCGCGCTGGCGAATGGCCACGGCCCTGCGGGTCATGGGCAAGCTGTCCCTCGCGGAGCACGAGCTGCGCTCGATCCTCAAGGACCTCGGGCGGCTCACGCTCCGGACGCGCATCAAGGCCTTGCTGCAGCTCAGCTACGTCTACCGCGAGATGTCCGATCGCTACCTCGCCGCGGTGATGGCGCGCGAGTGCCTCGACCTGGCCGCCGAAGACGGCGATCGCCGGACGCAGGCCAGCGTGCTCAACACCCTGGCCAACATCCATCAGGACGAGGGCGATCCGGAGCGGGCGCTGACGTACTACGCCCGGTCTCTCGAGATCCTCGAAGACCTCGGGGGACACGAGGAGATGCGTGCCACCCTGCTCACCAATCTCGGAGGGTGCCTGGTCGCGGCCCGGCGCTACGACGAGGGGGTGGCCCGGATCGAGGAGGCCCACCGCCGAGCCAGGGAGCTGGGATTCCGTCGCGTGGCCGCGCTGTCCCGGACGCGATGGTCCGAGGCCCAGATGCAGCGCGGTGATTCCACGGCGGCTCTCGCCGGCTTTGCCGAGTCCGACGGTCTCGCTTCCCGGAACGAAGGGACCTACCACGACATTCTGTTCCTCAACGCGTATCACCGCTGGGAGCTCGCGCGCCGCGAGGGCAACGCGACCCGCGAGCGCGTCTCGTTCGGCCGCCTGCGCCACTTGCGCTCCCTTCTGGAACGACGTTTTCCCGAGGTCGACGAGTTCGATCAGTACATCGAGAGGACCCGGAGGAGACATGGGCATCAAGCGTAAAGTCGTCGCGACAGCACTCGGTCTCGCGCTGTGTACCGGGGCCGGGGCCGAGGCAGTGCGCGCCGAGGTCTCCGCCGAGGTCGATGCGCTGGGGAACTACCTCCGCGTGGTCGTCCTCTCGAACGCATCGGTCAAGAACCCGAAGATCTGGTCGTCCCATCACGAGCGGGTGCAGTACGTCCCCCTCAATCCCGCGGGCGACCTGAACGGCGACCTGTTCCCGGCGATCGTCGAGAATCCCCTCCAGGGCAATCGCCCGTGGGTCGTGTGGAGCCGATTCGACGGCAGCGACTACTCCCTCGCGTGGTCGCGGTGGAGCGGCGCATGGGAGCCTGTCCGGTGGGTCGGCGTCACCGCCGCAGGCGACGATCTCGATCCGGCACTGGCCCTCGACCCCCTGGGACGTCCGTACGTCGCGTGGTGGCGGGACGAGCAGGGCGTCGGGGCCGTCTACCTCAGCGCGTTCCTGGATACGCGCTGGATGGAGCCCTTCGCGGTGTCCGACGGAGGGGTCGACAGTCGATACCCCACGCTGACGGTGGAAGGCGACGTGGTCGTGGTCCGCTACCAGACGCCGGACGGGCCGGCGCAGCGGGTGCTGGCCGTGTTGTCGGGTCAGGATTCGATCAACGACGACATCAACCCGTTCGAGCGCTTCACGCCCCCGGCTCCCAGCTCGCCGGTCGGCGACAACAACTGAAGTCCGGAAACCCCGGGACATCGACATCCTCCCTCGGATCTCGGCGCAGCGGGGGAACTCCCACGCTCGTGGCCGCGGCGATGCGCCGTACGGGCTGCTGGCTCCCGAGCTCACCGCGCCGTAGACTTCTCGCCCCGTGAAGATCCGCCGACGTGCACTCCTGCGAATCGGGACGCTGACGGCAGTCGCGCTCCTGCCGGCGCTCGCGCTCGGCGTCTACGTTCGGCACCCGGGCATGGCGTGGCTGTCCTTCATCGCGCTCGTGCCGTGGGTCGTGCTGTACAGCGACGATCGCCGGCCGCGGATCTCGTCCCTGTACTACTTCGTGGGCGCCCTCGCGACCTGGATCCTGCTGTACCCGGGCTGCTACGGCTACGGCTGGTTCGCGCCCCTGTTCCTGGGCGTGGTGTGCGTCGTGTGGTGGATGCCGTTCGCTCCGATGCTGCGTCACGTTCACCATCGCTTCGGCCTGCCGCGCGCCTGGACCGTGCCGGTGATGTGGGTGGCGGTCGAGTGGCTGCGCTTGGAGTTCACCGTCGGTCACTTCGACCTCTACGCGCTCGGCTACTCCCAGGCGCGGTTCGTCAACATGATCCAGATCTCGGACCTCACGGGGGTCTACGGCGTCAGCTTCCTGGTGGCCGCGGTCAACGGCATGTTCGGCGACCTCGCTTTCGCGCTCCGCGATCGCGGCGGCTCCGGGGATCGCGCCGTGAGCCGCTCGCGACTCGTGCTGTCGGTCGGAAGCGTGATCGCGATGTTCTTCGCGACGTACGCCTACGGCATCCACCGCGTCTCGAATCTCGACGTCGAGGACGGGCCGGCGCTCGCGGTGATCCAGCCCAACGTCCGCCACACCATTCGCAACTTCCGGGGCGTTCACCTCACGCAGGTCCTCATGACCCTCGAGGAGGTCCCGCGCGGGGCCGCGGACCTGATCGTATGGCCGGAGAACGCCATCATGAGCCCGATCCGGGAAGGAGGTCCGTACCTCGACGACGTGCGCTGGCTCGCCGATCGGAAGGACGCCGCGCTGCTGGTCGGCGCGCTGGGTCTGCGGGAGGAGCATCCCGGGCGCACCACGAACAGCGCGTTCCTGGTGACCCGTGACGGCGAGATCGCCGGCGAGTACGCCAAGACGGTGCTGTTCGGGTGGACGGAGTACGTCCCGCTGGACGACGCCCTCGGGCGAGTCTCTCCCCGGCTGCAGCGCGCGCACCGCGCCATGGCGCGCATGAGCTGGGGCTTCCTGCCCACCGGACTTCCCGGCGAAGGGGCGGTCGCGTTGCGGCTTCCGACGCCCGACGGGGCCATGGCGTTCGGCTCCATGATCTGTGTCGAGAACGCCTACCCGCCGCTGGCGGCTCAGACGCGCCTCGAAGGCGTGCGGTTTCTCGTGAACATCACGAGCGAGGGGGACGTCGGCGGTCCGGTGCAAGAGCAACTGCTCCGGATCTCCATGTTCCGCGCGGTCGAGAATCGTGTCGGCTACGTCCGGGTCGGGAACACGGGGATCTCCGCGTTCATCGATCCCGCCGGGAGGCTGGACGGTCTCGTGGTCGGGGAGCGAGGCGCGACGATCTCCGTCTCCGGTGTACGAATCGACCGCGTTCGAGTGGTCGACGCGGAGCCCCCGTTCTACCCGCGAAGCGGCGACGCGTTCGCCAAGGCGTGCGCCGTGCTGGCCGTCGGCCTGTGGGGGATCGGCTGGGTGCGCCGGCGCCGCCCCGAGGCCGCGGCCCTGGCGGCGATCGTGCTGGCCGCCGCCGCGTGCGCTTCGATCCCCGAGCCCGGCAGCGATCCGGAGAACTCCGCAGCCGCGCTGCAGGACGGGCTGCGGCTGCTCGAAGAGCACCGGGACGCCGAGGCGCTCGCCGCCCTGGCGGCGGCGTGCGCCGAGCCGTCCGCGTGTCGCGAGGCGCTGCGCCCGACCGCCGTCGCGTTCGTCTACACGTTGCAGCCCGAGAACGGGGCCGACTACTTCGCCGCGATCGAGGCGCGCCACCCGGAGGTCGCGGCGGAGGCGGCGCGCTATCGCGGGTACCTGCTCGAGCAGTCCCTGATGGCCGATCGCGCCGAAGAGGCCTATCGCGCCTCCCTGGCCCACGAGCCGACCTCCGAAGCCTACGAGCTGCTCGGGAAGTTCCTGGTTCGCAAGGGCGATCTCGACGGCGCGATCGAGACCTTCGACGAAGGGCTTCGCACCATGCCGCGCACGACGACGCTGCATTACCTGATGGGTCGAGCCCTGCTGCAGCGCCGCGAGCTCGCGCAAGCCCGGATCCACATCGAGGCCGCGCTGGCCGACGATCACCGCAGCGCCCCGGCCTGGACCACCCTCGGGCGCGTCTACATGGAGCTCGACGATCCCGACGCGGCACGCTACGCCTTCCTGCGCGCGGTCGTTCTCGACGACAAGGACGTCGAAGCCCGCTTCCACCTCGCGAGAATGGCGCTGCGAGCGGGGGACCTCGCCGAAGCTCACCGTCTGGTCGGGGTCATCCAGGAAGTCGAGGCGACGCTGGGGCGGGGCCCGCGCGAGGAGGACTGACCGTCGAGGGGCCGGCCCCCGATCCCAGGATTGCCGCCGACGGCGGTCGCGTGATACCGTTCGCGTCAATGCGGCTGAACCTGCCGAACTCGTTGACCCTGCTCCGGATTTTCATGGTTCCCCTGCTGGTCGTCGTGCTGTTGACGCCGCCGTGGGCCACGGCGTGGGTGAAGAGCAAGGTGGAGGGCGTGCAGTACGCCGATTGGCTCGTGGGGCTCGTCTCGTGGCTGTCGGAGTGGCGCGAGGTCGTCGGCGTCGTGATCTTCCTGGTGGCGGCGTCCACCGACTGGCTCGACGGCTTTCTCGCCCGGCGCCGAGGGCAGGTCACGACATTGGGCCAGCTCCTCGACCCGATCGCGGACAAGCTGCTCACCGTGTCGGCGTTCATCTCGCTCGTCGAGCTGCGCTTCGCTCCGGCATGGATGATCGTGGTCATCGTCGGGCGCGAGTTCATGGTCAGCGGGATGCGGACCATCGCGGCGACCCGCGGTTTGGTGATCCCTGCCTCCCCGTGGGGCAAGTTCAAGACCGCGAGCCAGGTGCTGGCGATCAGCCTCCTGATCCTGACCCGCACCCTGGATCGCTGGGGTTTCCTGGGAGTCGTCGCGTTGTGGCTCGTGATGCTGCTCGCGCTGGTCTCGGCCGCCGACTACTTCCATCGCTTCCTGCGGGACGTCGATCTCGGCGCTCCGTCATGAGCGCGGGATCTCGGTGGACGTCGAGCTGATCGCGGTCGGAACCGAGCTGCTCGATCTCGGCCGATCCGACACGAACTCCGAGTGGCTGACCGAGCGGCTGCTCCGCGTCGGGGCGCGCGTCACCGCCAGGACGGCGGTGGGCGACGACGTGCCGCGCATCGCGGGGCAGATCCGAACCGCGCTCGCTCGCGCCGACCTGGTCATCGTGTCCGGCGGGCTGGGGCCGACGGGAGACGATCGAACCCGCGAGGCGGTCGCCTCCGCGCTCGGCGCGCCGCTCGAGCGCGACCCCGCGATGGCCGGCGCGCTGGAGGCGCGATTCCGTGTCCACGGCCGGCGCTTCAGCGACCATCAGCGCTCGCAGGCCGATCGCCCACGAGGGGCGCGCTGGCTCGCGAACCCGGTGGGCATCGCGCCGGGCTTCGTCGTCGACGGCCCGGGGGTCGCGCTGGTCGTCCTGCCGGGAGTGCCCGCCGAGCTGCGTGCGATCTTCGATCTCGAGGTCGCGCCGCTCGTTCCTCGCCGAACGCCGCGCGCCAGACGGGTGCTCAAGATCGCCGGGCGCACGGAATCGTGGGTCGACGAGCGCATTCGCGACCTGTACGCCGAGCCCGGTACGACCGTCACGATCCTCGCCCGGCCGGAGGGGATCGAGGTCTCCCTGCAGGTGCACGGGGCGGACGCGGGCGACGCGACCTCGCGGCTCGACGCGCTCGACGCCAGGATCGCGCAGCGGGTGGGCGTGGACCTGTTCGGGCGTGACGGCGATACGCTGGCGGCGGTGACCGGAGAGCTGCTGCGTCGCGCCGGGCTCACGCTCGGCACGGCGGAGTCGTGCACCGGGGGAATGATGGCGGGGGCCGTCACCGACGTACCCGGATCGTCGGCGTGGTTCCGGGGCGGGGTGGTCGCCTACTCGGACGAGCTGAAGGTCGAGCTCGCCGGCGTGAGCCGGGCGACCCTCGCCGAGCACGGCGCGGTGAGCGCGGCGGTGGCCGTCGAGCTCGCGCACGGGGCCCGGGTGCGGTGCGGTGCCGCGGTCGGGGTCGGGATCACCGGCGTGGCGGGCCCCGCGGGCGGAACTCCCGCCAAGCCGGTCGGGCTGGTCCACGTCGCGGTGGACCGCGAGGGCTCGCTTTCCGAGCGCGAGCTGCGCCTGGGCGGGGATCGCGAGGCGATCCGCCGCCGTACGGTCACCTCCGCGCTCGATGTCGTGCGTCGTGCGCTCCTCGAGCCGCGGTGAGGCTCTTTCTGGCGATCGACGTGGGCGAGGCGATGCGGCGCGAGATCGGCGCCGTCCAGGCGCGGCTGCGGGAGAAGCTCGGCGGGTGGAGGTGGATCGATCCGCGGGGCATCCACCTCACCGTGCGGTTCCTGGGGGAGGTCGGGCAGGAAGCCCTCGACCGCCAGCTCCCGGTGTGGCGCGACGCGGCGGGGTCGTGCTCTCCCGTTCGTCTCCGGGTCGGAGGATCGAGTGTCTTCCCGCCGCGCGGGGCGCCGCGCGTGCTGTGGATCGGCGTCGAGGGCATCGAGCCTCGGGGCGCCGTCGACGCGCTCGGCCGGGTCTTCGAGCGCGCCGCCCGCGACCTCGGTCTTCCGCCGGAGAACCGGCCGTTCCGCCCGCACCTCACGCTGGCCCGCGCCGACCGCCACGGCCGTCCGGTTCCGCCGCCGGTCGGTCTCGTGGGCGACCTCGGGGAGATCGAGGCGCGCGAGATCGTCTTGTTTCGAAGCGAGCTCGGACCCGGCGGCGCGCGCTACACACCCCTCCAATCGTTCGCCCTGGGTGAAAAAGGGGCCTGACTCCTTTTTTGCAGTTGTGGCACCATCGCACAGCGCTCGTGCTTGGAGGGATGGAGTGCGGAGGATCGCGATCGTCGGGGGAGGCGCATGGGGCACGGCGCTCGCCGTGCACGCCGGACGCCTCGGGTACGCGGTGCGGCTGTGGGTCCGCGAGGCGGACCTGGCGCAGCGCATGCGCGACGGGCGCGAGAACCCGGTGTTCCTGCCCGGGATCGAGCTTCCCGATTCCGTCCTGCCGACGGCCGGGCTCGACGAGGCCGTCGAGGGAGCCGAGCTGATCGTCGGAGCGGTTCCGGCGCAATTCGCTCGCGGGGTCTACTCGAAGCTGGACACGGTGGAGCCTCGGACCCCGATGGTCCTGGCCGCGAAGGGGATCGAGGAGCGGACCCTGGCTCTGCCGGTCGCGGCCGCGCGCGACTGCCTCGGCTCCGAACGCGGGTACGCCGTGATCTCGGGTCCGTCGTTCGCGGCCGAGGTCGCGCGCGGCCTCCCCACGGCGCTCGTGGTCGCCTCCGAGAACGAGGCTCTGGGCCGCGCGCTGCAGGAGGGCCTTTCCGGGGGCCACCTTCGTCTGTACACCAACTCCGACGTCGTCGGCGTCCAGATCGCGGGGGCCCTCAAGAACGTGATCGCGATCGCGGCGGGCATGCTCGACGGACTCGGACTGGGGCACAACACCCTTGCCGCGATCGTCACCCGCGGTCTCGCGGAGATCACTCGTCTGGGGCTCGCCCTGGGCGGCCGGCGCTCGACGTTCAGCGGGCTCGCGGGGCTCGGCGACCTGATCGTGACCTGCACCGGTGGGTTGTCCCGAAACCGGAGTCTCGGGCAGGCTATGGCGCGGGGCGACACCCTCGCGGCCGTCGTGGGACGCTCGGCGTCGATCGCGGAGGGTGTCGGGACGACGCGCTCCGCGAAGGAGCTGGCGGCCCGCGTCGGCGTGGAGATGCCGATCGTCGAGGAAATGTACCGTATCCTCTACGAGGACAGCTCGCCGCGCGAGGCGTGGGGCCGGCTGATGAGCCGGCCGCTGACCTCGGAGGACGAGGGTCCGCGATGATCGCCCGCGCTCGAAGCGACGGCCGGGGACGAAACCTGTGATCGATCTCCACACTCACATCCTCCCCGCCGTCGACGACGGAGTGCAGACCGAGGGCGACGCGGTCGAGTTCGCGCGCGTCGCGTACGAGCACGGCACGCGGACCATCGTGGCGACCCCGCACTGCCGGGACGGGTTCTTCACCATCCACCGCACCGAGGTTCTCGCCGGGGTCGCCGCTCTCCGCGAGCGCCTGGCCCGCGAGTCGGTCGCGATCGACCTCGTCCCCGGGGCGGAGGTGCACCTGTGCCCGGATCTCGTGGAGCGCATCCGCGACGGTCGCGCGCCGACCCTGGGCGACAACGGCAAGACCCTGCTCCTGGAGCTGTCGCTGACCCAGTACCCCGTCGAGATCGAGAACGTCGTCTTCCAGCTCCGGCTCGCCGGCACGATTCCGCTGTTCGCCCATCCGGAGCGCATCCGGTACTTCGAGGACGACATCCGCCGCTACGAGTCGGTCATCCGTCTCGGCGCCTACGGCCAGGTGACGAGCGGCAGCCTCCTGGGCGCATTCGGACGCAAGATCCAGGAGTTCTCGCGCGAGCTGGCCCGCAAGGGTCTGATCCACGTCATGGCGTCCGACGCTCACAACGTGGGTGGGCGTCCCCCGAACCTCGCCGAGGCGGTCCCGCACCTCGCCGCGCTGGTGGGTGACGATCTCGCCGCCAAGATGGTCGAGGATTTCCCGGCGGCGCTGTTGCGCGGGGAGGAGATCGACCTTCCGGTGCCGGAGGCCGAGCCCCCGCGCCGTTCGGTGTTCTCGCGCTGGCTCCGCCGCCGCTGAGTCGCGCCCCCGTTCCGCCGCCGGGAGCGCCGGATTTGATAGTCTGAGCGCGCGCCGCCGGCGACTCCGGCGGCGCGCAGGGGTGGTGCACATGTCGACGCGAATCGCTTGCCGCCCGGTCCGCCGGGGTTCCTGGTCCGCGGCTCTCGGCGCCGCGTGGCTCGTCGTACTCGGGATGTCGTGCGGAGGCTCCGGGGATCCGCCCACCGATCCCAAGGTCGAGCTCAACAACCAGGTGCGGATGGCGCAGGGGTACCTGCGCTCCGGCCGCACCGCTCAGGCGGCCACGGCGATCGAGGCGGCGATCAAGCTCGACCCGAAGAACGCGGGCCTGCAGAACTTCTACGGGCAGGTGCTGTTCCTCATGGGACGCCACACCGAGTCCGAGGCCGCCTACGACAAGGCGCTCGAGCTCGATCCGTACCTCACCGACGCCCACAACAATCGCGGAGCGCTGTACGCGGAGACCGGAAGGCCCGCGAAGGCGGAGCAGGAGTACCTCCAGGCCCTGGTGGACAACTCCTATCCCACACCGCAGAAGGTCTACTTCAACCTCGGAATGCTCTACGCCACGCAGGGTCGCGACGAGGACGCGGTGTCCAAGCTGCGCAAGGCGGTCGAGATCGAGCGCGAGTACTACCAGGCGCACTACGAGCTGGCCGGCGTGCTGGACCGCCTGGGGAAGCTGGAGGAGGCCGCCAGCGAGTACGAGGTCGCGCTCCCCGGCTACCGCGGCTCGGGCGAGTACCACTACCGCCTGGGCTTCGTCTACTTCCGTCTCGGCAACGCGACGCGGGCGACACCCGAGCTGCAGCGGGTTCTCGATCTCGCGCCCGGGAGCGAGAGCGCCGTCCGCGCCAGCGAGCTGCTGAAGGTCATCGGACAGTCGTGAGCTTCAACCCGTTCCACAAGCTGGCGCGCGGGCTGACCCGGACCCGCGAAGGCCTCGCTTCTGCGCTGCGCGCGGTGTCCGGCGGCGCGCCGGTGGACGAGGCCGCGCTTCACGACCTCGAAGCGAGCCTCCTGGGTGCCGACCTCGGTCCTGCCGTGACCGCCGAGGTCCTGGACGCGGTCCGCGACCGTGCGCGACGGGAGGGCCTCGACGGCTCGGGGCTGCGCGGGGCGGTGCGGACCGCGCTGCTCGAGGCGATCCCTCCCGCGCCTGCGCCGCCCGAGCCGAGCGGCCGTCCGCGGATCGTGTTCGTGGTCGGCGTCAACGGCGGAGGCAAGACCACGACGGTGGGCAAGCTCGCGACGCGCGAGCGCCGCCTGGGGCGCGAGGTTCTGGTGGCCGCGGCCGACACCTTCCGCGCCGCGGCCATCGAGCAGCTCGAGCGCTGGGCCGAGCGCGCGGGCGTCGAGATCGTCAAGCAACGCCAGGGATCCGACGCCGCCGCGGTGGTCTTCGATGCGCTGCAGGCGGCGCGAGCCCGGGGCGCCCACACGGTGCTCGTCGACACCGCCGGGCGGCTGCACACCAAGACCCACCTGATGGCCGAGCTCGAGAAGCTGGCGCGCGTATCGGCCCGCGAGGTCGAGGGGGCTCCGCACGAGGTGCTGCTGGTCATCGATGCCACGACGGGGCAGAACGGCGTGGCGCAGGCGCGGGAGTTCACGCGCGCGGCCAAGGTGACCGGGCTGGTGCTGACCAAGCTGGACGGCACCGCCAAGGGCGGCGTCGCGCTGGGGATCCAGAGGCAGCTCGGCGTGCCGGTGCGCTACGTGGGTGTCGGCGAGGGAGTCGACGATCTCCTCGATTTCGACCGCGAGGCGTTCGTCGACGGTCTGCTGGGGACCGGTGAGGCCGCGTGAGCCCGCCCACGGACCGGGACTGGATGCGGCAGGCCCTGGCGCTGGCGGCGCTGAGCGAGGGCAGGACGAGCCCGAACCCGCGCGTGGGGTGCGTCGTGGTGCGCGACGGCCGGGCGGTGGGCACCGGGTTCCACCGCGCGTGCGGCGAGCCGCATGCCGAGACGCGCGCGCTCGACGCGGCCGGAGAGCTGGCGCGGGGCGCGTCGCTGTTCGTCAATCTCGAGCCGTGCGCGCACTTCGGGCGCACCCCGCCGTGCACCGAGCGCATCGTCGCCGGCGGGATCGCGCGCGTCGTGGCGTCGATCTCCGACCCCGACCCGCGCGTGAACGGGCTCGGGTTCCGGCGCCTTCGAGAGAGCGGCGTGATCGTCGAGACGGGTGCCCTGGAGGACGACGCGCGGCGCATCAACCGCTCGTTCCTGCAGTGGCACGAAACGGGACGGCCGTGGGTCGTCCTCAAGGCCGGCGTGTCGCTCGACGGCATGCTCGCCGCGCAGGACGGGCGCTCGCGGTGGATCACGGGAGAGATCGCGCGCCGTTTCGCCCACCGCCTGCGGATGCGACACGACGCCGTGGTGGTGGGCGCGACGACGGTTCGTCGCGACAACCCGCGGTTGACGGCGCGGCTCGGCGGGGAAGAGAGCGCGCGCCTGCGCGTCGTGCTGTCCTCACGCGCCGATCTCGATCCGGGCGCCGCGATCTTCGACCGCCGCGACGGCTGGCCGCCGGCCAGGGTCTACGCGGCGGACGACGCGGGAGTGGATCCGTCGCTGCGCGGGCGGTGCGAGCTTCGCGTCGTGAGGTCCCGGGACGGTCGCCTCGACATCGCCGCGGTGCTCGAGGATCTCGCCCGGGACGAGGTGCAGTCGGTGCTCGTCGAGGGCGGGGGGACGACGCTGGCGTCGTTCCTTTCGGCGGGGCTGGCGGACGAGGCGGCGCTGTTCACGGCGCCGGTGCTCCTGGGAGCGCGCGGAGGAACGCCGCTCCTCGACCTGGCGAGCGTCGAGGATCCGGATCGCGGATGGCGCCTGATGAACGTCCGGAGGATTCCCTTGGCCGAGGACGTGCTCGTCCTGGGAGATCTTCGGCCGCCCGGGTCGCGCTGATGTTCACCGGACTGGTGCAGTCGATCGGAACGATCCGGACGCTGGCGCGCGGACCGGCCGGGGCGCGCATGGTCATCGAGGCTCGTGACTTCTCCGTGCGGGATCTCGCCACCGGCGAGAGCGTGGCGGTCGACGGCGTCTGCCTGACGGTGACCGGAACGTCCGGCGCGACGTTCTCCGCCGACGTCGTGCCGGAGACCCTGGCCAGGACGACGCTCGGCACGGCCCGTCCCGGACGACGCGTCAATCTCGAGCGCTCGCTGCGGGTCGGTGACCGGCTCTCGGGCCATTGGGTCCAGGGCCACGTCGATGCCACGGCGCGGGTCGCAGAGGTCCGGCGAACGGCCGGCGACCATCGCCTGCGGGTCGATCTGGTCCCGGAGGCCGCCCCGTTCGTGGCCCGCAAGGGGTCGGTGGCGCTGAACGGGGTGTCGCTGACGGTCGCCTCCCTGGAGGGGGCCGCTTTCGAGGTCGCGCTCATCCCCGAGACGCTCTCGGCGACCAATCTCGGCCAGGCGCGCCGCGGGACGGTGCTGAATGTGGAGGTGGATCTCCTGGCGCGCTATCTTGAGAGGCTGCTGCAACACGGGCGGGGCACCGGAGCGTTCCTCGCGGAGCCCTCGCCCGCGAAGGGGCTCGGGTCCCGGAAGGAAGGCCGATGACTCGTGACGAGGCGCCGTTCGCGACCGTCGAGGAGGCTATCGCCGACCTGCGCCAGGGGAAGCTCATCCTGGTGCTCGACGACGAGGATCGCGAGAACGAGGGCGACCTGACCTGCGCCGCCGAGCTCGTCACTCCGGAGATCGTCAACTTCATGGCGACCCACGGCCGGGGGTTGATCTGCCTCCCGATGACACCGGAGCGGCTCGACGAGCTCCAGATCCCCCTGATGGTCGAGCGCAACACGACGCGCCGCGGCACGGCGTTCTGCGTCTCCATCGAGGCTCGCCGGGAGATCACGACCGGGATCTCCGCCGCGGATCGCGCGCGGACCATCCTGACCGCCGTCGATCCGGCGACCGGGCCCGAAGATCTGGGACGGCCCGGTCACGTCCTGCCGCTGCGCGCGGGCACCGGCGGCGTCCTGAAGCGCGCGGGCCACACCGAGGCGTCGGTCGATCTGTGCCGGCTCGCCGGACTGACCCCCGCGGCCGTGATCTGCGAGGTCATGAACCCCGACGGGACGATGGCGCGCCTCCCGCAGCTCACGGCCTTCGCCCGGGAGCACGCCATCCGCATGGTGACGATCGCCGACCTCATCCGGCACCGTATGCGCACCGAGCGGCTCGTCACCCGGGTCGCGTCGCCGGATCTCCCCACGCGCTACGGGAAGTGGAAGATCCACGCCTTCCACTACGAGCTCGAGAACCAAACCCACGTCGCGCTCGTCATGGGCGAGCCCAAGCCGGAAGAACCGACGCTGGTGCGCGTGCACTCGGAGTGCCTGACCGGAGACGTCTTCGGATCGACGCGCTGCGACTGCGGGCCGCAGCTCGGCACCGCGATGGACCGCATCGCGGAGGAAGGCAAGGGAGCGATCCTGTACCTCCGCCAGGAGGGGCGCGGGATCGGCCTCGCGAACAAGCTCCGCGCCTACGAGCTGCAGGATCGCGAGCGCAAGGACACGGTCGAGGCCAACCTGCTCCTGGGCTTCGAGGCCGACCACCGCAGCTACGGCGTCGGGGCGCAGATCCTCTACGATCTCGGGATCCGGCGCCTGCGGCTCATGACCAACAACATGGGCAAGTACGTCGCGCTCCAGGGCTACGGCCTCGAGATCGTGGAGCGCGTCCCTCTCGAGCTGCCGCCCGAGAAGGAGAACCACGCCTACCTGCGCACCAAGAAGCTCAAGATGGGACATCTCCTGGAGCGCGTCTGACCCGGTAGAGACCGGCTCTTCCGGGCCGGGACGTCCGGGAGACGCGTCGCGCTCCGCCCGAGGACGAAGTGCTCGAAGATCTGTCGGCGAAGCTGCAGGGCATCTTCAAGACCCTCCGGGGCCAGGGACGGGTCAACGAGGCGGTGCTGGGCGAGAGCCTGCGCGAGATCCGGCTCGCGCTGCTCGAGGCGGACGTCCACGTCGGAGTCGTGCGCGCGCTGCTCGACTCCGTGCGCGGCAAGGCGCTCGGGGACGAGGTCCTGAAGAGCCTGACGCCGGGCCAGCAGGTCGTCAAGATCGTGCGCGACGAGCTCGGGGCGCTGCTCGGCGCCGGGAAGGCCGCGCCGTTCCGATTCGCGTCCAAGCCTCCGGGAGTGGTCCTGCTGGTCGGCCTGCAAGGCTCGGGCAAGACCACGACCGCGGCGAAGCTCGGGTTGTGGCTCAAGAAGTCGGGACACTACCCGTACCTCGTCCCGGCCGACGTCCATCGACCGGCGGCCGTGGAGCAGCTCCAGAAGGTCGGCCGCGCGGTCGACCTGAAGGTCTACGAGCCCGACATCACGCGCACGCCGCTCGAGATCGCGCGCGCGGGGACGCACGAGGCCCGGCGCTCGGGCTTCGACACGGTGCTGATCGATACCGCCGGCCGCCTGCACGTCGACCACGAGCTGATGGCGGAGCTGCGTGGCCTGAAGGAAGCGCTGGCGCCGACCGAGATCCTGTTCGTCGCCGACGCCATGACCGGGCAGGACGCGGTGCGCTCCGCCGGGGAGTTCCACGAGGCGCTGGAGCTGACCGGGATCGTCCTGACCAAACTGGACGGCGACGCGCGCGGGGGCGCGGCGCTCTCGATCCGCCACGTCACGGGAGTGGCGATCAAGTTCGTCGGCACCGGCGAGCGGCCCGACGAGTTCGAGGTCTTCGAGCCCGATCGCATGGTCGGGCGGATCCTGGGGATGGGCGACGTCCTCGGGCTGATCGAGAAGGCCGAGGAGACGATCGACGAGGACCAGGCGCGGCAGATCGCGACCAAGCTGCGCAAGAACCAGTTCAACCTCGAGGACTTCAGGGATCAGATCCGCATGGTGCGCAAGATGGGCCCGCTGTCGAGCGTCGTGTCGATGCTCCCGGGCATGGGCGCGGTGCGCGAGGCCGATCTCGATTCCGCGGCCCTGACCCGCGCGGTGTCGATCGTCGATTCCATGACCCCGCGCGAGCGCGCCGCCCCTCAGATCCTGAACGGCAGCCGCAAGAAGCGCATCGCCCGCGGCTCGGGCCAGAGCGTCCAGGAGATCAACCGTCTCCTCAAGCAATTCGCCCAGATTCGCCGCATGATGAAGACCCTGCAGGCCACCAAGGGACGCCGGGGGCTGCGGCTGCCGTTTTCGGGGCGATAGGCTATAGTGTCCGCATTTAACGCGCACGGATTCACGGTTCGTGCATCGGGAGGGTGATGAAGTGTTGACGATACGCCTGCGGCGGATGGGGTCGAAGCAGGATCCGTTCTATCGAGTGATCGTCTCGGACTCGCGTGCCACCCCGCGCAGCCGGTTCGTCGACACCCTCGGGTCGTACGATCCCGGATTCGAGCCCGCGAAGGTCGACATCGACCTCGCGCGGGCCGAGGAGTGGATTCGCAAGGGGGCCCGGCCTTCCGATACGGTCAGGAGCCTGTTGGGTCGAGCGAAGGGATCTCCTCCGGCCTGATTCGAGCGAACAAGCGGGCCGACCCCCGGGCCGCTCGCCAGACGGATTCCGCAGGGGAACGCTCATGAAGGAACTGTTGGAGCTGATTGCGAAAGCACTGGTGGACCAGCCGGACGACGTCGAGGTCACCGAGATCGAGGGCGAGCAGACGACCGTGCTGGAGCTGAGGGTTGCCCAGGAGGATCTCGGAAAGGTCATCGGTAAGCAGGGGCGCACCGCACGCTCGATCCGCACGATCCTCGCGGCGGCGGGCATGAAACACCGGAAGCGGGTTGTTCTCGAGATCCTCGAGTAACCCCGAGCGTCCGCTGCCGATCGGGCGGGTTGCCGGGTTTCGCGGGACGTCGGGCGAGATCACCGTGCGGGTCGCGTCGGGGCAGGCGCAGCGCTGGCGGGACGTGACGCGCGTGCTCGTGGGCGAGAGCGCGGAGGGTGGCGACGGGCGGCCGTTCGAGGTCGACGGCGCGCGATGCTACCGCGACCGCTTGGTGCTGAAGCTGCGCGGCGTCGACGATCCTTGCGGGGCGGAGGCGCTGAAGGGGCGCACGGTGCTGGTGCCTCCCGAAGAGGTGCCGCGGCTGGGAGAGAACGAGCATTACGTGGCGCGGCTCGTCGGACTGAGGGTCGTGCTCGTGCCCACCGGGGAGACTCTCGGAACGGTCACGGACGTCGCGGTGACCGGAGGCACGGACGTGCTGGTGGTGGAAGAGGCCGACGGTCACGAGTTGCTCGTGCCGATGGCCGGTGAGATCGTGGTGGAGGTCGACGAGCGCGAGGGCCGGATCGCGGTTCGCCTGCCGCCGGGGCTGAGGTCGCTCAATCGCGCGAGGAACGGATCGTGATCTTCGACGTCGTGACGCTCTTTCCCGCCATGTTCGGCGGCCCGGTGACCGAGGGCATCCTGGGACGCGCCCGCCGCGCGGGCCGTCTGGCGGTCCGCGTGCACGACCTGCGGCGCTGGGGAGTCGGGTCGCAGCGCCAGGTGGACGATCAGCCGTACGGCGGCGGCGGCGGCATGGTCCTGAAGCCTGAGCCGTTCTTCGAGGCGGTGGAGTGGATCCGGTCGCGCTATCCGGCGGAGAGCAGCCGGGTCGTCCTGCTCTCGCCCCAGGGCACGCCGCTGCGACAGGAAGAGGCCAGGCGACTGGCGGCCTACGACCGCGTGGTGCTGCTCTCCGGGCGCTACGAGGGGGTGGACGAGCGCGTGCGCGAGGGATTGGCGGACGAGGAGCTGAGCGTCGGGGACGTCGTCCTGACCGGCGGCGAGATCCCCGCCCTGGTCGTGATCGATGCCGTCGCGCGGTTCGTTCCGGGGGTGCTCGGACGGGCGGAGTCGGCCGAGCACGATTCGTTCTCCTCCGACAGGTTGGATTTTCCGCACTACACCCGGCCGCCGGAGTACCGCGGCATGCACGTTCCCGAGGTGCTGCGGACGGGCGACCACGGCGCGATCGAGCGGTGGCGGGGGCACGAGGCGGAAGCGGCCACGCTGGCCAAGAGACCGGACCTGCGGGCGGGCCGGAGCAGGGGCGAAAAAAGCGCGTAAGCGCGACGAGGATGGGGAATGGACGTCATTCGGAGCATCGACGCAGAGGGCTTGAAGAAGGACATTCCGGAGTTCCGCCCTGGGGACCGGGTCCGAATTCACGTGCGCGTGGTTGAAGGAGAGAAGTCCAGGATACAGATTTTCGAGGGTGAGGTGATCGGCCGACGGGGCGGCAGCGGTCTGCGGGCGACCTTCACCGTGCGGAAGACATCCGGCGGCGTCGGTGTGGAGAGGGTGTTCCCGCTCCACGCGCCGATCGTCGAGCAGATCGAGGTGGTGCGGCCGGGCCGCGTGCGGCGGTCGAAGCTGTTCTACCTCAGGAAGCTCCGGGGCAAGAAGGCGAGAATCCGGGAGCGGCGGAGCGAGTAGGGCTGCAGGGCCGCTCCGGTCCTGGACGCGAGTCGGTGGGAGGCAAATGGCTTCGGATCGCGACGAGGGATTCAAGCAGGCCGAGCGGATGCTGCGGCAAGGGAAGATCGATGCGGCGGTCTCGCAGCTCGACGGCCTCGTGAAGGGCGCCCCACGCGATCTCCTCCTGCTGAACCGCTGCGGCGATCTGCTGGCGAAGAGCAGTCAGCGAGCGCGCGCCATCCCGTTCTACGAGAGGCTCGCGGACCAGTATGCCCAGGGCGGCTTCCTGCCGAAGGCGATCGCGATCTACAAGAAGGCCCTCAAGCTCGACGCCGATCGCGCCCAGCTCCTGGGGAAGATCGGCGAGCTGTACATGACGCTGGAGCACGCGGGCGAGGCTCGGAGCTACCTGCTGCGTGCCGCGGAACGCTATCTCAACGATCGCAACCTCGTCGCGGCACGGGAGGTGTACAAGCGCCTCGTCGCCGCCGAGCCGGACGATCCACGCCACCGTGTGCGACTGGCCGAGACTCGCGCGGTCGAGGGCGAGACCGAGCTGGCGGGCAAGGAGCTGATCGCGCTCGGGGACTCGCTGCTCGACTCGGACCGGCCCGTCGAGGCCGAGCGCGCCTATCAGCGAGCCGCGGAGCTCCTGAAGAAGCCCTTCGAAGCGTCGGCGGGCCGCGCCTTCAGCCTCGCTCGCCAGAAGCGTCTCGTCGAGGCGCTCGAGGCGGTGAGCGTGGCGGCTCCCGCGGCGACGCCCGGCGCGGTGGCGGGTCTGCGGGCTGCCGTGCTCGAGGCCGGCGGGCGGTCCGAAGACACCGTCGGGGCGTTGCGCGACGGCTCTCCCGGCGAGACCTAC
>Ga0302046_10001176_pt1 | contig 24617 bp, 22 predicted proteins | sample RVTome_11_FD_200261 | JGI IMG/M metagenome (GOLD analysis project Ga0302046, IMG submission 200261) | Soil microbial communities from uranium-contaminated site in the Upper Colorado River Basin, Wyoming, United States - RVT147D111 (version 2) ... | reverse complement strand
CCTGGACCGGGTCGAGTTCGGCGAGGGCATCGTGGCCCACGGGCCGATCTCGCCGCCCATGGGTGGCTTCTACGACCCCGCCTTCGAGACGGGCAAGAACGGGCAGTACTTCGATCCCGAGCAGGCCCAGGCGTTCATGAAGCAGGCGAAGTACGACGGGCGGGAGGTGCTGCTGCTCTCCGTCAACTCGGGGGCGGCGCCCCGGCGGGCCGAGATGGTGCAGGCCCACCTGGCCAAGGTCGGGATCAAGGTCCGCATCGAGCTGGCCGACTTCCCGACGTTCCGCCGCCGCTGGCTGCAGGAGCGGCAGTGGGACCTCGTGCAGCTGCAGTGGGACGCCGACCTCGACCCCGACGAGACGATCTACCCCGAGCTGCACTCGGGGGAGACCTGGAACGCCGGCAAGTGGGCGAACAAGGACTTCGACCGCGCGGTGGAGGCCGCTCGCGAGGAGAACGACTTCAAGAAGCGCAAGAAGTACTACGAGGACGCGGTCAAGGCGATCATCGAGGACGCCCCGGTGGTCGTGCTGCTGCACGTCAACGAGCAGAAGGTCCACCACAAGCACGTCAAGGGCTTCCAGATGATCCCGGCCGGCCTGATCGACATGCACCGGGTCTGGCTCGACCGGGCCTGAGGCGGAGGCCGGAGCGGCTCCCGCACCCCGCCGGGAGCCGCTCCGGCCGGGGCCCTGCCCCCGGCGCCAGCGTCGACCGCCGTGGCTGTCGGGCGCTCCCCCCGGGGAGCGTCGGCTTGACAAGCGGCACAACTTGACGCTATCTCTTCCCAACCGCCGGCCTCAACCCCCGGCTCGGGGGTACGCCCGCGATGCACTGCACGGTCTCGCTCGTCTGTGTTCCAGGCCCTACGGGAGGTGTTACATGACAGGGAGCCGACGGCAGCTGACGCTTCGTTTCGTGGTCGCCCTCGTTCTTCTGACCGGTGTCGCGCTGATGGCGTCCCTGCCGACCGCCCAGGCGGCCGAAACGCCTCGCCGGGGCGGCGTGCTCCTGGCGGCCATCGGCGCCGACCCGCCGAGCCTGGACCCGCACCAGGAGAGCACCTTCGCCAACATCCAGCTGGTGGCCCCGCTCTACAGCACGTTGCTCCAGATGGATCCGCTGGACTCGTCGAAGATCATCGGGGATGCGGGGACCGAGTGGAACACCTCGCCGGACGGGCTGACCGTCACCGTCAAGATCCGCCCGGGCATCAAGTTCCACGACGGCTCGACGCTGACCTCCGCCGACGTCAAGGCGAGCTACGACAAGATCGTCTTCCCGCCCCAGGGCGTGCGGAGCTCGCGGAAGGCGCACTACGCGGCGGTCGCCGGGATCGAGGCCCCCGATCCCTCCACCGTGGTGTTCAAGCTCAAGCATCCGTCGGCGGCCTTCGTGGCCAACCTCGCCTCGCCCTGGAACGTGATCTTTCCGAAGAAGTACCTGGACAAGGACCCGAACCACTTCAAGAACCAGGTGGTGGGCTCGGGCCCATTCAAGTTCAAGAGCTACGTGCGCGGCTCCACGTTCGAGGGCGAGCGCAACCCGGACTACTTCATCAAGGACCGGCCCTATCTCGACGGCTACAAGTTCTACATCAGCCCCGAGACGTCCGTGCGCGCCGCCGCCCTGCGGTCCGGCCGGGCGCACATCGAGTTCCGGGGCCTGCCGCAGTCCGAGGTCGACGCCATCAGGAAGCAGCTGGGGGACAAGATCACGGTCCAGGAGGCGCCCACGCCCGGCTGGTGGGCGGTCGGGTTCAACAACAAGGTCAAGCCGTTCGACGACGTGCGGGTCCGCAAGGCCCTCACCCTCGCCATCGATCGCCACACCATGGGGAAAGTGCTGTTCCCGCTGACCGGGCTCCGGGACGTCGGCGGGCTCGTCCGCCCGGGGACGCAGTGGGCGATGTCGCCGGCGGAGCTCGAGAAGCTCCCGGGCTTCGGGCGTGACATCGAGAGGAGCCGCGAGGAGGCGAAGAAGCTGCTCGCCGAGGCCGGCTTCCCGAACGGGCTGAAGTTCACCATGATCAATCGCAACGTGAAGCTGCCGTACCAGGACTTCGCCGTGTTCTTCATCCAGGAGTGGAAGAAGATCGGCGTCGAGGTGGAGAACCGGCCGCTGGAGACGGCGGCGTGGTTCGACGCCGGCCGGCAGACCAAGAACTACGAGGCGATCATCGACCCGCACGTCGACTTCATGGACGAGCCGGACCTGACGCTCGCCGACTTTCTCAGCAACAATCCCGTCCAGAACTGGATGAACCACTCCGACCCCCAGCTGGACGACCTCTACGCGCGCCAGGCGCGGGCACTCGACCCGGCCGAGCGCAAGAAGCTCGTGAACGGCTTCGAGCGGCGCGTGTTCGAGCAGGCGTACTTCGCGCACGGCCTCTGGTGGGTGCGGAGCATCGTGCACGCGTCGAAGGTGAAGAACTGGGTGGCCGCGCCCAGTCACTACTCGAACCAGAAGCTCCAGGACGTCTGGCTCTCGGAAGATTGACGAGGTAGGGCGCCGTGCGGACGTACATCCTCAAGCGCCTGCTGCTCATCGTCCCCACGCTGCTGGGGGTCGCCGTGATCGTCTTCCTGATCATGCGGGTGATCCCCGGCGACGTGGCGCTCATGATCCTCGGCGGTGACGACGGCGGGCAGATCGATCCGCAGCAGGTCGCCGCCGTGAGGCGGCAGCTGGGGCTGGATCAGCCGCTGATCGTCCAGTTCGGCACCTGGCTCTGGGGCGTGGTGCGCTTCGACTTCGGTGACTCGCTCTGGACCGGACAGCCGATCGTCCATGAGCTGGCGATCCGGCTGCCGTTGTCCCTTCAGCTCGCGCTCATGGCGACGTTCGTGTCCGTGCTCATCGCGATTCCGCTCGGGACGCTGGCGGCGGTCCGCCAGGACACCTGGGTCGACTACGTGGTCCGGATCGGCAGCATCGGGGGGCTCGCCATCCCCTCCTTCTGGATCGGCATTCTCTGCATCCTGTTCCTGGTCATCTTCTTCGGCTGGGGGCCGCCGCTGGAGTTCACGCCGCCCTGGGTCGACCCCTGGGTCAATCTCCAGATGATGGTCTGGCCGGTCGTCACCGTGGGTTACCGGTACGCGGCGGTCACGACCCGCATGACGCGGTCCACGGTGCTCGAGGTGCTGCGGGAGGACTACATCCGCACCGCCTGGGCGAAGGGGCTGCGCGAGCGGGCCGTGGTCGTGCGGCACGCGCTCAAGAACTCGATGCTCCCGGTGATCACGCTGATCGGGACCGAGTTCGCCTTTCTCATCGGCGGTCTCGTGGTGACCGAGACGGTGTTCACGCTGAACGGTATCGGACGGTTCGTGGTGGAGGCGGTCGCCCACCGGGACTATCCGGTCGTGCAGGCGCTGGTGTTCCTGATCGCGTTCAGCTTCGTGATGGTGAACCTCCTCGTGGATCTGACGTACGCGTGGTTCGACCCCCGCATCCGGTATCGCTAGGCATGGCCACGACCGACTACGCGCTGACCCACGCGCCCGTTTCGCCCATGCTGGCGCCGCGGCTCACCGTCGCCGGCGAGATCGCCAAGTTCGCCCGGACGAAGCCGGTCGGCGCCGTCGGCGGGGGGATCATCCTGGCGATGCTTGCCGTGGCCGCCGCGGCCGGCACGCTGGCGCCCTACGATCCCTATGGGGCGGACTACAGCCTGCAGTTCGCGCGGCCGAGCGTGGAGCACTGGTTCGGCACCGACGAGTTCGGCCGCGACATCATGAGTCGGATCATGCACGGGGCGCGCATCGCGCTCTTCGTCGGCTTCTTCGCGTCGTTCCTCGGATGCACGATCGGCGGGCTGCTCGGCGTGACCAGCGCGTACCTGGGTGGCAAGGTCGATCTCCTCCTCGAGCGTGTGATGGACATGCTCCTGGCGTTCCCCCAGCTCATCCTGGCCCTGGCCATCGCCTCGATCCTGGGCCCCGCGGTCCACAACGTGGTGATCGCGATCGCCATCCCGATCATTCCCCGGGCCGCCCGGGTGGTGCGGTCGACGGCGCTCTCGGTGAAGGAGAACGTGTACGTGGAGGCGGTCAACGCGCTGGGCGCCCGCCGCACGCGGGTCGTCCTGCGGCACATCGTGCCGAACGTGGTGGCGCCGTACATCATCATGCTGACCGCCCAGCTCGGCGGCGCCATCCTGGCCGAGGCAGCGCTGAGCTATCTGGGGCTGGGGGCGGCGGAGCCGACGCCGTCGTGGGGGCTCATGCTCTCCGGCTCCGCGCTGTCCTACGCCGAGAAGGCGCCCTGGATCCCGATCTTCCCGGGCATCGCCATCAGTCTCGGCGTGTTCGGCTTCAACCTCTTCGGCGACTCGCTCCGCGACGCGCTCGATCCGAAGCTGCGGGGGCGCTGAGAAGACGGCAGTGGCACGGGGCGGGTACCGGATCTTCGACGCCGACACCCACATCATCGAGCCCTCCGAGCCCATCGAGGAGTACCTGGCTGCCGCCGATCGCGCGAAGCTCGCCGCGCTCGGACCGCTGATCCAGCGCGCGCCCGGCAAGGGCGGCATGTCCCGGTACCGGATCGGCAAGATCCCCGCGCTCGACCGCCGGCTCGGCTCGCGCGAACGAGTGGAGCCGCCGTCGTCGGCCCGCCGCGGCGCCAAGGACGGGGGGACGCCCTGGGACGTGCGGTGGCAGGGCCCGCCGTTCCCGAGCGACCGCGTCAGCTTCGACCCGCACGCCCGCGTGAAGGACATGGACCTCGAGGGCGTGGACGTGAACATGGTCCTGCCCTCGGGCAGCGTGCCGAGCTTCGCCGGCCTGGACGACGTCGCGCTCGAGCAGGCGATGTACCAGGCCTATCACCGCTTCGTGGGCGCCTACTGCGCGCCCTATCCCGACCGGCTGACGAGCCTCGTGCTGGTGTCGGCCCGCGATGCCGCCGGCTCGGTCGCCGAGATCGAGCGCTGCAGTCGCGAGGACTGGCCGGTCGGCGTCTTTCCGATCTGCCCGCCCGCGCTCTCGCTGGACGATCCCGACTGGGAGCCGATCTGGGCGGCGGCCCAGGCGCACGACCTGACGGTCGTCATCCACTCCTTCACGATGACGGTGCCCTATCCGCCGGGCGTGTGGGACACCTGGGACAACGTCTTCATCCAGCGCGCCGCCGGCCACGTGTGGAACGCCCAGCGCAACATGGCCGCGCTGATCGGGGCCGGCGTGCTGGACCGGTACTCCGAGCTACGGCTGACCTCGCTCGAGTGCGGCCACGGCTGGCTGGCGTTCTGGGCCTCGCGCCTGGACGAGCTGGCCGAGATGTCGCGCCACGTCCTGCCGCCGCTCGCGCGGCGGCCGAGCGACTACATCCGCGGGCCGCAGTACTTCCAGAGCATCCAGCTCCACGAGGGCGAGCAGTCGCTGCGCCACGCCATCGAGGCGCTCGGCGAGGACACGCTGATGTTCGCCACCGACTACCCGCACTCGGAGAGCTGGTTTCCGAAGTCGGTCGATGCGGTGCTGGGCTGGACGTCGATCCCCGAGGCGGCCCGGCACAAGCTCCTGTGGGACAACGCCGTGCGCTGCTACCGGCGCCACGCCTCCCGCGCCGGAATCCCCACGGGCTGAGACGCCGGGCGAAGATCCCGGCGAGCGCCGGCGCGACGTCGGCGAAGGCGAGCGGACCGACGGACGCGGCGTGGCTCGCATTCCGGCGGCCCGGCGCATATCCTATCGCCACGGCACGAGGCAATGACGTCCCCAGCGCCGGACGCGCCCGCGGTCTCGCCCGCCCAGAAGTGGGCCATCACCTTCACGGTCATGGTGGTGGCCTTCATGCAGATCCTCGACACCAGCGTCACCAACGTCATCCTGCCGCACCTGCAGGGGTCGCTGTCGGCGGGACTCGACGAGGTGTCGTGGGTCATCACCTCCTACCTGGCCGCCAACGCCGTCGCCATCCCCGCCACCGGGTGGCTGACGGGGCTGTTCGGGCGCAAGCGGTTCTTCCTGATCTGCACCACCCTGTTCGTGGTCAGCTCGTTCGCCTCCGGGGCCGCCCCCGACCTGACCACGCTGATCATCGCCCGCATCTTCCAGGGGCTGGGCGGCGGGCCGATCATCCCGATGTCGCAGGCGGTGCTCTGGGAGATCTTCCCCTTCCACCAGCGCGGGCTCGCGATGGCGGTGTGGGGCGTCGGCTTCATCCTCGGGCCGATCCTGGGGCCGACCGTCGGCGGCTACCTCGCCGATGAGTGGTCGTGGCGCTGGATCTTCTACATCAACCTGCCGGTGGGGATCGTCGGCTTCCTCATGGGCAGCGCCTTCCTGTTCGACTCGCCGTACCTGCGCCGGGCCGCCCGGATCGACTGGTGGGGGCTCGGCCTGATGATCGTGGGCTTCGGGTGCTTGCAGCTGGTCCTGGACCGGGGCGAGCGGGAGGACTGGTTCGACTCGACCACGATCGTCGCGCTGACGATCGTGGCCGTCTGCGCCCTGGCCGGCTTCCTCATCCGGGAGCTGATGGCCAGCGACCCCATCCTGGACCTCACGGTGTTCGCCGACCGCAACTTCGCCACCGGGGCCACGGTGATCGCGATCGTGGGGTTCGGCATGTTCTCCGGCATGCTGCTGATCGCCGTGTTCACGCAGAAGCTGCTGGGCTACGACGCGTGGACCGCCGGCCTGGTGCTGGCCCCGGGCGGCCTCGGCAACATCTTCTCGCTGTTCGCCTCCGGCATGGTGACCCGCGTCGACCAGCGGATGATGCTGGCGTTCGGCTGCCTGCTCAACGCCGTCAGCCTCTACATGATGACCTCGCTCACCCTCGGGATGGACTACTGGGCCCTGGCGCTGCCGCGCTTCATCCAGGGGTTCGCGATCGGATTCATCTTCGTGCCGCTCTCCACGCTGACGCTGGCCACCATCCGGCGCGACAAGCTCGTCAACGCCACCGCCGTGTACGGCATGCTGCGCAACGTCGGCGGCAGCGTGGGGATCGCGGTGGCGACCACGCTGCTCGCCCAGCGCAGCCAGTTCCACCAGACCACCCTCACCAGCCACGTCACCATGTGGGACCCCGAGACGCGCGCCCGCCTGGCCCAGTGGGCCAGCCACTTCGTGAGCCAGGGCAGCGACGCCTTCACCGCCGACCGCCAGGCGATGGCCATGCTCTACCGCGAGACGGTGACCCAGGCCCAGCTGCTGGCCTACGCGGACGACTTCTGGCTGCTGGCGGTGATGTTCACCCTGGTGCCGCTGTTCCTGCCGTTCATGCGCCGCATCCGGCTGCAGCCGACCTCGGCGGCGAGCGCGCCGGCCACCGAGCGGTCGCCCGCCCGCCCCGTGGAAGAGGGAGCCGGCTGACCTCGCGCCGTTCGACGCCGCGCGGTTGACGCCGTGCTCCCACGCGCCTAGACTCCGATCAGTCCGAGGGGCGGAACGTCCAAGCGGTAAGGAGCGCGGCATGACGCCGGGACGGTTTCGCGAGGTTCGTCGTCAGCGCCCTCGCCGGCCACGCTGGGTGGCCGCCGGGGGCGTTCGTGCGTTCACAGCAGGAGGTGGGTGATGAGCATCGTGGCCATATCGGAGACGGTGGGGAGCGGGGGAACGGAGATCGGGCGGGCCCTGGCCGGCGCGCTCGGCTGGGAGTTCGCCGATCGGGAGATCATCACGAAGGCGGCCGAGTCGTTCGGCGAGGGCGTGATGGACGTGCGGCACGCCATCGAGGAGAAGCCGACGCTGTGGGACCGGTTCCGGCACAGCCAGCGGCGCTACATGACCTACGTCGAGGCCATCGTCCTGGAGATGGCCGCCCGCGACCGGGTGGTGCTCGTCGGCCGCGCCTCGACCGTCATCCTCGGCGACGTGCCGCACGCCTTGCGGGTGCGCGTCATCGCTCCCGAGCCGGTGCGGGCCGAGCGGCTCGAGCGGGAGCAGGGCCTGACGGCGGAGGCGGCCCGGGACTACGTGCGGGACGCCGACCGCGACCTGGCCGCTCGCGTCCGGTTCCTGTACCACCTCGACTGGGACGAGCCGCTGCTGTACGACCTCGTGGTCAACACCGCGCGCACGAGCGTCGCGCGCGCCGTCGCCGTGCTCCGCGAGCGGCTCCTGGACGAGCGGCTCGCGCCGGTCGAGGCCTCCCGCCAGGCGCTCCGCGATCGCAGTCTCAGCGCCCTCGCCCGGGCGGCCCTCCTGGCCAACCCCGCCACCCGTCCGCGCGTCATCGGCGTGAGCGTCGCCGATGGCGCGGTCGAGCTGACCGGGCGAGTGGAGACCGAGGCCGAGCGCCGGACGGCCGAGGAGGCCGTCGCCCGGATCCCCGGGGTGGCGCGCGTCCGCAACGAGCTCGTCGTCTTCGCCGGCAGCGAGAACGTCCTCGCCCACGGACAGTTCCGTCATGGCGAGGAACGCAGCTGGGGCGGGTATGGCGGTGGCTCGTACGAGGGCGAGCGCCCCGAGCCGCCGCGACCGGAGGGCGACCGCCGTCCGTGACGGCCGGCCGGCGGCCCGGAGAGGGAGGGGCGGTCAAGCCTGCCGGGCCTCCAGCTCCGCCCAGCGCGCGTAGAGCCGGTTCACCTCCGCGCGCGCCGCCTCCAGCGTCGCGTAGCGCTGCTGGAGGGCGAGCGCGTCGGAGGCGATCGCGGGGTCCTCCGCCTCGCGCCGGCACGCCTCGACCGCGCGCTCGGCGTCGAGGATCGCCTGCTCCATGCCGTCCCACTCACGCTGCTCGCGATAGCCGAGCCGCTTCGTCCGGGGCCGCTCGCGTCCGGACGCACGCTCCGCCGACGGGCGGGGCGCCGGGGCGGCCGCCCGCCGGTCCGCCTCCCACTGCGCGTAGTCGGCGAACGTCGCCGTCCCGCCGTGGCCGTCGAGCGCGAGGATCACGGTGGACACGCGCTCGAGCATGAAGCGGTCGTGGGTGACGAGGACCAGCGCGCCGTCGAACTCCGCCAGGCCGTCCTCGAGCACCTCGAGGGTGGGGATGTCGAGGTCGTTGGTGGGCTCGTCGAGGACGAGCAGGTCGGCGGGCTCGCGCATCGAGCGCGCGATGAGGATGCGCGCCTGCTCGCCGCCCGACAGGCGCCCCACGGAGACCTCGAGCTGCTCGGGCCGGAACAGGAAGCGTCGGGCCCAGGAGGCGACGTGGACGCTGCGGCCTTGCCAGGTGACCGTGTCGCCCTCGGGGGCGAGCGCGCGGCGCAGGCTCTGGGCCGGATCGAGGCCGCCGCGCTCCTGCTCGAAGCGCACCACCCGCAGGCCGTCGGCGCGCTCGATCTCGCCGGCGTCGGGCGGCAGCGTGCCGGCGAGCAGGTTCAGCAGCGTCGTCTTGCCGCTGCCGTTGGGCCCGATGAGCCCGACCCGCGTGCCCGGCGTGACGACGAGGTCGAGGTCGCTGACCAGTCGACGGCCGCCGAGCGACTTCGTCAGGCCGCGCGCGACCAGCAGCCGGCGCGTCCGGCGCTGCGAGGACGCGAAGTCGATCCCCGCCGTGGCCGCGGCGCCGCGCGCCCGGCGCTCCTCCAGCTCCTCGACGAGCCGGCCCGCCTCCTTGATGCGCCCGCGCGCCTTGGTGGAGCGGGCCTTGGCGCCGCGCCGGAGCCACGCGATCTCGCGGCGCACGGTGTTGGCCAGCGAGTCCTGATACGCGGCCTGTCCGTGCAGGAACTCGTCGCGGCGAGCCAGGAACTCGCTGTAGCGACCCTCGGTCGCGAACAGCCCGCCGGGGTAGGCGGGGTTCAGCTCGAGCATGCGCGTGGCCACGTGCTCCAGGAAATAGCGGTCGTGGCTGACGACGAGGCACGCGCGCGTCCGCTCGGCCAGGACGCCCTCGAGCCAGAGAATGCCCTCCACGTCCAGGTGGTTGGTGGGCTCGTCCATCAGCAGGACATCGGGCGCCGCCGCCAGCTCGCGCGCGATGGCCAGCCGCTTCTTCCAGCCTCCCGAGAGCGTGTCGGCGGCCGCGCGGCCGTCCGCGAACCCGGCGCGGCCCAGAGCCTGCGCCAGCCGGCCCGGCCGGTCCTCCTCGTCCACGCCGGCCAGGGTGGCCAGGACGACCTCGTCGACGGTGCGTCCGGCGGGGAAGACGGGATCCTGAGGCACGTAGCCGACCCGCACGCCGCCGCGGAGCGAGCGGGAGCCGCGGTCGGGCGTCTCGAGGCCGGCCAGGATCTGGAGGAGCGTGGACTTGCCGGAGCCGTTGGGGCCGACGAGGCCGGCCTGGTCGCCTTCGAACAGTCCGAACGACAGATCGTCGAAGAGCGACCGGGCCCCGTAGGCCTTGCTCACCGCCTCGCAGCTGAGCAGGAGCGAACGCGTCATCCGCCGTTACTTCTTCTTCTGCTTCGGCTTCTTCTTCTCTTTTCGCATGCCGGTGCCTTTCGCCATGGGCTCACCCCCCCTCGTCGATTCTCCGGATTATAGACTGCGGCCCCGTCGGGCGGCCACGGCGGGTGACGGGGAGGGCGGGGCCCGGCCGGCCGGGCGTGCTATCCTCTCGACGAGCCAGCGCTCTTGCCGTGATCTCGGGATGAGACAATCAGCACGCGTCGCACGGTTCGACGACATCAGCCGGGACGGCCTGAACCGGGTCGTGGCGTTCCTGCTCACCCGCACGCCGCTCGGGTTCCTCGTCGGCTGGGTGGCGCGCGTGCCCGCGTCGGTCCACACCAAGCTGCTCGTCGCGTTCCTGGTGATCACCGGCCTCTTCATCACCATGGCCGGCGTCAGCCTCCAGACCATCTCCCGGACCGCCGAGCAGAGCCGGAAGATGCATGCGGCGCACGAGCGGGTGGAGTGGTCCCAGCAGATCGATCACACGCTGGCCCGGCAGATGCACTACACCGCGCTGGCGCTGCTGCTCCGGGACGAGGCCGCCGTCGCCCGCATCCTGCGCGAGAACAATCGATTCAACGACGCGCTCGCGCGGCTGGAGGCGGCCGGGACCGCCGAGGAGCGCGACCTGATCCAGCAGATCCGGGCCCGCCAGGACGGCGTCATGGAGGCCGTGGCCGACATCGCCAACGCCATCCGGGACGGCCGCCTCGACGAGGCGACGGCCCGCCTGCTGGGCCGCCAGGAGCGGGCGTACCAGGAGATCGAGGCGCTCGTCGGCCGCCTCGTTGAGATCGAGAACGGCCAGATGACCAGCCTGAAGGAGGCGGTGGAGGAGGCGAATTTCCGGTCGATCTTCCTCACCGCGTGCTTCGCCGCGCTGGCGATCGTCCTCGCCCTGCTGTGCGGCTTCATCATCTCGTGGTCGTGCCTGCTGCCGCTGCGCAAGGCCCAGGAGTTCCTGGGGGCGGTCGGCGCCGGCGACTTCGGGGCGACCATCACGGTGCAGAACCGCGATGAGTTCGGGGCCCAGGCCGCCCGCATGAACCGCATGAGCGCCGAGCTCCGCCGGCTCGCGGACCAGCAGCACCAGGCGGCCGCCTCGCTGCGTCAGCTCAACGCGCAGCTGGAGCAGGCGAGCCGGGCCAAGTCCGAGTTCCTGGCCAACATGAGCCACGAGCTGCGCACGCCGATGAACGCCATCCTCGGGTTCACGGAGATGATGCGGGACGGTCTGTACTGCGAGATCCCGCCCGAGATGGAGGAGCCGCTCGCCGACATCCAGACGAACGGCCGTCACCTGCTGGGGCTCATCAACGACGTGCTGGATCTCTCCAAGATCGAGGCCGGCCGCATGGAGCTGGCGCGGGAGGAATACCTCGTGCACGACGTCGTCGAGTCGGTGCGTGTCTCGCTGCGCTCGCTGGCCGTCGAGCGGGGCCTGGAATTCGCCGCCAGCCTGCCGGCGGACCTGCCGGTCGCCTACGGCGACGCCAAGCGCATCCGGCAATGCCTGATGAACCTGGCCGGTAACGCGCTGAAGTTCACCCGGCAGGGACGGGTCGAGATCGGCGTCGAGCAGCACGGCGACGAGCTGGTCTACCGCGTGACCGACACCGGCATCGGCATCCCCAAGGAGGACCTCGAGAAGGTCTTCGACGAGTTCCGGCAGGTCGACGCCACCGGCGCCGGCGGGGGCACCGGCCTCGGCCTGAGCATCAGCCGGAAATTCATCGAGATGCACGGGGGCCGCATCTGGGTCGACAGCGAGCTCGGCGTGGGCTCGACGTTCTGGTTCGCGGTCCCGGTGCGGGTGCCGGTGACCGCATGAAACACCCCAGCGTGCTCTACGTCGAGGACAACGAGTACAACCGCAAGATCGTGCGCCAGCTGCTGAGCCGGACCACCTACCGCCTGCGCGAGGCGGCCGACGGGGAGTCGGCCCTGGGGATGGTGCGGGAGGAGCGCCCCGACCTCGTCCTGATGGACGTTCAGCTGCCGAAGATGTCCGGGCTCGACGTCACCCGCGCCCTGCGCACCGATCCCGCCACCGCCGACGTGCCCATCATCGTCGTCACCTCGTTCGCGCTGAGCGGCGACGACCAGCGCGCGCTGGCGGCCGGCGCCTCCGCGTACATCGCCAAGCCCTACAGCCCGCGCGAGCTGCTGGCCCTCATCCAACAGTTCCTCGCCGACAGGTGAGGACGAGCGAGGAGAACCACGACATGAGTGGATCGCGAGAGCACCGGGCGCGGGAGCTGGGCTTGCTGGCCGCCGCCCTCGGGCTGGGACTGGCCCTCGTCGCGCCCGCGCCGGCGGCGGGCGGGCAGGAGGAGCAGTTCACGCCCGAGTTCAAGGAGGTTCGGTCGAGCTTCGAACCCAAGCACACGCCGCGCATCAGCGCGCCCGACTCGGTGAAGCGCGGCCAGTGGTTCGACGTGACGGTCGGGGTGGGCACCGACCTGCACCCCTCGCTGGCCGAGCACTTCGTCCGCTACATCGCCCTCTACAAGGACACGGCCGAGATCGCCCGCATCTACCTGCATCCGGTGTTCTCGGCCCCGAAGGTGACGTTCACGATCGCCCTGGACGAGGGCGGGATGCTGCGCGCGCTGGCGGAGCCGACGCACTCGGCGGCCTGGGAGGCCTCGAAGAAGATCACCGTCACGCCCTGACGGCCGCCCCGGCGGCCGGGGGGATCAGCGCGCCCGCAGCTCGATCGTCACCGGGGCGTCCGGCTTGGGGCCGACCGTCACCGCCCTCGTCGACTCGCCGAGGCGCTCGTGCCACACCCGCACCGTGTACTGCCCGGGGGGGACGTTGTCGAAGCTGAAGCGGCCCTGGGCGTCGGTGAGCGCGTAGAACGGGTGGGGGGCCACCACCACCCAGCCGCGCATCCACGAGTGCAGGTCGCAGTCGACGCGGACCATCTCCGGCCTGGCGAAGGTGATCGGGATGGTGCGGCCCTTGGGCTGGGTCCGGTTGAAGGGGGCATTGTCCTTCGACACGCTGTGCAGGTTGTGGAGCAGGCGGTCGCTGTTGAGGAACTGCACCGTGCCGGATGCGGCCACGATGACCACCCGGGGCGTGAACAGACACTCCTTCTGATCCATCGGCGTGACCATCGCCGGCGGCGACGACGGAGCGCCCGCCGGTGGGTTCTCGAGCCAGACGACCACGTTGCGCACCTCGCGCGCGCCGGAGACGACCAGGTCGTCGGCGGTCTGCTCGGTGCCGCACACGTACTGATCGATGGTGATGGGCACCTTCCGGGGCGCCGGCACCGTCCCGCTCATGACGACGCGGCCCTGGATCTCCGCGCCACGGGCGGGCGGCGCATCGACGAGCAGGCCGGCCGTGGCGGCGAGCACGAGCACGATCGCGCCAAGCCAACGCATGGACGCCACCATACCACGGCTCTCGCGCGCCGATGGCGCCGGGGGCGAAGGCGCTCAGGCCACCTGGGCCGTCGTGGGCCCGTCGCCGGCGAGGGTGGTGCGGCGCATGTCGCGCGGCTCGTGGGCCGGGAACGGACGGGCGCGATGCATCGTCTGGCGGTTGTCCCACATGACGAGGTCGTGGACCCGCCACCGGTGGGCGTAGACGAACTGGCGCTGGGTGGCGTGCTCGACGAGGTCGCGCAGGAAGGCGCGCGCCTCCGGCACCGGCCAGCCCACGATGCCGCCCGCGTGGGAGGCGAGGTAGAGCGACTTGCGCCCGGTCACCGGGTGCGTGCGCACCAGGCGCTGGCGCACCGGCGCGAAGCGCGCGCGCTCCTCGTCGGTGAAGTCGGTGAAGCCGAGCTGCTGGCGGGAGAAGATCTGCGAGTGCTCGCAGATCAGGTCCTCGATCTCGGCCCTGGTCTCCGCGTCGAGGGCGTCGTAGGCCGCCACCATGTAGGCGAACTCGGTGTTGCCGCCCTTCGACGGCACGCTGCGGGCGTGCAGCAGCGAGTACTTGGCGGGGATCGCCTTGAACGAGCTGTCCGAATGCCACAGGCGGTTGCCGAGGGCGAACAGGCGGCGGCGGTCGTCGCGGGCGAAGACCCGGTGGTCCCGGTCGAGGTTGGACACGTCGGCGAACGTGGTGGGCAGCCGGTACTCGTCCGGCGCCCGCAGGCTGGTGCCGATGGCGTGCTCGAGCTCCCCCAGGCTGCGGGTGAAGGCCAGCTGCTGCTCGTCGTCGAGCTTCTGATCGTGGAAGACCAGGACCGCGTACCGGTCCATCCCGGCATGGATCGCGGCCACCTCCTCGGCGGAGAGCGGCCGGGTCAGGTCGACGCCTTCGACTTCGGCGGCGAAGCACGGGCCGATCTGGCGGGTGACGACGGGCATGGCCGGCCTCCTTGTCGCGTGTGGCCAGATTCTAGACCCGGCGGGACGGCTGTGGTACGCATGTTTGCCGATGAGCGCGGCGCTGGCCGGCATCCGGGTCGTCGATCTCACGAACAACCAGGCGGGGCCCTCCTGCGGCCAGATGCTGGCCTGGCTGGGCGCGGACGTGATCAAGGTCGAGGAGCCGGACAAGGGCGACGCGGCGCGGCATGTCCTGCGGGACCGGCCGGACGCCGACAGCCTGTTCTTCCTCGCCTTCAACGCCAACAAGCGGAGCCTGACGCTCAATCTCAAGCACACGCGCGGCAAGGACGTGTTCCGCACGCTGCTGAAGCGCGCCGACGTGCTCCTGGAGAACTTCGGACCGGGGGTCATGGACCGCCTGGGCTTCGACTATCCGGCGCTCCGCCAGGTCAACCCGCGCCTGGTCTTCGCCAGCATCAAGGGCTTCGGCTCCTACGGGCCGTACCGCGACTACAAGAGCTACGAGCCCATCGCCCAGGCCATGGGCGGCGCCATGAGCGTCACCGGCTTCCCCGACGGCCCGCCGACCTACGTGTGGCCGTCGATCGGCGACTCCGGCACCGGGATGCACTGCGTGATCGGCATCCTCGCCGCGCTCATGCAGCGCCACGCCACCGGGGAGGGCCAGCAGGTCGAGGTGTCGATGCAGGACGCCGTGGTCAACCTCATCCGGGTCAGCCTGCGGGACCACCAGCGCCTCGGCCGGCCGATGGAGCGCACCGGCAACCAGCTCGGCGCCGGCGTGCCGGGGACGACGTACCGCTGCCATCCCGGCGGCCCCAACGACCACGTCTTCGTCTTCGTGCAGCAGCAGATGTGGCACCCGCTGCTCCGCGCTCTCGGGCGCGAGGACCTCGTCGGCGACCCGCGCTACGAGACCGGCGAGGCCCGCTGGCGGCACAAGGACGAGGTCGACGCGCTGGTGGAGGCGTGGACGTCGACGCGCTCCAAGCACGACGTCATGAAGATCCTGGCCGGGGCCGGCGTGCCCTGCGGCGCCTGCCTGGACACCGGCGAGGTGCTGGCCGACGCCCACCTGCGCGCCCGCGACATGATCGTCGAGGTCGAGCATCCCGTGCGCGGGCGGTACGTCACCGTGGGCAACCCGGTCAAGCTCTCCGCCTCGCCGACGACGATCGGGCCGTCGCCGTTGCTCGGCCAGCACCGCCACGAGATCCTCGCCGAGCTGGGCTACGGCGACGCCGAGATCGCCGCGCTCGCCGAGGACGGCACGATCTGAGCGACCGAAGCGGCCCTCGCCAGGGTCGCGTAGCTCGACGGCTCACGGATCGGCAGCGCCGCCGCGCGTGTGCGTCCCCCGCTCCAGCGACGACTCAGCGGCGCGCGATCAGCGTCTCGCGGAGGACGTTGGCCTCGAGCTCAAGCTCGTCGAGCCGGTGCTTGACCACGTCGCCGATGCTCACGATACCGTGGAGCCCGCCCTGCTCGGTGACCACCACGTGACGGACCCGGCACCGGGTCATCTGCGCCATGACGCTGGTGATGTTGTCCCCCGGCGTGCAGACCGCCACCGCGCGATTCATGACCTGCGAGACACGCATGCCGAGCAAGTCCGCCCCGTGTTCGGCAAGGCCGTTGACGATGTCGCGCTCCGAGATCATCCCGGCGATCGAGCCGTGGCCGTCGACCACGACGAGGGCACCGATGGCTCTCGACCGGAGAGTCCAGGCGACGCTGCCGAGCGTGGTCTCGGGCGCGACCGTTTCGACGTGCAGTCCCTTGGCCCTGAGGATGGACGCGACCTTCATGTGGCCCTCCTCGGCCGCTCGGCAGGGGTTGAACGGCCCCACCCGGCCTGAGTCGTTTCTACCGCCGACGTCGGGCCGGCGCAAGGAAGGGCACGTGGTGCTGGAGCCGCGGCCCAGCCTCATGGCATCAAGACCAGCTTGTCCGTCGACTGCCGCGATTCGAGGTAACGGTGCGCGTCGGCGAGCGCCAGCACCTCCGGGCCGCCGGTCTGCGCGAAGACGATCGCTTTCATGCTGGACCCCCTCGAACACGCCGGCCCAGTCCTCCAGCATCTGCCCTGGCGTCGAGAAGCCGCCCGTCCTCCCTCGATGCCCCGGAGCGGCCGCGCGGATCAGGCGACCGTGGTCTCATCGCTGGTCGACCACGGGAAGAATACCCGCTCGATGACGACCACCGCCTGGAAGAGCACGATGCCCATGATGGACAGGAGAATGAGGGCGCCGAAGGCGACCGGCACCTGGAAAAATGCCGTCGACGTGACGATCTGATATCCGAGTCCCCGGCCGGCGTTGACGAACTCCGCGACCACGGCGCCGACCGCCGACAGCGCGATCGCCACCTTCAGTCCGCTGAAGATGAACCACCGAATAGGGCAGCCGGATGCGGTAGAGCTCCTGCAGGCGCGAGGCTGTGAACGAGCGGCCGAGCTCGAGCAGATCCGGCGGCACCGCGAGGAGTCCCACGCGATCGAGATCACCAGCGGAAAGAAGGCGACCAGGAGGGTGACGATGACGCGCGGCAGCTCGGTGGCGCCGAACACGACCACCAGTATCGGCGCCTAGCGCCACTTTCGGGATCGACTGGGTCAGCACCAGCAGAGGACCGCGTTAGAGTGCCTGGCCGCATGAACTTCGCCGGCACCTTCGACCTCGGTATCTATGAGGCTCTGAACAGCTGGTTCGTCGCGCGCCGAGCGGTGATCGAGTGAGACCTTGGGCTACGAGCCGGCCGCGTCCGCCGCCACCTCACGCATAGACATCCTCGTCGACCTCGCTCGGCTCGGGATACGGCGCGCCCAGCGCGTACTGCACGCCGGCGTCGATCTCGGCCTTCACGTCGGTCTGGATGCGCTCGAACACGCTGGCGTCGGCGAGCCGCTGGGCGGTGAGCCGGCCGGCCAGCGTCAGCAGCGGGTCGTGGCGGCTCATCCACTCCTTCTCCTCCTCGCGCGACCGGTACTCGCGGTTGACGTCGCCGACGTGGTGGCCGTAGTAGCGGTAGGTCTTGCACTCCAGGAAGGCCGGGCCCTCGCCGCGCCGCGCGCGCTCGACGAGCCGGCGCATGGTCGCGTTGACGGCCTGGACGTCCTGGCCGTCGACCGTCTCGGCGTGGATGCCAAAGGCGCGGGCGCGGGCCAGGATCTCGCCGGCCACCGTCTCGCCGCAGGGCGTGTACTCGCCGTAGAGGTTGTTCTCGCACACGTAGATGACCGGCAGCTTCCACAGGGCGGCCATGTTCATGGCCTCGTAGACGAGGCCCTGGCCGAGCGCGCCGTCGCCGAAGAAGCACACGGCGACCTGGCCGGTCCCACGCATCTTCGCCGACAGTGCCGCCCCGGTGGCGATGCCGGCCGAGCCGCCCACGATGGCGTTGGCGCCGAGGTTGCCCGTCTCGGGGTCGGCGATGTGCATGGAGCCGCCCTTGCCCCGGCAGTAGCCCGCCTCCTTGCCGAGCAGCTCGGCGAACATCCGGTTGACCGAGGCGCCCTTGGCCAGGCAGTGGCCGTGGCCACGGTGGGTGCTGGTGATGAAGTCGTCGAGGCGCAGGGCCTCGCAGACCCCGACCGCCACCCCCTCCTCGCCGACGTACAGGTGGGCCAGCCCCGGCATCTTGGCGCTCTTGTACAGCTCGTTGACCTGCTCCTCGAAGGCGCGGATCTTCGCCATCTGCCGGTACATGTGCAGGTGCTGCTCCAGCTCCATCCGGGGCTCGATCGCCTGGGTCGTCATTGGCCTGTCCCTCTGAGGGTGCGGAATTCTCAGCCCGCAGCCGCCTGAACGGTCCGTCGGCGGCGTGGGCTCGCCCGAAGGTACATCGCGGAGGTGCTCCAGGCAACGACTGAGGTTCTCGCCGAGAACCGCGCGCTCTCCCACGGCGCGCGTCGCCGACGGCCTGCCGGCAGGTCGCCTTTCCTCAGGACCTACTCGACTACCCGATCTACCCGCAGGAGCAGCGATGGTGGGATCGCCAGGCCCAGGGCCTTGGCGGTCTTGACGTTGATGACCAGATCGAAGCGTGTGGCCCGCTCGACCGGGATATCGGCGGGTCTCGCACCCTTGATGATCCGGTCCACCAGACGGGCGGCGTGCCGGCCCACGTGGTGGGGATTGGCCGAGTAGCTGGCCAGTCCCCCTTGATCCACCCAGATGGAGTCGTGGAACATCGCCGGGATTGCTCGGATGGCCGTCATCTCTAGAATGAACGCCGGAATGTTGAGCGAGACCGATCGCGGCGAGAAAATGCCGTCTACTTCGCCTCTATGCACACGCGCCAGGGCGTCCCGAGCCTCGTCCTGCGTCCGCACCGGCCTCTCGATCAGCGTCACGCCCAGATGACGCGCGGCCTCTCGGTGTCCCGCCAGGTGCGCGGCGGCGTTCGGCTCGCCGGGATCATACGGGAACAGGACCCGCTTCAGGTCCGGAACCAGCTCTCGGAAGATCTCCAGGCGTTTCGGTGCGAGGTCGACGTCGAGATCAGCGATGCCGGTGATGTTGCCGCCGGGGCGTGCAAAGCTCTTGACCAGCCCCGCTCCCACCGGATCGCTTCCCCCCATGAAAACGATCGGGATGTGCCTCGTCGCCATTTGGGCCGCCTTCGGCGCGTTCGGCCCCCCGCCGGTGACGATGAGGTGGGCGCCGTGCCTGACCAGTTCTCGGGCGGCACTCTCGAGCTTGGTCGGATCCGGATCGCCTTGAGTGAAACGGATACCGATCACGAAGTGCTCGTTCTCGCGATAACCCAGCTCCACCAAACCATTTCTCAAACCAATGATTACCGGGGTCGGTCCCCAGGCTTCGGTCAGTGCTCCGATGAGGACCGGCGAGGTGTGCTGGCCCGCCCCCGACTCGCTGCCGATGAACCCTCCCACCGTCAACGCGATAATCACTCCGAGCATCCCGCGCCACCGCTGAAGGTCCCCCCGGCGCCAGCATGCGGTCGCGGCCAGCCGCGGTACCCTCATCTGGCCTGAAGCGCCCGAGCTGCCTTCAGGATTGCCTCGCTCGGGAAGAGCTCCTCGGGTGGAGGGAGCCACTTGCCCCGTACGATTCCCTGTCGATCGATGAGGAAGAACGCCCGTCGGGCAATCCTGTTCGCCCACTTCGGGTTGAGGCCGCCATAGCTACGGACCACCTTCGATTCAGGGAAGTCGCTCAAGAGCGGATAGGTCAGCTTGAGCGACTCCGCGAACGCTTTCTGCGAGAACGGGTTGTCAGTGCTGATCCCGAGGATCTGCACATCGAGGGCTTCGAAGTGATCGTAGTCGACCTTCCTGGCCGACAGATTCGCCGCTCATTGTGGCGCGAAATCCGCTCCGTAGAACTCGAGCAGCACTGCCTTTTTCCCGCGGAACTGGGTCAGGCTGATCTTTTCACCCGTGGTGCTGTGGAGTGTGAAGTCGGGCGCCTTGTCGCCGATTTGCAGGGCCGCCGCCACGGAGGGGCGGACGAGAATCTCAGCAAGTCCTGCCAGGAGCGCGATCACGAGGATCATCACGAGTTCCGGACGTCTCAGCTGTGTCATCGTGGACTAGTCCTTTCCCTCGCGGCATTCGGGCGTTTCCGGGCCAACCTCCTCGAACGACGTTACGCTGGCTTCCCCCGGAAAACAACGGATGACCCCGCCTTCACCGCAAGACGTCGCCGACCTCACCGGTCCGCCTGTCGGGAGACGGGTGCAATCACGCCAGATGCCTCGACCGAGTCGATCGCCAGCACGCAGCCGCCTGAACGGTCCGTCGGCGGCGTGAGCTCGCCAGAAGGTACATCGCGGAGGAGCTCCAGGCAACGACTGAGGTTCTCGCTGAGGTTCTCGCCGAGCAACGGGCAACGACTTACAATGGCCCCGTGGCGGACGACTCTCCGGACGCGCTGGCGACACGATTGCGAGCGGCCCTCGACCTCTGTGCGCTGGGGGAGTCGATGCGCTGCGCGCAACTCCGCCGAGAGCATCCCGACGCCACGGACGAGGAGATCGAAGCCATGCTCGTCGCCTGGCTCGAAACGCGCCCGGGCGCCGAGCACGGCGACGGCTGGGGCCGTTCCATCTCCTGGCCGCCGGCACGTCCCTGAGCCGCGCCGAAGCCGCGCTCCGTCGCATCGTCATGGACCTCCGGGAGCTTGGCCGTCGGTTTGCGCTGGTCGGCGGCTTGGCGGTGTCCGCCCGCACCGAACCCCGATTCACGCGCGACGCCGACCTCGCGGTGCTCGTTGCCGGCGATCGTGACGCCGAGGCCCTCGTCCGCGACCTCCAGGGGCGCGGCTGGCGTGTCGTCGCGGCCATCGAACAGGACGCCGCGGGGCGCCTGGCGACCGTCCGGCTCGCGGTCGCCGGTGAGGACGTCCGCGGGGCGGTCGTCGACCTGCTCTTCGCCTCTTCCGGGATCGAACCTGAGATCGTGGCCGCGGCAGAGCCGATCGAGGCCGTACCAGGCTTCGGTGTACCGGTCGCCCGGCTCGGCCATCTCATTGCCTTGAAGGTCCTCGCGCGAGACGACCGCACCCGTCCGCACGACCGCGTGGACCTCGCCGCGTTGCTGGCCCGTGCGGATGCTGCGGCCCTGGGCGAGGCGGCGGAGTCCCTCACGCTCGTCATGCGGCGTGGATTCCATCGCGGACGCGATCTGCTCGCGGCACTGGACGCGGCCGTGAACGAGTTCCGCGGATGACGGCGATCACCCGCGCCCTCCGGGCTCTGCTTGACAGCCGCGGAGCGGGTCAGTACGGTCCCCGCAGATCGAACTCCGGCAATGGAGGCCGACTCCCATGATCGTTCCCCTCACCCTGGCGGACTTTCTCGAGCGGGCGGAGCTGGTGTACGGCGACCGCGAGGCCGTGGTCGACGAGCCGAGCCCGCCCGGCGGCGGCCTCGGCCGGTTCACCTATGCCCGGTTCGCCGGGATGGCGCGCAGCCTGGCGGCCGCCCTCGACGATCTCGGCCTCGCCGAGAACGAGCGGGTGGCCATCGTCTCCCCCAACGCGGCGCGCTTCCTCGTCACCCTGTTCGGCGTGAGCGTGTTCGGGCGTATCCTGGTGCCGGTGAACTTCCGGCTCAACGCCGAGGAGATCCGGTACATCCTCGAGCATTCCGGATCCTCCGTGCTCCTCGTCGACCCGGAGCTCGACCAGCCTCTGCGCGGTATCCCGGTCAAGCACCGCCTCGTCCTCGGCGCCGCCACTGACCCCCAGCTCTTTCTCCGCCCGGGGGCGCGTCCGCGGTTCCAGACCACCGACGAGAACGCCACCGTGTCCATCAACTACACGTCGGGGACCACCGCGCGGCCCAAGGGCGTGCAGCTCACCCACCGCAACTTCTGGCTCAACGCCGTCACCTTCGGCTGGCACCTGGCCTTGACCGACCGCGACGTGTACCTGCACACCTTGCCGACCTTCCACTGCAACGGCTGGGGGATGCCCTACGCGCTCACCGCCATGGGGGTCCGCCAGGTGATCATCCGCAAGATCGATGGTGAGGAGATCCTGCGCCGGGTCGAGGCCGAGGGCGTCACGCTCTTCAACTGCGCGCCGGCCGTGATCGCCGCCGTGATCGACGCCGCCGCCGCCCGGCGGGCGCGGGGCGTGACGGTGCCCGGGCGGGGACGGGTCCGCGTGGTGATCGCCGGCGCGCCGCCGCCGTCCCGGACCATCGAGCGCATCGAAACCGAGCTGGGCTGGGAGTTCATCCAGATCTACGGGCTCACCGAGACGGCGCCGCTGCTCACCATCAACCGGGCGCCGGCGGAGTGGGACGGGCTCGATCCCGCCGAGCGCGCGAAGCGCCTCTCGCGGGCGGGGGTGCCGGCGGTGGGCGTGCGCATGGAGGTGGACGGCGAGGGCGAGGTGCTGGCGCGCTCCAACCACGTCTTCGAGGGCTACTGGAACCAGCCCGAGGAGACGGCCAGGACGATCGCGGACGGCTGGTTCCACACCGGGGACGGCGGCTACCGCGAGGGCGCCTACGTCGCCATCAGCGACCGCAAGAAGGACGTGATCATCACCGGCGGCGAGAACGTGTCGTCGATCGAGGTGGAGGATTGCCTGTTCCAGCACCCCGCGGTGGCCGAGGCGGCGGTGATCGGCGTGCCCGACGAGAAGTGGGGCGAGACGATCAAGGCCCTCGTCGTGCTCCGCCCGGGCGCCGCCGCCACCGAGCGCGACCTCGTCGAGCACTGCCGGAGCCGGCTGGCGCACTTCAAGTGCCCGACCTCGGTCGAGCTGCGCGAGGCGCTGGTCCGGACCGCGACCGGCAAGCTGCAGAAGTTCAAGCTGCGCGAGCCGTACTGGGCCGGCCGCGCCCGGCGCGTCAATTGACGGATCGCCGGCGGTTCCTGCCCACCTCCCGGGCCGACCTCGACGCGCGCGGCTGGAGCCAGCTCGACATCGTCATCGTCACCGGCGATGCCTACGTGGACCACCCCGCGTTCGGGCCGGTGCTGATCGCGCGGTTCCTGGAGGGCCGGGGCTTCAAGGTGGGCGTGCTCGCCCAGCCCGACTGGCGCAGCGCCGAGCCGTTTCGGGCGCTCGGCGCGCCGCGGCTCTTCTTCGGCGTGTCGGCCGGCAATCTCGACTCGATGCTCAACCGGCTCACCGCCCAGAAGAAGAACCGCTCGGAGGACCAGTACAGCCCGGGCGGCCGCCCCGGCTGCCGTCCCGATCGGGCCACCGTCGTCTACGCCCAGCGCTGCCGCGAGGCCTACCCCGGCGTGCCGGTGGTGCTGGGCGGCATCGAGGCGTCGCTGCGCCGGATCGCCCACTACGACTACTGGAGCGACACCGTGCGCCGCTCCATGCTCGTCGACGCCAAGGCCGACCTGCTGGTGTTCGGCATGGGCGAGCGGCCGGTCTGGGAAGTGGCCGACCGCCTGAACCGCGGCGAGCGCATCGACGAGATCCGCGACGTGCGCGGCACCGCGTTCCTCGTCCCCGACGCGGAGATGCAGCGTCACGAGGCCGACCCCGCCCGCATGGTGGCGGATCGCAAGGTCGTGGTGCTGCCCTCCTACGAGACGGTGGCGGCCGACAAGCGCGCGTTCGCGCTGATGTCGCGCCGCTTCCAGCTCGAGACCAATCCCGGCAACGCCCGCCCGCTGGCGCAGCGCCACGGCCGGCGCGGCGTCTACTACAACCCCCCGGCGCTCCCCCTGGAGGACGGCGCCGGCCGCGGCGACGGCGCCGTCGCCATGGACGAGCTGTACGACCTGCCGTTCGCGCGCGTCCCGCACCCCATGTACACGGCGCGGATCCCCGCCTACGACACGGTGAAGCACTCGCTGGTCCTGATGCGGGGCTGCTTCGGCGGCTGCACGTTCTGCTCGATCACCGAGCACGAGGGGCGGGTCATCCAGAACCGCTCGGCCGAGAGCGTGCTGCGCGAGATCCGCGCGCTCCGGCGGCAGGGCGACTTCCGCGGCACCATCACCGACCTCGGCGGGCCGACGGCCAACATGTACCGGCTCGCCTGCAAGAGCCCGGAGATCGAGTCGAGGTGCCGGCGCCTGTCCTGCGTGCACCCCGGCGTCTGCGAGAACCTCCAGACCGACCACGGCCCGCTCGTCGACCTGATGCGGCGCGTGCGCCGGGAAGACGGCGTCAAGCACGTGTTCATCGCCAGCGGCGTCCGCTACGACCTCGCCGAGCGTTCTCCGGAGTACGTGGAGGAGCTGGCGCGCCACCACGTGGGGGGGCAGCTGTCGGTCGCGCCCGAGCACGTCAGCCCCCGTGTGCTCGAGAAGATGAAGAAGCCCGGCATCGAGAGCTACGAGCGGTTCCAGAAGATGTTCGAGTGCGCCAGCGCGGCGGCCGGCAAGGAGCAGTACGACATCCCGTACTTCATCAGCGGCCATCCCGGCTCCACGCTCGCGGACATGGTGGACTTGGCGCTGTGGCTCAAGAAGAACGGCCGGCGGCCGCGCCAGGTGCAGGACTTCATTCCCACGCCCATGGCCATGGCCACGTGCATGTACCACACGG
>Ga0302046_10001175_pt1 | contig 24624 bp, 23 predicted proteins | sample RVTome_11_FD_200261 | JGI IMG/M metagenome (GOLD analysis project Ga0302046, IMG submission 200261) | Soil microbial communities from uranium-contaminated site in the Upper Colorado River Basin, Wyoming, United States - RVT147D111 (version 2) ... | reverse complement strand
TGCGCAGACGGTCCAGGAGCTCGGCCGAGCGGAGCTTGCCGTACCGCTCGCGCTCCGGCCGCTCGACGCGACGCCGCAGCTCTTCGGCGTCGCACGTGAGCTCCACGAACACGACCTCACCGCCTCCTCCTCGAACCGACCGCACAACGTCGTCGACAAAGGCCTCGGGGACCGTCCGTTCCGCGGCGAACGTGAAAATCAGGCCGGGCAGACCCGCCCGCTGGGCGCGGCCGAACACTTCGAGCCACATGTGTCCGCGCAACGCGATGAACTCCGGCGTGCCGAAGTCGAATACGGAGGCCGCGAGGTCCACCGCCAGATGGTTGTGGAACAGCCGGTACCCGGTGAGACGCGCGAGCTCGCGACCGACCGTGAGCTTCCCGACTCCCGGCGTGCCGTGCAGGAATACGAGCCTCACGGGCCTTCGCCGTCCTCGAACCCGAGGTTCGCCGGTGCCGCGAGCATCCCCGGGGGTCGCAGGTACGCACCACCCAGAATTCGATTGCCGGTCGGCTCGGTTACCGCCACGTCCATCCCGACCTCCTCGACCGCGAGGTCATCGAGCCAGACGGCCCCGTCACCGCTGATCATCGCGCCGAACAGGATGGTCACGCTCTCGGCGGTCACGTCGAGCACGATCTCCTGTCGCGTCCACTCATGGGTCCCCTCGAGCCGGCGATCCTCGGCGTTGTCGACCGCGATCTGGGCCGCCTCCCCGCCGATGATCCCATCGATCCGCATCCAGAGCCCCACGGATCCGACCCGGTCCGTCCTGAGATATCCCGACAACCTCACCCTGCGGCCCCGGTACGGGCTGGCGTCGATGATCTGAACGGCCACCGCCCATTCGGAGTCCCGTCTGTTCCCGCGCGCCACGATGCGCATGCACGTGGCGCCGGACCTCGGCACCTCCGAATCGATTCGCATCCGATACTTGTCGGCGTCCTCGCCGCTCAGGAGCCAGTCCGCCGGGACCGGTTCCTGGGCGGCTCCGGGAGATCCCGGGACCAGCAGCGCGATCCCGAGCACGGCGACGCGAGCCACCGACCCTAGCGTGTGGCTGATCCGGGGCTTGATCGGTGCGGGCATGACGCTCTCGACTCTGGAACGGAGGCCGCACGTTTGCGGATCGGGCGGCGTGGGATAACCTACCTTGGTGAAGCCCCGCACAGGGAGGGCTCGCCGAGATCGAAGGATGCCTCCGATGAAGCCGATGCGAAACCGTGCCCCAGGATCTTTCCGGTTGGCGGCCGCGCTGCTGCTCGCCGCCGGCGCGATCGCCGATGCCTCCGCACAGGACCACCCCATGACGACAGGGACCGGGATCGCCGACCTGCTCCGCTCCGGCGAGGCCGTGTTCGGGATCTTCCCCGGGGCTCAAACGGCCGAGGGGGGCGCCGCGATGGCCGCGAACAGCGGGATGGATTTCGTGTTCTACTCGCTCGAGAACGGTCCCTTCGACATCCCGACCATGAGATCCTACATGGCGGCGATGGCGGAGGCCCTGGGTCCGGGTGCGCCGCGACGCCCGATGGCGCTCCGCATCCCCCCCATCGGCGACGAACCGGATCTCGCGCTAGCGCGTGTGCAGGAGGGGCTGTCGGCCGGCGTCGACGCGATCGTCGTTCCACACGTGGTGTCCGCGTCGAATGCGGCCGTCGCGGTATCCGCCCTCGGATCCGACGCCTGGCCGGGGAACCCGAACGGGAAGCTCGTGAGCATGCTGATCGTAGAAGATCAGGCCGGGATCGCCAGCGTCGAGTCCATCGCGGCGGCGACGGGGGTTAGCGTCGTGTTCGCCGGGCCGGGAGACCTGAGACGGGCCTACGACGGGGATATGGAGGCGGTCGAGAACGCCATCCAGACCGTGCTGGCGGCCTGCAAGGCGAACGAGGTGGCCTGCGGGATCACCGCCGGAGTGGACGACATCGCGGAGCGGCTCGACCAGGGGTTCCGGGTGTTCATCGTGACCCAGCCCGAGGCCCTGGCCGTCGGGAAGCGGGCGGCGGGACGATGAACGGCCCGTTCTGGCGGGTCCCTGGTCACGCAGGCAGCACACGGCCGCGCGATCCCGCCTCTCCGGGTCCCCGCCTGTCGGCCCGGCCCTCCAGGTCGGTCCTTCACGCCCTCCTGTCGGCCGCGGCGCTCATTGGAGGCACCGCCGAGCTCGGCGCACAGCAGCCGGTCGACGGAGGTGCCGACGGGCCCACTCCGTCGGCGTGGCGCACGAGCCACTCGATCGTCCTCGATGGCGAGACCCTGACCTACGACGCGGTGGTCGGGAGCATCATCCTTCGCGACACGGACGAGAGCCCTACCGGCGAGCTGTTCTACACCGCGTACCTGCGCACCAACGGTGGCCGCGCTTCGGCCCGCCCGATCATCTTCTCGTACAACGGCGGGCCGGGCTCGGCATCGTTCTGGCTCCACATGGGGATCATGGGCCCGCGCCGGGTCGTCACACCGAACGTCGGTCAGCAGGCACCGCCCCCCTACCCGCTCGTCGACAATGGCTACACGGTCCTCGACCGCGCCGACATCGTGATGATCGATCCGATCGGGACCGGGTTCAGCCGCCCGATCGGGGAGACGGAGGGCAGCGACTTCTGGGGGCTCGACGAGGACGCCGAATCGCTGACCCAGTTCATCCGCCGGTTTCTGAGCGAGACCGGCCGCTGGAACTCGCCGCGGTACCTCCTGGGCGAGAGCTACGGCACGACCAGGTCGGCAGTCCTGGCGCGGCACCTGCAGAACGCGAACATCGACCTGAACGGCATCGTGCTCGTGTCCACCGTCCTCGACTTCAACACGATCACGTTCCCGCCTGGGGCGCAGATCCCGTACATCGTGAACCTCCCCAGCTACGCGATCGCGGCCGCCTATCACGATGCCCTGCCCGGAGGGCGGCCGTCCGACATGCCCGCCTTCATGGCCGAAGTCGAGGCATGGGCCCTCACGGACTACGCTCGAGCGCTGCTGGCCGGTAGCAGGCTCGACCCGGCCGAGCGGGCCCGGGTGCTCGAGCGCATGCACGCGTATACGGGTCTCGATCCGGACTATCTGGAGAAGGCCGACCTGCGCGTCTCTGCGCCCCAGTTCGAGAAAGAGCTCCTGCGGGACGAGGGCCTGATCGTCGGCCGTCTCGACGCGCGCTTCAGCGGGCCGACCGGCGACCGGCTGGACACCACCCCGAACCACGACCCGCAGTCGACCGCGATCAGCTCGGCCTACACCTCCGTATTCAACACGTACATCCGGGACGAGCTCGGATATGATGGGGACCGGGAGTACGTCCCGAGCGGCATGGCAGGTCCGTGGAACTGGGAGCGGCGCGGCGGCGGGGGAGGATTCGGGTTCGAGGGAACGCCGAACGTGGCCCCCGATCTGGCAGAGGCGATCCAGCGGAACCCGCGGCTCGAGGTCCTTCTCGTCAGCGGCATCTACGATCTGGCCACACCCTATTTCGCGGCCGTGTGGACAATGGACCAGATGGGATTGCCCGCCGATCTTCGCGACAACATCTCGCGCGAGGACTTCGCCGCCGGTCACATGATGTACGTGGAGGAGCGCCTGTTGCCGCAGTGGCGGCAGATGCTGCTGGAGTTCATCGACCGGACGTCGGGATCCGGGCTCGTTCCATAGTCGCCGGCGGCGACTCGAGCCGAGAGGCTAGCGGACGGTCTCGAACCGCTCAGGGGCGAGGTCCCATTCGGGGCCGTACACATGGACGCGCAGGCTCGGCTGCCCGTTCGAGACCAGCGGTGCACCTGCGTGGGTCCATGCGAGGATGCTCCCGCTCAGGTTGAGAACTCGATGGCCGGAGCGCGCGAGTCGACGGGCGTACTCCGAGCTCCGGTGACCGATCGTGCAGTAGGCGACGACCGCCACGTCGGCGAATCGAGCCGGGTCGCGCTCGAACTCTTCGACCGGGATCGCCCCGGCGATCATCGACACCGCCCGTTCGCGGGGCTCGCGGACATCGACCAGCACGACGCTGTCCTTGTCGAGGAGCCGGACGACGGTCTCGACCGTCACGTGCTCCACATCGGGGAAGCGCTCCGCCACTTCCGAGATCATCTCCTCGACGCGCTCGAGCTTCTCCGCGTCGGTGATCGAGGCGGCCCCGGCGCAGCCCATCGACCACGCCGTCGCCGTGGCGAGCGCCACCGCGCGCCATGACGTCACGCCGCTCCCTCGTCCGGCTGACCCACGAGTCGCGACTCCGTGCGGCCTCCGGATTCGCCAGGCGCCGGCTCCGCCGCGGCGACGCCGTCGACCAGGGCCTCCACGACCCTCTGGATCACGGAGACCGGCGTGGCACAGAGGGCGACCCGGACGGCCCCCTGCATGGGCAGGACGAACACGCCCGCGTCCCGCATCACGGCAGCGGTCCTCTCGCCATCCGGTGTGAAGACGGAGACGAAGAACCCGCCCTCGTAGCGCGGAGTGCGGAGCCCGGCCTGCCCGGCCGCGTCGTTGAACGCCCCCACCCGCTCGCCGAGCAGACGGATCAGTACACCCCGCTCGGCCGTCGCGCACTCGCGAAGATCGGGGTCCGTCAGCACGTCCGTCACGGCGAGAATGCCGCGGTGGTTGCAGTTCGACCAAGTCGCCCGGCAGGAATAGCTCATCGCGCCCCGAAGAGCGCGCCGCTCGTCGGGATCGGCATGCAGGGCCACCAGCCCGCCGACGCGGGCTCCGTACTGGGCAAGCGACTTGGAAACCGTCCATGCGACCAGCACGGTGGCCGTCTCGAGCATCCGCGGCACGTGCTCGATCCACTGCTCCGACGCCTCGTTGCCGAATCGAGCATAGGCATGATCGAGGAGAAAGGTGACGGATCCGCGCGCACCGGCTCGCGCCACGATGTCGGCCACCGCCGACCATTCGCGCACGTCCAGCGAATAGCCGGTCGGGTTGTGGCAGGGGAAGTTGAACAGCACGAGCGCCCTGGCCTGCCGCGCCAGCTGCTCGTCGAGTCCGCGCTCGAACGCGTCCAGATCGAGACCACCGTCCTCCCCGAACATCTCGAACGTGTCCACGCTCCGCCCGGCATGGCCGGTGATGACGCTGTACGAGCCCCAGAAAAAGCTCGATGTCAGGGCGGACTGACCGGGCTCGAGGAAATTCATCACCGCCTGCTGGATGGCACCGGTGCCGCCGGGCGTCGCCACTGCCACGGCATGCTCCGACAGCCCCGAGCCCCCGAACACGTCCTCGACCACGGCTTCGAGAAACGCGGGGTCACCCGCGATGGGAGCGTACGCGGCCGCGAGCTCGCCCGGGACCCGGTCGAACGCCTCGAGCACGGAAGGCATCACCGCGAGGCGGCCGTCGTCGCGCAGCAGCGCCCCCAGGGTCGCGTTAACGACCGACTCGCCATTGCGGGCGCGGCGGACCGCCTCGGCGTGCAGGGAGAAGATGGGATCGTTCCCCCCTCGGCTGACGGCGTCCGGTATGAGCGGGCTCATGTGCCGGGGATCTCGCTGGGTCGCATCCGCAGAGTATACCGCCTGCCGCGGCCGCACGCCCCCGTGAGCCTCCCTCTGGCGCGACCAACCCCGGATCGCCAGCCTACGGGATCGCTGAAAAGACAGGTCGCTACCCGGGCAGATCGATCCGGGCCGTACCATCCGCGCGAAAGGAATACGATCGATGCGCCGACATCTGGCATGTGCCGCCATCGCGGGACTGGCGCTCGCCGGCGCGACGCCATCCAGCGCCCAGGAGGCTTCGCCGCTGCTTGCCGTGGGCGAGATGGCTCCGGACTTCGCCCTCCCGGGAGCCACCCGGTACGGCGACCTGGCCGAGCCCGTCCGGCTGAGCGACTACAGGGGCGAGACCGTCGTCTTGGCCTTTTTCTTCCGGGTCAGGACACCCGGCTGAACGGTGCAGATGAGAGCGTACCGTGATCAGTACGCAAGCGTATTCAACGAGGGCCGCAACGTGGTCCTGATCGGGATCTCGAACGATTCGCAGGAAGAGCTCGGATCCTGGCTCAGGGACGAGGACTTCCCGTTCCTGTTCGCGACCGATGCGGAGAACCAGGGCGCGACCTATACGGCGTTCGGGGGCGGTCTGAGGACGAACAACATGGTCGACAGCCGAGCGGTGATCGTGGTGGGCCCCGATGGCCGGGTCGCCGGCACGATCCCGAGCTTCAACCAGGTGGATCCTCAGGCGTACGAAGAGCTGGCGGGGATCATCGACGAGGTCACGCCGGAGCCGGAGGACCCTTGACCGTCCGGGCCGGGCCCCGCCCGGCTCGGCTCAGCCGCCCATGACGCGCCGGACGGCGCCGATCAGATCCTGACCGGCGCCGACGCCGGTGTACGCGACGTTCCCCTCCGCATCCAGGATCACGACGATCGAGGTGGTCGCGGCCTCGTATGCCCTGACCGCGGCGCCCCGCGCATCCCACAGATATGGATACGTGTGTCCGTGCTCCTCCACGTGACGCCGCACGCGTCTGAGCGATTGCGACACGGCGACGGCGACCGCCACCACGTTGACCCGATCGCCATAGTCGGCGACGATCCGATCGAGCTGCGGCTGGAGCGCCTCGCAGTTCTCGCACCACGTCGCGAAGAACTCGATCAGGGTCGGCGTGCCGCGCGTGAAGTCGAGCAGAGACACCTCGTTCTCATCGAGGTCCAGGAGCCCGGCATCGGGCCCCGCCGTCCCGATCGCGAGGCTCACCTGCCCGACGCCTGTCTGCGCGAACACCGCCGCTGGCCGCCACGCGGTGGCGGCCGCACCCGACACCCCGCCCGCGATCGCGAGCGCCACGATTCTGGTCGTCCTCCATCTCATAGATTGTATCCCGCCCGCACGAAGTAGTACTGCGCCATCCCGATCATAATGAGCGCCGCGGCCCGTTTGATCCACACCATCCATGTACCGGAACGCGGCAGCAGGGCCAGGGTTCCCGAGAACATCCCGACGACCACCAGCAGGGCCGTCATCCCGAGCGAGAAGACGAACAGATACACGAACCCCATCAACCCCGCCCGTGTGGCGGCCACCCACGTGAGAACGACCGCGAACGCGGGCGCGCCGCAGGGCGCGGTCACCACACCCGAGGTCGCGCCCAGCAGGAATACCGCCCCGTACGACCCCCCTTCCTTCGCCGATGCCCACGCGAGGAGACGTCGGGGGACCGGGACGGGGAACACGTCGAGCATGAAAAGGGAGAACAGCAGCAGGAGGTTGCCGATCCCGAGCAACGCCCACGGGCTGGCGCTCACGGTCCCGAACAGCGTGCCGCCGACACCCGCCAGCATACCGAGGAACGCGTACAGCGTCGCGAGACCGACCGCGTAGGTGAGCGTCAGCCGAAGGGTGCGCCACCGGCTCTGATCCTCGCGGGCGGTCCCGGTGATGATCGACACCGTGATCGGGATCATCGGGTAGACGCATGGGGTGAAGCTCGTGAGGACCCCCGCGCCGAACAACGCGCCGAGCGCGAGCAGGGGGCTATCCGACAGCGCCGTGGCCAAGCCTCCCCCCGGCTCGATCTGGAACGTCGTCGCGAGACTCGCGACGATCAACGAGTCGCCTCTTCAATCTCGCCCGTCTTGAGCAGCTCGGCGGCGCGTCCCGGCGAGACGGATCCGGCCGACAGCACGAACGTGAACACTTCCTCGGGTGTGAGATCCGTCGGGTGGATCCGGCCGCGATCCGTGATGACCAGGTAGCCGGACATCGGGTTGGGCGCCGTCGGCAGGTAGATCGTGACCCCCTCGTCGGCGAGCACCTCGTGCGCCGCCGACGGGGCGCGGGCGGTCACCAGCCCGAACGCCCACAAGCCGGGACCCGGGTGCTCGAACAGGACGACCTCCCTGAACGCGATCTTGTCCTCGCCGAGCACGGCCTTGACGATCCGGCTGGAGCCGCCGTACAGCCGCCGCACGATCGGGACGCGAGCGAGGAGGCGCTCGCCGATCACGACGAGCCGCGCACCCAGCGTACGCTCCACGATCCACCCGACGAGCAGGAGAAGGACGATGAGCAGCAATGCGCCGATCCCGGGAGCGGACCACCCGATCAAGGGATCGAGCCATCGGCCGAGCAGCCCGTCCACCCGTTCGAACAGCCACGCGAGGACGAACACCGTGATCCCGAGCGGCCCGATGACCGCGAGGCCCTGGATCAGATAGCGGCGCGTCAGCGCGCCAACGGATCTGCGCTCCCTCACCGGGCGAGCCCGCCCTCGAGCTCGAGATACACTCTTTCGATGGCGCGCGGGATCTGGCTCGCGCTCAGGCTCCACTCGGCGAGCCCGCCGAAGTCGGCCTGCGCCACCGCCTCGTCCGCGCTCGCTCCGGCGCCATGCAGCCGCGTGGCCTCGTCGATCACCGTCACCATCGCGACCCGATACGCCTCGAGCTCGGCCGCCAGGATGTCGGGCGTCTGGACGATCCCGTGGCCCGGCACGTACACGTCCACGTCCATCGCTTGCGCGCGCTCGACCATGGCCACCCACTCGGAGGGATACGCGGATCGCATGGCCGGGAAGATCCGGTTGAGGAACGTCTCGCTCATGAACAGGATCTTCCCTTCGGGCACGTAGACGACCAGGTCCCCTCCCGTGTGCGCGCGACCCAGGTGGAGCACGCGAATCTCGCGGCCTCCCAGGTCGAGCACCCGCTCGGAGTCGACCAGCTCCGTCGGGAGCACCACCGGCGGCGCGTCGGCGGGCCGGTTCGGCGCGGAGGCGCTCGCCGCGAGCGTCGCCGCCGACGTGGGGTGTGCGAGGAAGACCGCGTCGGCGGGGAACGCGGAGTTTCCGGCCGAGTGGTCTCCATGGTCCGAGCAGATGACGACGTGCGTGATCGGAGCGTCCGTGATGCCCGCGATCGTGTCGACGAGACGCCGGGTCTCCTCGACGCTCTCCTGACCGTCCGCGACGAGAACGCCCGCCGGGGTCACCACGAACAGGCTGACCGTCGTGATCACCTCGCCGCCGGCCGAGTGGATCTGCTCGTAGGAGTAGACGCCGCCCGCCAGCTCCTGGACGCGAGGAAAGTCCGAGTCGACGAATCCGTGGTCGTGGGGATTGCCCGACCGGACGGCCGACACGACGGCGGCCTCCGGCGGTCGGCCATCCCCAGGCGGACCTGCGCAGGCGGCGACCGACGCGAGCACGGCAACAACGGTGAATCCAACTCGAGGGATCATTTCGGGCCTCCTGAGGGTGACTCCGCTGAACCTACGTCGATCGGTCTCATCGAGGTACTTGTCGCCGGGCCGCTGGCCAAGCGGGGGGCCCTTTGGGTACTGTTCGGGTTGACCGGATCATCTGTGCCGCGCTCCTGTCGAGGATACCGCCATGAAATGCTCTCGCGCCGTTGGTTTCGCCGCCCTGATCACGCTGTTGGCCGCGCCGTTGGCCGCGCAGCAGCGTCAACCACCGACGCCTGAGGAGCGCGCCCGGCGCGCGGCGGAACAGGAACGCGAGATCCAGGAGGCCCTGGCGGCTCCGCGCCCGATCGAAGCCCTGAACTCGGTGTGGATCGAGGAGCTCACGTGGATGGAGGTCCGCGACGAGCTCGCCGCCGGAACGACGACCGCGATCATCGCGACGGGCGGGATCGAGCAGAACGGACCCTACCTCGCGACGGGCAAGCACAACTACGTGCTCCAGGGGGCCTGCGAGGGGATCGCCCGCGAGCTCGGGAACGCGCTCTGCGCGCCGATCATCAAGCTCGTGCCGGAGGGCGGCATCGACGAGCCGTCCGGCCACATGCGCTACCCCGGCACGATCAGCCTGCGTCAGGAGACCTTCGAGGCGGTTCTCGACGATGTCGCGTCGAGCCTCAGGGCTCACGGCTTCGAGCACATCGTGTTCATCGGCGACAGCGGCGGGAACCAGACCGGGATGGAGGCGGTCGCCGCCCGCCTGAACGAGCGCTGGACCGATGCGTCGGCTCACTTCATCCCGGAGTTCTACCGGTACGCCGACGTGTCCGCGTGGATGGAGAGCGAGCTCGGGATCGTCCAGCCGCAGAACGACGGACTGCACGATGACTTCGTGATCACGTCGATCATGATGACCCAGGACCCGTCGAGCGTGCGGTACGAGCAACGTGTGGCGGCGGGAAAGGCGACGATCAACGGTCTTTCGATCGCCCCCAAGGAAGAGGCGATCGCCACCGGCCGCAAGCTGCTCGCGTTCAGGGTCGGAGAGACCGCGAGGGCCATCCGCGCGGCGGTCGCCGGGTCGACCCATTGACCGCCCGCGCGTGAGCCGACGACGGGTGATCGCGGGTCTGGCCTCGGTCGCGTCCACCTTCGCGCCGGGCCCGCTCGCGGCCCAGGTGCCCCTGGCCCCGGTGAGCGGCGCCGGGCTCACGGTCACTCCCGCGTTCGAAGGGTGGTACCAGAACGCCGACGGGACGTTCAGCCTCTCCTTCGGCTACTTCAACCGGAACGCGGAAGAGGTGATCGAGATCCCGCTCGGCCCCGGCAACTTCATCGAGCCGTCAGGGCTCGACGGCGTCCAGCCCACCCGGTTCGAAACCCGGAGACATTGGGGAGTGTTCGTCGTCACGGTCCCGGCCGACTTCGGCGACGAGAAGGTGCGCTGGACGCTCGTGGTGCGGGGGAAGACGTTCTCGATCCCGGGGCACCTCCGCCCGGATTGGAAGATCGATGCCCTCGCCGGCGAGGCCGGGACGGGCAACACGCCGCCGGTCCTCGTGTTCGACCCGAACGGCCCGGAGGCGCGGGGGCCGGGCGGGTTCGTGACCGGACCCCTGGACGCCACGGTCGGAGCGCCTCTCGAGATCGCGATCTGGGCTCACGACGACGGCAAGGGCGGGAGCAGCGTGGTCGGGGCCCGGCCGGACCCGCCGATCGACATCTCGTGGTTCAAGCACCAGGGCCCGGGTGATGTCGTCTTCGGCGCGCCCGTGGCTCAGATCGCCTCCGAGGGCGGGCAGGCGGCCACCACGGTCACGTTCGGCGCGCCGGGGGAATATGTGCTCCGGGTCAGCGCCAACGATTCCAGCGTGTCCTCCGCCGGGCACGCCCAATGCTGTTGGACAAACGCGTTCGTGAGGGTCAGGGTCACGAGCTGAGCGAGAGGAGCGCACGATGGCAGCGAGCACCTCCGGACAATCGATTCGCCGCGGCGTCGTCGTCGCCGGAATGGCGGTGCTCCCGGCGCTGGCGCTTCGGGCCACGGCCGTCGAGGGCCAGGCCGGGGCTCGTCACGTCGGGTCGCCGCACGCGCCGAACGCGGCGCAGGTGACGTTCAATCGGGACGTGATGCCGATCCTCCAGCAGAAGTGCCAGGTCTGCCACCGACCCAACTCCATCGGGCCGATGTCCCTGCTCACCTACCGCGACGCGTACCGGTGGGCGAGCCGGATCCGCGAGAAGGTGTCGAATCGTATCATGCCCCCATGGCATGTGGACCGGTCGGTCGGCATCCAGGAGTTCAAGAACGACCGCGGTCTGACGGACGGGCAGATCGAGACCATCCTGGGCTGGGTGGACGGCGGACGCGTCGAGGGAGACCCGGGCGACCTGCCGCCCCCGGTCGAGTTCCCCGACCCGAGCCGCTGGCAGCTGGCCGACATCTTCGGCGAGCCGGACCACGTCGTCCGGTCGGAGCCCTACACGCTCGCGGCCGAGACGCAGGACAAGTGGTTCAGACCCATCGTCGATGCGGGGATTACGGAGCCGCGCTGGGTCAGGGCCATCGAGATCAAGCCATCGTTTCCGGATGGGCGCCGAATCGTGCATCATGTCCTGACCCTCCTGTCCCAGGATGAGGAGGAGATCACCGGTCTCGCGAGCACGGCGGATCGGAGCAGCCCCGGTCTGTTCATGGAATGGGCGGTGGGGAAGGTCGGCGAGATCTTCCCGGAGGACGCCGGCAAGCTCATCCTGCCGGGCGCGAAGATCCACTGGGAAGTCCACATGCATGCGATCGGCGAGGAGGTGGAGGACAACCAGGTCGAGCTGGGCATCTGGTTCTACCCGAGGGGCTACGTGCCCAGGAACCGCACGATCCTCCACATGTTCGACGCGCGCGGCGCGAGCGATATCGACATCCCGCCGGGCCAGATCGCCGTCACGCAGGATCATGTCGTCCTCCAGGCGCCGGCCCGATTGGAGAACTTCCAGCCGCATATGCACATGCGCGGCAAGGCGATGTCCCTGGAAGCCATCTATCCCGACGGGCGCAAGGAGGTCATCAGCGTCGTCAACAACTTCCAGTGGAACTGGCACAACAACTACGTCTACGCGGATGACGCCGCCCCGCTGCTCCCCAGGGGGACCACGCTCGTGATCACGGCGTGGCACGACAACACGCCGGACAATCCCAGCAACCCGGATCCCGAGCAGTGGGTCGGGTGGGGTGATCGGACGGTCGACGAGATGGCGCACCTGTGGGTCGACGTGACCTACCTGGAGCAGGAGGACTTCGACCGGCTCGTGGCCGAGCGCGAGTCCCGGAAGGTGGCCGACGACAGCTCGAGCTCCGGGAGGGAGTAGCGGGCAGATCCCTCCACCCCGACCCGTGACGATCGCGGGGTGGGGCTCCGGCCGGGCGCGACCGGTTGCCCCACCCCGTCGATGTCGATCAGGGCCCAGCGTCGGATCAGCAGCCTCGGATCAGCAGCTCTGACACTTGTGGTTGTTCTTGGCGCCCATTCCCTCGAGCAGCGCGATCGTCTCGAAGAACGGTTGCACCCGCTGGATCGGACCGTTGGCCATGTCGACGGTCGTCTGACCGGTCCGGGCCACCACGAGCGGATCGGCCCCCTTCCCGGTCAGGTACTCGATCAGCTCGTTGTCGCCGCGCGCCGCGGCATAGTGGAGCGCCGAGAACCCATCGTGGTCCCGCGCGTTCGGGTCGACCCCCAGCTCCTCGATGAGGTATTGCGCCGCAGCCAGCCAGCTGTCCGGGGCATGACGGTGCGAGTTCCCCGCTCGCGCCCGCCCGAATCCAACACCCGCGGCCGCCACGATCGGCGGGATTCCGGGGCCGCCGGCCTCGATCGGGAGAAGCCCGCTCGGGTCTTCGTCCGGCGTCTCGCCGCCGTCCTCGTCGTCTCCTCGTCGCCCGCGGCGCTCCGGCGGCTTCCTGGTCGGAATCCCCGCGTCCGCTCCGTAGGCGACGAGCAGCTTCATCGCCGGGACATCAGTAGCGTAGGCCGCCCTCCAGAACGGGGTCGCCCCCATGAAGTTGACACCGAGAAGATCGAAGTTGAACGACGCGTACCAGATATGGGTCGACACGCGTGCGTCCGGGTCGGCCCCACCGATCAGCAGCGCCTCCATCAGGTCGAGGTACGAAGCGACCTGCTGCTTGAATGCCGTGGGCTGTGGGTAGAGCGCTTTCGGTGCCCAACGATTCGCGATCGTGGCGTACAGCGGCGTGACTCCGTCCTCGCTGGCGAGGTTGGGATCCGCCCCCTGCTCGAGCAAGTAGAGCGCGAGGTCGTAGTGTCCGTTGATGGTGGCGATCACCAGCGGGCTGCTCCCATCGCCGTCCGTGACGCCGTTCACATCGGCCCCCGCCGCCAGCAGCGACCTCACCACATCGCCGTGCCCATCCCGGATCGCGTAGTGGAGCGCGGTCATCCCCCCCTGGCGACCGACGAGATCATCGTAGGAAAGCGGCACGAGCGTGGGGTCGCCCTTGGGGTCACGCGAAGCGGCGGCGACCCTGGCCTCCTCCGCCTTCGGCTCCGCAGCCTTCTCTTCGCGCGGCGCTCCGGCCTCGTTGGGCTTCGCCGGCTCCTCCCGGTGGGCCACGTTGGAGCTCGCGCCGAGCGCCGGATCGGGCGGTGCGTTCGGGGACGTCCCGAGCTCGGGATCGGGCACGACCACGGGATCGGCCAGTGCAGCGCTGTCCTGACCGGGCGCGGCCGGCTGCGGAGGATCCTCGCCCTGCGGCCGGGCGGCCGCGTCGGGCTCGCCGGGCGGCCGGGATCGGAGCCCGCGGGCTTCGGCAGCTTCGGCCTCCGCCTGCGCCGCCTCTTCCTGGGTGAGCGGCATCTCCGACTTGCGAATGGCCTCCTGCAGTTCCTGTCGACGGCGACGGTCCTGGCCATCCCTACGGGAACGCTCCGCGAAGTCGATGACGGTGGTCGGGACCGAGATATCCGCCCCGGCGCCCAGCAACCGATCGAGCGCTTCGAGACGGCCGGCGGCGGCGGCGAAGATCAACGGGGTCTGCCTCGAGGCCGACTCCAGCGCATCGATGTCGGCACCCCCCGAGACCAGGTGATCGATGGACGCCCCGACACCGGCGGCAGCCGCCAGGTGCAGTGGCGTTACCCCCGTCGATGTCCTGGCACCGACGTCGGCTCCCGCCTCGACGAGGCGACCGACCACCTCCGCGCTCCCACTGCGCGCCGCGAGGTGAAGCGCGGTATACGCGCCCAGGCGGGTAGTCGATTCGAGATTCGCGCCGGCGTAGACGAGGACCTCCGCCATCGCGGCATCCCCGTTGAGCGCCGACCAGTGGAGCGCCGTCATCCCGTCGCCCTGGGCCGCGTTCACGTCGGCTCCCTGCATCAACAGGGTGCGAACCGTCTCGGCGTCGCCGCGCTGCGCCGCATCGGCGACCGGGGATTCGGTCGGCGCGGCGTCGAGGAGTGACGCGGTGCACAGAACGCCCAACACGGTGAGCCTCATCCCGACGGTCCTGCTCCTCTTCCGCATGGTGCCTATCTCCCGGGCCGTCGGCGGGCCTTCGCCCGCCAAACGGCGGCTGGCTGGAGGCCTCTAGTCCGAGACGCTGAACGAAAAGTCGCCCGTGCTGTCCCCGAAGCTCTCCACATCGTCGAGCCCCAACATGTGCATGAGACTCAGCATGACGTTGGCCATCGGAGTCCCGTCGGGAGCCTTGATGTGGAGGTTGCCCGGCAGGTGTCCGTTCGCGCCCCCCGCGAGGAAGAGCGGGCAGCGCTTGTGGTTGTGGAGGTTCGAGTCACCCATCGGCGACCCGTAGATGAGCATGGTCTTGTCGAGCAGGGTACCATCTCCCTCCTCGATGCTGGCCAGCTTTTCGAGCAGATACGGCACCATGCCGACGTGGTACTCGTTGATCTTCGCGAAATCGAGCACCCGATCCTCGCGGCCCCCGTGGTGGGAGGCCGGGTGGAAGGCCGCATCCACGCCGCTGTCGGGATACACGCGGCCGGACCCGTCGCGACCCATCTTGAACGTGAACACGCGCGTGAGGTCCGACTGGAAGGCGAGCACCTGCAGGTCGAACATCAGCTTCACGTGCTCCTCGAACGAATCCGGCACCCCGGCCGGGGCTTCGGGGATCTCGCGTGGCTCCCCGCTGGTGTTCTGCGCTTCGACCATCCGGATCCGGCGCTCGATCTCACGGATGTTCGTGAGATACTGGTCCAGCCGCCGCCGATCGGTGGGCCCCAGCTGCGACCGGAGCCCGGCGACTTCGCCTACGATCCAGTCGAGGATGCTGCGGTCCGTGCGCCGCCGCGCTGCCCGTTCGGCCGCCGATCCCCCCGACCCGAACAGCTGGTCGAACGCGACGCGCGGGTCACGAATCATGGGGAGCGGCTCGGTCGGAGACTTCCAGCTGACGGTGTCGGTGTAGACACAGGCGTAGCCGTATGCGCACCCGCCGGCCTGATCCACGTTCTCGATACAGAGCTGCATCGACGGGATCGGCGTGTCCTGACCGAACCGTTGCGCGTAGTACTGATCGAGCGATGTCCCGACGTAGACGTCGGAGCCCTCGGTCTGTTTTGCGTGCGCCTGTGTCAGGAACGTCGCGCTCGACCGGAAGTGGTCGCCGCCGATCTCCATCGCCGACTTCGCCTCGGCGCCCTGTACGTCGGTATTGCTGACGATGGTGAGGTAGTCGCGCCACGGCTCGAGCGGACGGAGACTGCTCGGCGAAAGGTCGAAATCTCGACCCACCTTTTCCGGCGACCACAGGAACTTCCCGGCGCCGAGCTCGTTGCTGCCCGCCGCCCCGTGTACCATCTCGATGGCGATCAGACGCGTCTGATCGGTGGGGATCGCCACCGAGCTCGGCCCGATGCCCAGAAGTCGCGTGGGTAGCATCGCGTCCAGAAACGGCAGGGCCACCGTGGCGCCGATTCCGCGAAGCGCCGTGCGGCGGGACATGTGCTTGCCTGTCAGGACATCCATCCCCTTGCCTCCTGTGTGTTCCTCTCGGGTCCCCAGCGACCGTGTTCCGCGTGCCTAGTTCTCGCCCAGTATTTCTTCAGCCACCGTCTCGGCCATGTTCGTTCGAAACGCCGGGCTGGTCACGACGCCCACGATGAACGATGAGAGGCGGTTGCCGTCCTCCGCCGCCGCCCCGGCGATCGCTCGCACGGTCGGCATGTCGTAGTACTCGATGCGGCGGCCGAGCGCGTACGCCATGAGGTTCTCGGTGAATGTCCGCACCAGGGACTCCGGACGGCCGAGGAGCGCCTGCCTCAGGTCCTCCGGCCCCGCCAGGGTCGTGCCATCATACAGCTCGCCCACCGCATCGACCGGCATCCCCTCGTCCTTGATGCGGTAGCCGCCGGTCACGTCGAAGTTCTCGAGCGCGAGCCCGATCGGATCGATGACCCGGTGGCACGACCGGCAGGCCGGGCTCGAGCGGTGCATCTCCATCCGTTCACGCACCGTGAGCATCCGTCCATCCTCGGCGTCCGCGGTGGCTTCGAGATCCGGCACGTCCGGCGGCGGCGGGGGGGGCGGATTTCCGAGCAGCACCTCCATCACCCACTTGCCGCGGAGAACCGGCGAGGTGCGGTCGGCGTGCGACGTGAGCGTCAGCACGCTCCCGTGACCGAGGAGCCCTCTCCGGTTCGGGTCGGCCAGCGTCACACGCCGGAAGGCCGCGCCGGAGACCCCGGGGATTCCATAGTGCCGGGCGAGACGCTCGTTGACGAACGTGAAGTCTGCCGTGATGAGGTCGAAGAAATCGTGATCTCCCTGGACCAGCTCGTTGAAGAAGAGCTCCGTCTCGCGCCGCATCGCCTCCGCGAGGTGATCGTCCCAGTAGGGGTACTGGAGCGCATCGGGGTGGATCTTGTCGAGATCCTGCAGCCGAAACCACTGCGAGGCGAAACGCGTCGCGAGAGCCTCGGCCCTGGGATCGGCCAGCATCCGCCGCGCCTGCGCCTCGAGGACCTCGGGATCCGAAAGACGTCCCGCGCGCGCCACCTCCAGCAACTCGCCATCCGGGCGTGTGGCCCACAGGAAATACGACAGGCGCGAGGCGAGATCGATGTCTCCGATGCGGTAGATGTCACCGGGGCCGACCGTCTCCGGGGTCTCTTCGAGACGGAACACGAAATGGGGGCTCGCGAGGATGGCCTGAAGAGCCGTGCGGACGCCCACCTCGAAACCGCCCTCCGCGGCTCCGAGATCGTAGAAGCCCATGAGGTCTTCGACATCATCCGGGGCCAGCGGGCGCCGATAGGCCTCGCTCGCCAGGCCCTCGATGATCTGCCGGGCGCAGCCCCGCTCCTCGTCGCGCGCCGTGGGGCGGCACGTAAAGACCTTGCGGCGGCTGGGCGTATCCGACACCCCGGTCACCGAGTAGGGGCCGACGATGATCAGATCGCGCAAATGGGGAGCCGTCGTAATCCCGTACGCGCTCCCTATCTGGGAATCGGCCAGGGTGTAGTCGACCGGCGTCAACAGATCATTCACCGGTCCTTCGAAGGTCTCGATAAAGGCCGCGGTCACTCGCTGGGGACCGGTGCGGACCCGGATCGGCTCGGTCTCCACGACCATCCCGTAGGGATCCGATTCCGACATCCAGCGGTCGACCTCGATCAGCGCGGCGCGCTCGCCGTTGATCGAGATCTCGAGCTTCTCCCTCCAGGATGTCATCCCGTACAGGAACCCGGTCGGACCGGGGTGGAAATCGAGCTTGAAGACATACTCCCCATCGGCCGGGAAGACATGGATGACCGACGTCCCGCCCCTCGTCCCGAACGGCGCGCCATCGACCCGTACCATCTGGGACGCGGTCTTGGGGACCTTGTACGTCGTCTGCCGCGGCCCGGCATCCGGATCCCCGATGGCGAGCCGGCTGATCTGCCCGGCGGCCCGGAGGTACCCCTCCATCAGGGTGGCCGACAGGATCTGGACGTCCGCGATGTTGTCGAAATTGTCGCTGATCGTCTCTGATGGGAGGAATGCCTCGATGTCGACATCGATGGCCAGCAGATCTGAGATCGACCGGGCATACTCGGCCCGGTTGAGACGCTGGAACGTGCGGCTCCCCGGGTTCGGATTGGCCGCCGCGGCCGCGTCCACCGTCGCCTCGAGGGACTCCGCCACCGCTCTCAGGGTGGCGTCGTCCGGTCGCCGGGTCCCGGGGGGCGGCATCATGCCCGCGCGGAGCTTGCGAATCATCTTCTCCGCGATCTCCGCGTTCTCGTGGGCGGCATCCGCGTCGAAGGTCTCGAGCGACAGGTTCCCGCGGAGCCGCTCGTCGTTGTGACAGTTCGTGCATACGCCGCGGATGACCGAGTTCGCCAGCGTGTCGGCGACTGGCCCGCGGCGTGAGACGGGGGCGTGACGCCCCAACGACGCGAGCTCGGCGAGTTGTTCTTCCGGCCCTGGCCGCTCCTGCGCATGGGCCGACGTGGCTCCGGTCGGCGCCCACCCGACGAGGATGCCCAAGACCAGCACAACTCTTCTCATGCGCGTGCTCGCCTCAAGGAGTGGCGCCCGGTCGACTCGCGCCGGACGCGAATACATGCGTAGCAAAGAGAAACGTAGATCCTCCCCACTGTTATTGGCCAGTCCGGTTCCGGGATCGGGGATCGGACCTGACCCGATATCACGTTGTGCCGTAGCGAGATGCGCCGTACCCGCCCGGCCGCTCGCGGTCCACGACGGCGCCGGAGCGCGTCATCTCGACCCGGTTGCCGGACGCAGCCTCGTCGATCTACCGCTCTGGGGGGATAACAGCCGAGACCGCCACCGTGTTGCGAGCCGCTTGACGTCCTCGGCCGACGCTGCTAGATCTTTAGCACATCGCTAAGATTTTAGCAGACAGTTCCCGATCGACGCCGGAACGGCGCGAAGAAAAGGACTTCGGATGGTCGAGAGGCTGCATCACCAGCTCAGCAGGCGCGAGCGGCAGATCATGGACGTCCTGTTCAGACGCGGGCCTTCGAGCGCGGCAGACGTCCGGACCGAGCTCCCGGACCCCCCCGGCTATTCCGCGGTGCGGGCGCATCTGCGGATCCTGGAGGAAAAGGGACACGTGAGACATGATCAGGAAGGGCCGCGGTACGTGTTCCGCCCCGCCCTCGCGAAGGAGAAGGCCACGCGATCGGCTCTGCGGCATGTGGTGAACACGTTCTTCAACGGCTCGGCCAGCCAGACGATGGCGGCCCTGCTGGATGATGAAGCATCGGATCTGTCGGACCGCGAGCTGGAGAGGCTGTCTCGGCTGATCGAGGCGGCGCGAGATGGCGAGGCCGAGGAGGACGGAGAATGACCGCCATGCTCAGTGGCGCCGGCGGGCCCGCGGCCGGAGGGTGGCTCCTGCTGGTCGACGTCTCGATCAAGACCGCCATCGTCCTCGTGCTGGCTCTTGCGGTAACGAGCGCGCTCCAACGATCATCCGCCTCTGTGCGTCACCACGTGTGGACGCTCGCGTTCGTCGCGAGCCTGTCGATGCCGGCGCTCGTGTCCATCGTCCCCCCCTGGCGTGTGTCGGTCCCCGGCTGGACCACCACCACCGCGGCGATCGTGACTTCGGAGGCCGCCCGGTCGGTCGCCGATCGGCGCGTCGCGAGCCTCGAAGCGGGCGCGCCGGTGCTACCGGCGGCCGCCTCCAATCAGGCGGCGGCCGGTCCGCCCCCGACGCACCGAGGTGGCGCATCGCCCGGCTCGATCCTCCTCGCCCTGTGGGCCATCGGGGCCGCATGCCTCCTGGTCAAGCTGGCAGTGGGCGTCGTGAGCGCCTGGTGGACGAGCCGCGTCGCCAGCGTGGTGAGCAACCCGGCCTGGATCGAAACCGTCGATGAGCTGCGCACGGAGATGGCGATCCAGGCACCCGTCCGGATCCTGCGAAGCGACTGGGTGGGGTCACCGATGGCATGGGGGATATTCCGCACGTCCTTGCTCCTGCCCGTCGAAGCAGAGGCGTGGGGAGCGGAGCGGCGGCGTGCCGTGGCCCTCCATGAGCTCGCGCACATCAAGCGCCGTGATTGCCTGACCCACCTCCTCGCCCAGGCGGCTCGGGCCATCCACTGGTTCAACCCGCTGGCCTGGCTCGCATCCCGGCGTCTTCGCGCGGAGCGCGAGCGGGCCTGCGACGACCTGGTGATCACGGCCGGGACGCGAAGCTCGGACTACGCCCGGCTCCTCCTCGATGTGGCGAGGTCTCGCGGCGATCGTCGACTCTCGTGGGCGGCCGTGTCGATGTCGGGAGGCTCGGAGCTGGAAGGCAGGCTCCTCGCGATCCTCGACCCGTCGCGCGACCGTCGCGGCGCGGGTCGGCCGGGGGCGATCACCACAGGGCTGTTGTTCGCCTGCCTGGTCCTGCCGCTCGCGGCGTTCCGGGCTGCCCCGTTGCCCCCACCCACGCCGGCAACCCCCGGCGCCGGCGTCGCGGTGCCGGCGGCGCCGGATGGCGTACCAGCGCCGGTGGCCACACCGAGCCTCCCCGGGAGTCCCGACCGGACGCCCCGAGCAAGCCTGTCGGTACCTGTCCCGCGCCCGCTCGCGCGCGCCGAGGGGCGCGCCGTCGTCGACGGCCGACCCGTCCCCGAGGCGCCGTATCCGAGGTTCGAGCGCCTGAGCGCACCGGCGCCCGCGATCTCGGATACGGTCGATCAGCGCGTGGTGGACGCCCTGGTGCGGGCGCTCGAGAACGAGCGCGCCAGCATCCGAAGCCAGGCGGCTCGGGCGCTCGGTCACGCGGAGGCGGCCGCTGCCGCGCAGCCGCTGAGCGCGACGCTCCAGCGCGACGAGAGCGCACAGGTGCGGTCGCAGGCCGCCTGGGCGCTCGGGATGATCGAGAGCCCCGAGGGGGTTCCGGCGCTCGGTGCGGCGCTCGGGGACGAAGACGCGCAAGTGCGGTCGCAAGCCGCGTGGGCGCTCGGGATGATCGAGAGCCCCGACGGCGTCGATCCGCTTCTCCGCGGACTCGCGGATGAGTCGGTCGAGGTTCGCTCGCAGTCGGCGTGGGCGCTCGGCATGATCGAGAGCGACCGCGCCGTCGACGGGCTCGTCCGCGCCCTCCGCGCGGACGCCTCCACCGGCGTACGGAGCCAGATCGCGTGGGCCCTCGGGATGATCGAGAGCGATGCAGCCACCGACGCGTTGATCGATGCGATCGAGGATGAGAGCGAAGAAGTCGCCCGGAAGGCCATGTGGGCCCTGGGCCGAGTTCTCGGCGGCTGATCCGCCCACGCCGGAGACCGCCCGGCCTGGCCGGGCTTTTTTCGGCGTGTGGAGTGCTAAAAACTTGCCAATTCGGAGACCTCATGTCGAATCGAAGCCCCTGGGTGGGCATTGTGGCCCTCACCGCCGGCGCCATCCTCGTCCTGTCACCGGGGCGACCCGAGGACGGCCCGCCGCCGCGAGCCGTCGAGGCTCCGCCCGCACCCGCCGCCGTCCTGCCCCCGCTCGCGATCCTGACCACGGCTCCGCTGCCGCCTCTGCCCCTCCTCCCGTCACGACTCGATCTCCAGCAGGAGCAGGACGTGGAGGCGCTTGTCGCGGCGCTGCGGTCCCCCGACGCGACGACGCGAGCGACGGCCGCCTGCGAGCTCGGGCGACTCGGGGCCACCGCGGTGACGAGCGCGCGAGGCGAGCTGCTGCGGCTGCTCGCGGATGGGACCCGGGTGGAGGGTCGACTATGTCGTGAGGAGGGTCGGTGGCGCGGCGGGCGCTGGGACGACAGCTCCCCCGGTCGCGAGGCCGCGCTCGCGCTGGAGGAGCTGGGCACCGAAGTCCTTCCGCGTCTGATCGAGGTCCTCGGCGGTAGCGACGCCATCGGGCGGCAGAACGCGGCGATGGCGCTGGGGTTGATCGAGAGCTCGAACGCCGTCGAGCCGCTCGAGCGGGTGCTTGCCGGTGATCCGGTGACCCTGGTCCGCGCACGCGCCGCGTGGGCGCTGGGGATGATCGAGAGCCCCCTGGCCATCCCGAGCCTCGCCCGGGCCGTCGTCCGCGACGGGGATGCGGAGACCCGGAGCCAGTCCGCGTGGGCCCTCGGGATGATCGAAGGAGCCGATGGCGTCCCGGCTCTCTCGGAGGCCCTCCGCGACGCGGCGCCGACGGTCAGGGAACAGGCGGCCTGGGGCCTCGGCATGATCGAGCATGCGGACGCGGTACCGGCCCTCGCCGACGCGATGGACGATGACCATGCGGACGTCCGCGAACAGGCGGCCTGGGCGCTCGGGATGATCGAGCATTCCGGTGGCGTCGAGCCGCTCGTTCGAGGCCTGCGCGATCCGGACGCGCGCGTACGCGAGCAGGCGGCATGGGGCCTGGGGATGATCGAATCGCGGCAGGGGACGATGGGTCTGATTCGGGCGCTCGACGACGAGGATCCGGAGGTGCGAACCCAGGCCGCCTGGGCGCTCGGGATGCTCGAGGATCCGGCGGCCGCGGGGGCCTTGCTCGACGCCCTCGAAGACGAGTCGCTCGCCGTTCAGAAGCAGGCGATCTGGGCGCTGTCCCGGGTCATCGGGAAGGGCGACATGGACATCGACCGGTCCGATCTGGCCGCCCGCCTGCGTCGGGCGCTCGGCCGCCGCCCGTAGAGCGGGGCCAAGCCCGTAGAAACGCACCGGTGTCGGGGGTGGGGGCGGTCAAGGAGGCGCCGTCCGATCCCCCGCCCGGAGCTCGAAACGCTCGCGGCGACCGGCCCGGCCCCGCCTCACGGTCTCGGGGGCCACGAGGCACCTTGCGTCGACCCGTGCCCTGTATCGCGATCGTACGCGGCTTGCGCCGTTTCGCCCTCATCGAGCACACGGCCCGCCACCGCCACAATGCGGGCGCGCAACGCGTCGCAATCCCGAGCCTCCAGACCGAGAAGCGATTGCCAGAGCCTCACCGCCTGCGATTTCGCGAGGCTCCGGTGCCCTTCCTCGTGGCGCCGGAGCGCGGCCATGAAGGGTCGCCAGCCGCGGGTAATCGCGGGTGGGGCGGTGGATACGTTCGTCCAGTGCGGGAGGATGATCCTGGAGTGCAGGAGGACCTTCGGATCGATCAGACGGCACGCTCCCCCACGACGCTCGACCAGCTCGAACGAATACCGCCACTGCGACACGTGCAGACCGAGCCGGATCCCGATGTCGTCGGCGCCGGGGCCGTTGCGTTGCATCTCCCGGTAGATGTCGTCGTACGTGAACCCGCTGACCCGGTAGACCGAGTCGGCTTCGATCACGTGCATCCCCGGCGGGGCCGCGTCGATGTCATCCCACCACTCGGCGGGCCCCTGGCCGGCGACGGGGTTCCATGCCGCCATGAAGCAGACGACCAGCGGCGGCAGCACGGCCTCGAAGGGGGCGAGGCACCTCACTTGGAACCCCCACCCGACTCCGGCGGCCGCGGCCTCGGCAGGACCAGCCAGCCGGGATACGCGCGCCGGTACGCTGCGTCCCAGGCCCGCGCGAGACTGTCGTGGGCCATGGCGAGCGAATCCCACCTCCGGTTCCGCGTCACCTGCTCTTCGAGCTGCTCGTTCCACGACGCCACCCCGCGGGCGTACGCCGCGCGAGCGCTGTCGTAGGCCGACCGCGAACCGAAGCCACCGCGCCCCCGGCCGAGCCGCTCCGAAGCGGCATCCATCGCGGCCCCCAGGGCAGCCCGCTCTTCGAGCCACTCGCGCTCGACCAGCAACCGCTCCCACGTCTCTTCGATCTGCTGGGCGATCTCGGCCAGGGCTCGGCGATCGGCCCGGTGCCCCAGGAGCCAACCCGCCGAAGCCATGACCTCCAGAATCGCGAACGCCGCGACGAAGGCCAGCACCCGCCAGAAGACGTACACCGGTCAGCCCGCGTGCCAACCCGCCCGGTGACCGAGGTGTCGCTCGAACCCGGCCTCGAGCTCCGAACGGCGCGCCCGCCATTCGGCCCGCACCCCCGCCTCGTCCGCGACATGCAGATATCCGGGAGACACGACGGGGAGGACACGCTCTACGGTGATCAGGATCAGGGCCTCGGTGGGATACTCGTCTCCCTCTTCGTTCATGACGCTCGCGCGTCCTCGCTCATACACGTCGCCCGCGGTGTGGATCTCCGCGCCCCCGAGGAAGCGGTACCCGCGCCGGGACAGCGGGTCGACGACGTTGTCTCGATCCACGGATTCAGGGCGAGGTTGGCTCTCGTTCGCGGCGACAGGCTCGGCCGGCCGTCCGGCGTCACCGTCGCGGCGTAGCACAACCGCTGGCCGTCGATCACGGCTCGCATGTCCGCGTCGATCACAGTCGGATCTCCCCCTGCATGACTTCCAGTGGGCGCGACGTGAACGCATCGACCCAGAGGAGCGGGTAGCGACTCAATCGATCCTCTCGAGGATGGAGACGGATCCGAAGATCAAGCGCCGGACTCGGACCCCCGTGAACGGATCAACGGGGTATGAGCCAGAGATCCGTCTGCCGCCCGTCGATGTACCGGGTGCGAT